>Ga0116149_1002811_pt1 | contig 18627 bp, 19 predicted proteins | sample AD_UKC057_MetaG_FD_89787 | JGI IMG/M metagenome (GOLD analysis project Ga0116149, IMG submission 89787) | Active sludge microbial communities of municipal wastewater-treating anaerobic digesters from USA - AD_UKC057_MetaG | ecosystem: Engineered > Bioreactor > Anaerobic > Digestate | place: USA... | reverse complement strand
GATTCGCATATAACATTGGCGGCTGCAAAATGATTTTTTGTATGATACAGGCACAATAAAAAATCCTATTCTTGAATCGAATGAATGCTGATCGAATCATACTAACCGGATTTCTGGTTTTCATTTTTGCCTCCTGCATGGCCAGACCGGTTCTTACCGGGAAAGATGCGAATATGTTACGGGAAATCAGCAGCCATGCGCCTGTGGTGAACCGGGTGGATATTTCTCCCGACGGGCGGTACATTTTGTCGGGCAGTTATGACTCTGTGGTGCTTTGGGACATTGTCCATGGCGTAAAAATTCAAACTTTTCATCATAACAAGGCGTTTACAGGTTTTACAACCGCGGTGGCCTTTTCGCCGGACGGAAAATACTTTGCCTCCGGCGGAGCCGGGATAAAGCTTTGGGACCTGACAACAAGGCAGGAGGTCATGACATTTGATGACGAAGGTATGGTCTCCTCTCTTACCTTCTCGCCGGATGGAAAGCATATTTTATGCGGAGGCATTGCCGGCGATAGTCTTGATGCCGAATCCTCCAATATGAAGATTTTTGATGTGGTTTCGGGAGATGACGTGAAAGAGTTCAAATTGCCAAATACAGTATGGTCTCCCGCCTATTCGCCGGACGGAAGATATGTTTTGTCCGGTTGTGATCAGGGAAAAGTGTATTTGTGGAACATGGCGACAGCCAGGGCAAAGAAAACGGCACAGGCCAGCACGGCCTTTGTAGGCAGTGTTTTTTCCGTCGCCTATTCGCCGAACGGACAGTATGCCCTGACCGGCGGGTCGGATAACAGCGTCAGGCTGTGGGATGCCAAGCGCATGAAAGAGATCAGGCAATTCACTGGTCATGAGGGAGTCGGCGGTGTCTGGTCGGTCTCCTTCTCTCCTGACGGAAAATATGCCGTATCTGCAGGATTTGACAGCCGGATTCTGATATGGGATCTCGAAACCGGCGCTTTATCGAAGATCCTATCGGGACATTCGGGCCGGATGGGAACATCGGCCAAATTCTTTCCCAACGGCAAACATCTGGCGTCGGCAGGTGACGCTTCCACAAGAATATGGAATGCTTCCACCGGTGAGGAAGTCGCTTCTCTGATTGCTTTTGAAGACGGGGAATGGATTATCACAACCGCAAATGGCTATTACAACTGTTCTCCAAAAGGCGACCAGTATTTCAATATTAAAATCGGCGGAAAAGATTACAGCATCGAACAACTGCGGGAAAGCTTTTACCGCCCCGATCTTGTTCAGCTTTCATTGGAAGGCGGGTCTTTGAAGGAACTGAAAAAAGCGGCGGACATCCAGCCGCCCCCGGTAGTGTCCATCGTGGATACGCCCAAGACCACCAGACAAAGCGATGCCGAAATTACGTTGCAGATTGAAGACAAAGGCGGTGGAATCGGTGATGTCAGGCTTTATCTTAACGGCTCCGCTGTCTTGCTGGATAGCGTAAGAGGCCTGAAAGTTATCTCCACCAGTCAGTATGTCCGGAAAACCTATGCTCTGAAACTGGTAAACGGTACAAACACCATCCGTGCTCTGGCCTTCAATGCCGACAATACCATGCAAGGCAATGCTGCCATTCATGAAATCACGGCATCCTTCAAAACCGGCGTGAAGCCGTCTTTGCATGCTCTGGTGATTGGCATCAATGATTATAAGAATCCCCGGCTTCAATTGAACCATGCCGTCGCGGATGCCATGCTTTTTGCCGATACGCTGAAAGAGGGAGCCCTCTCGCTTTTTGAAAAAGTGGAGGTAAAAGTCCTGACATCGACTGAAGGCACCACCAACGACAATATTATTAATGAAATCAAGATGATGCATTCCTTGAACCCTGATGATTTGTTTGTCTTTTACGTGGCCAGTCATGGAACCGTAGATAATGGAGAATATTATCTGATTACGTCTAATGTCGGGTCCACCAGAACAGAAAGACTGAAAACGGATGCCATTGGCCAATCGGTTTTCAAAAAACTGATCAGCAATATCCCCGCCACTAAAAAATTAATTATTATCGACACCTGTAATGCAGGAGCTCTGGGCGAGGCCATTCAGATGGCCATGCTGACTCGCGGCATGAGTGAAGACGCGGCGATGAAGATTCTGAGCCGGGCGGTGGGTTCGACGATTCTTTCAGCATCCACCTCCATGCAAGAAGCTTTGGAAGGCTATCAGGGACATGGATTGTTTACCTATGTTCTGTCGGAAGGATTGAAGGGAAAAGCCGACAAGGGACGCACCGGTTATGTCCGAACCACGGAGCTCGCGGATTACGTGGATAATGAGGTTCCCGCACTGGCCGAAAAAGTATTCAGAAAAGCGCAGTATCCAACCATATCCATCAGCGGACAGGCTTTCCCGATTGGAAAAGCAAAACCGTAAAGGAATGAAGGCATTTGGCCTGTCCCTTTTCTAAACTGCCTGATAAGCTTTTACGTTAAGCCCTGGGGGAAAACCCTAAGGTTGGGAAATGCCGGTCACCGCCACATTTGCACAACAATACCAACCCGGACACGCCATCTTTTTTATTTCGATTTTTTATTTCACAATCTTGCCAAATTGAAACATTCTTTGAATGACAAAACGTCCCTCGGCATCAACGCGGTAAACACCGTACAGATCGCTTACCCGGTCTCCCTTTGCGTTAAAATTTATGCGTCCCGTCAGTCCGGTCAAATCGTCAAACGAGCCATGCAAGTGATCGGCAATGACATCCGGTTCGATGGATTTGGTTTCACGGATCGCTTGAACAATAACACGCAACGCTTCTCCGGCTAGAATGGAATCAATCATTTGAAGCGGGGAACCGGTTGTTTTTTTGAATTCGGCTAGAAACCATTTCGCCTGGTCCGTGTCCAATTCTCTGGGAAGCGGTGGACTGATAAAATAAAAACCCTGCGCGGCCTTCTTTCCGGCGGCTGTCGGCAGGGCGGGATTGTTGGCGCCATCTCCTCCAATCAATACGACATGCCAGTCCATCGCTTCTTTCTGTTTCAACAATGCCGCCGTGTCCATATAATAGCCGGCAAAGAACACGGCATCCGGATTTCTGGACTTCACTTTTTCCAGAATTTCCAGATAGCTTTCCCGGCCCGGAGTCAATGCCCCGTAATACACCGTTTCTATATGGTTTTGACGTGCAATTTTGCCAACATCCTGGGCGAGACCAGTGGCATAAGAGGTATTTCCATCGTATAAGATCGCCAGCTTGCTGAGTTTCATTTTTTGAATAGTCTGAATAATTACCCGGCTTTGCTCATCGTCACGCGGACAGGTGCGGAAAAAATACTTCAAATTTTTTTCCGTCAGGCCGACGGCAGAAGAAGCATTTGAGATTTGTAAAATTCGTGCCCTATTGAAGATGTCTTGAGATGCCTCCGTGGCAGAGGATGTCACCGAGCCGATCACGGCCATCACGGATTGTTTGACCAGATGCTGCGCCGCCGTTACCGCGCCTTCAGGAGTTCCCTGATCATCGAAAGCAACAACTTCGATGTTCTTTCCGAGAACACCGCCACTGCCGTTATACTGTTTCGCCAGCAGATCAACCACCAGCTTCATCTCTTTCCCCGATTGACTCCAGTCGCCGGTCAGCGGGGCCATCAGCCCGATTTTTATGGTTTCCGCCGCAATGACCGTGCTGGAAAACATTAGGATAATCATCGTCAGACAAAAGATTTTTCGAAACATAATGTCCTCCGTCTAAAGTAGAATGGCCATTCTGATTATTAATTTTTTTATAATGGCACTTTTTTTTGGTTTCATCAACTGAAGACTTTGTGCTGTGGATTTTACCGCGAATTTTCAGAGACATCGGCGCTTTTTGCCGGCTCAATGTCCGAAAACAGGTTTTGTTAAGCCGCAAAGTCGTCACCGTCATGGCCATTTACGGCGATATCATACAGGTTGATGTTCCGGAAACTGACGGTCCCAAAAAATGGATTACGGTTTGGTTGAATACGTCCGGCTCCTGAATATGCAAAGCATGGCCACAACCTTCAAAAGCCACGGACCGCGCATTCGGCATCTGCTTTTGCATGTAATCGTAATTTTCCGGAGGATAATAATTACTTTCCACTCCGTAGGTGAGCAGACAAGGAGCTTCAATGCTTTTCAAAAGGGGCCGATAATCCTGCATGGCCATGGAAATCCAAAAAGCCGTAATGACGCAAGCTCTGTTTTTCCGAGTTTGCTCGTACAGCCAAGGCAGATCCTCTTTTCCTTTAAAATCCGCATCCGCATTGAATTCCAATTTCTCGTTATAAAGCGATTTGTTTAAAATCCGCTGTGCGACCATTTTGCTGTAGTTTTCCCAATTATCCAGCATAACCGAGAGAAGGTAAAGATTATCCTCATGGCCGAAGTCGCCTGGTTTTCGGCTGAAGATGCCGGGCAAACCAAAGCTCCAGTCTCCGGATTTCATCAGTTTGGGTGTCATGTCGATAATAACGATTTTGTCGATGGACGCACAGGAATATTTTTTAATGTATTCAAAAACAACATGCGCACCCATGGACCAGCCAATAAAAGAGGCTTTGGAAATGTTCAGTTCTTCCATGAGCTGTTTTACATCAAGAGCCAGGCGCATTAGCGTCAGATGGTCGTCGGACGCTTCCGATTGTCCGTGTCCGCGCAAATCCATAGCAATAACTTGAAAATGTTCAGAAAACATCGGAATCTGTTTTTGAAAAAACAAGGAACTGGCCGTCAATCCGTGAATCAAGATCACCGGCGCACCGCTGCCGGCCATCTTGTAATACAGACGAATTCCGTCATCTGTCGTAAAAAAAGCCATAACAAAACTCTTTATGTCGCGCAGTGCCGATCCAGCCAGTTTTTCAAATCCCCCAGCACTTTTGCTCTATCGGCGGGAAGCTCGTTATACACCTCGTGCTTGAGCCCCTCGTAGAGTTTAAATGTTTTGTCTGCCGCACCGATCGCTTCGAAAAGCTGCTGTTGTCCGGTAAAGGCGATATCTTGCGATCCAATCTGAATCAGCACCGGAATTTGAATGCCGACCGCGTTTTGTGCGCCAATCGTCACATACCGGTTCATTTCATGTGCCAGCCGAGGCGTAATCACATTATAGACAAGAGGATCGGCGCGATAAGCTTTGACCGCCTCCATATCCCGGGAAATGAATTCCGGCGGAAGAGGAGATTTCACATGGATGGAAGGCAAGATTTTGGAAAGAACTTTGGTAATGCTGAGAAGGATTTGAGGGGCGTATGTTCCCGGCAGCGATCCCGTGCCGGACAATACCAGTCCCTTGATGCCGTTTGCATCTTGCTCTACGTAATTCATGGCAATGAGACTGCCCATGGAATGGCCCAGCACAAAATAGGGAATTCCGGGGAACTGTTTCTGAAGTATGTCCCGGAAAAACTTTCTTTCGTCATCGATGAACTCCTGAAAACTCAACACATATCCCCTCCGTCCCTGGCTCTTGCCGTGACCGCGGTGATCTGTCCCGAAGACGGCATAGCCAGCGGGAAGAAGCTCTCCCACAACATTTGTGTAGCGTCCGATGTGTTCGGCATAACCGTGAATGACCTGCACCACCGCCTTTGGCGCCGTATCCGGTGTCCATCCCTGCCAGAAAATGGATGTCCCGTCTTGTGCCGTGAAATTTCCGGATGTAGTTTTCATGGAGTAGTCCTTTTCTAAAGTGATGTGAGGTGCGGCTCCAAAGAGCTGAAATCAACCGACCCCATGTGTTGAACGTTTTTATTGAATTGTTTGATTCCCTCGGCCACCTCTTTCAAATACCCAGATGATGTCATCAGGCAAACCGTCGTATGCGACAATTTGCTGACATCATTGGACAGATGATCGAAGAAACCTGTGATCATCGCTTCCACCACACCAGCCGGCAAGAGCACAGATCGTCCTTCTCCCGGCAGGTCAAATGCAAAATCCCGTATTTTCATTCTGTCAACTGTCACTGCCGCTTCATATGCCATATCATAGATCCGATTATAGGAAAGGTCGGACAGATGCCCCATTCCAAAAAGGAGCAGTAACTCGGCATTAACACGGTCCGGCCAGGGAATCGCTGCTTTTTCATGAAATTCGCCTTGTAAATGGCCGTTTTTGATTTCTCTGGAGATCATGCCGTTCATACGCCAGTCCATCAGGCCGCAAATTCCCCGTGGCGGTTTTTCATCGCAGAAAAAGCCCAGAACCAAGCATTTATGCCTTTGCCGGTCCGGTGACTGGATGGACAGATGGATCTGCATGGTCTTTATCAATTTTAAAATGAATGGCATCCAGGATGCCGTTGATAAAAGCGCCGGAATTTTCTGATCCGAACATCTTTCCCAAATCGACTGCCTCATTAATGGTGACTTTTGGCGGTATCTCTTCGCAGTAAAGGAATTCGAATACCGCCAACCGCAAAATGCTGATATCGACTTTCGACATTCTCCCCAGAGACCAGTTGTCTGAACAGCCGGCAATCAGCGAGTCAAGCTCGTCCCGATGAATCCAGGTGCCTTCAATAATTCTGGCGGCGAATTCCCTGGCCGCCTTGGGAGCCATAAAATTTCCCCAGAAAAGTTCCATGGCCTTATCCACATCCAGGCTGACAAAATTCAAACTATAAAGAACCTGCAAGGCTACTTCGCGCGCCTTTCTCCGTTCCTGCATGAAATCCTCATTTTTCCGAAACGCTGAATCCTGATGGCTTGCACCTTTATTCTATACGTTCATCTTTTTAAACAGATCCACCATTTCAATGGCCGCCATCGCTGCATCCGCTCCTTTGTTGCCGGATTTTGTGCCCGCTCGCTCGATTGCCTGTTCGATCGTGTCTGTGGTTAAAACACCGAAAGCCACAGGAATTTCCGCATCAAGTCCTACACTGGCAATGCCTTTGGACACTTCCGCGCTGACATATTCAAAATGCGGTGTCGCCCCGCGGATGACGGCACCCAGACAGACCACGGCATCAAAACGGGCGCTTTTCGCAAGTTTCTTTGCCGCCAGCGGAAGTTCAAAAGCACCCGGAACTTTGTATATGGTAATGTCTTTTTCATCTGCACCGGCCCGCACCAGCGTATCCACAGCACCATCAATCAGCCGACCGCAAATAAAATCGTTGAAGCGGCTGGCAGCGATGGCAAACTTCATTCCCTTGGCAATGATCTTTCCTTCAATAATTTTCGGCATGTATTCTGTACCATCCTTATTTGAAATATTTATTCTGAGCAATGCGTTTTGTTGCCTATCGGCCAGTTCGGCAAACAAGCCGTGCTGACTTTTACAGATCTAAAATATGGCCCATTTTGCTCTTTTTTGTGCTCATGTACCGAATGTTGTTTTCATTAGGAGGAATTTCAATCGAAACTCGTTGGGTCACGGCGATACCATAACCTTCCAATCCAACGATTTTCTTAGGATTATTGGTCATCAGCCGCATTTTGTGCACCCCCAGATTTGCAAGAATCTGCGCACCGATGCCGTAATCTCTCAAATCCGCTTTGAATCCCAGGGCAATATTGGCTTCCACCGTGTCATGCCCTTCATCCTGAAGAGCGTAAGCCTTGATTTTGTTGACCAGGCCGATGCCACGTCCTTCCTGCCTCATATAAACAATAACGCCCTTGCCTTCCTCTTCGATCATCTCCATCGCCCGGTGAAGCTGATCGCCGCAATCACAGCGGGCAGAGGCAAAGATGTCTCCAGTGCAGCATTCCGAATGGACTCTTACCAGAACCTCATCGTTTTTGCTGATTTCTCCCTTGACCAGTGCGATGTGCTGCATATCGTCCACATCGTTCTCATAGACAATAATTTGAAAGTCACCGCCGTAGAGCGTGGGCAGAGAAGCTTCAGCCACCCGGTGAATCAGAGATTCATTTTGCATCCGGTAATCAATCAAATCGGCAATGGTCACGATTTTGAGATGATGTTCACGAGCAAAAATTTCCAGATCCGGCATCCTCGCCATCGTTCCATCGTCTTTCATGATCTCGCAAATCACCCCCGATGGAGTCAGCCCCGCCAAACGGCATAAGTCCACCGATCCTTCAGTTTGTCCTGTACGCACCAGGACGCCGCCTTTTTTTGCCAGAATGGGAAATACATGGCCGGGACTGACAATGTCCTCCGGCCTGGCAGTAGGATTCACCGCAGCCAAAATCGTTGTGGCTCTATCCGCTGCGGAAATGCCGGTCGTTACGCCGTTGCGAGCCTCAATCGAAACCGTAAACGCAGTTCCAAAACGCGCCTCATTGTTTTTCACCATCATATTCAGCTTCAGGCGGTTGGCAATTTCTTCATTGACGGTCAGGCAAATCAATCCGCGGCCCAATCGCGCCATAAAGTTGATGGCCTCCGGCGTCACAAATTGCGCCGCCATGCAAAGATCCCCTTCGTTTTCCCGATCCTCGTCATCCACGAGAATCACCATTTTGCCGTTGCGAATATCTTCGATTGCTTCCGAAATTTTACTGACAGCCATTTTTCATCCTATTGATTAAATAAAACCATGTTCAGCAAGAAAATCCTTATCGATTCCCTGCTTTGATTGCAATAACTTTTCCACGTACTTTCCCAGAATATCTGCTTCAATATTCACCCATTCTCCCTCTTTTTTTCCGGTCAGGGTCGTATGGGCAGCAGTATGTGGAATTACATTAACATAAAACCTTTCTTTTTCAAGACGATTCACTGTCAAGCTGATTCCGTCGATGGCCACCGATCCTTTTTCCACGATGTAACGGGAAAGGGAATCGACAGCCTCAATAGCGAAAATAATTGAACCGGATTTCTGTGTTCTGGAAAGTATCCGGCCGATACCATCCACATGGCCCAGCACAAAGTGTCCACCCAGAAAACCACCAATGCGCAATGATTTTTCCAGGTTGACTTGTTGACCGGTCCGCAGATATTTCAGCGTGGTCTTGCTTAAAGACTCGGCTGAAACATCAGCGGAAAAAATCTTTCCATTTTGATAAGTTACCGTCAGACACGCACCGTTAACCGCAATGCTGTCGCCCAGAGACACTTCACTGAGGTCCATTTCCGCTTCAACTTCCAGCACAAGGTCCGCGCCTTTCTTCGTCAGACGAATCACTTTTCCCAATCCCTCGACAATGCCGGTAAACATGATCAATCCTTGCTCTTGCTCAGCAAATTTTCCAGCTCCGATATAAACTCCGCCACATCACGAAATTGTCGGTAAACGGAAGCAAAACGCACATAGGCGACACCGTCGAGTATTTTCAGTTCATTCATCACTTTTTCACCGATGACCGACGAAGGAATCTCCTCACCCTGAAATTCCTGACAGGCGGCTTCAACATTTTCAACCAGCTTTTCAATATCCTCTGTTCTGACCGGCCTTTTTTCACAGGCCGTTCGCACGCCGCTACGAATTTTCATACGATCAAACGGCTCGCGTCGCCCGTCTTTTTTTACGACAATCGGCAGAATATCCTCGACGTATTCGTATGTGGTAAACCGCCGAACACACCCCAGACATTCCCGGCGGCGGCGAATGGCTTTGCCATCCTTACTGATGCGGGAGTCAATCACCTTGTTTTCCGCGTTGCCGCAAAAGGGACACTTCATAATGATGAATACAAATCTTTATTATTTATGGTTTCTACACGGACGCCTGCTTCTTTCAGCATCTGTTCAGCCAGTTTGTCGCTGTAGCTGTCACGAATAACGATGCGTGAAATGCCGGCATTGATAATCATTTTGGCACAAATCACGCAGGGATGATGAGTGCAGTACAGTGTGGAATCCTTGACGCTGACACCGTGCAAGGCGGCTTGAATGATGGCGTTCTGCTCTGCATGCAATCCCCGGCACAATTCGTGGCGTTCCCCTGACGGAACCTGAAGCTCTTTGCGAAGGCAACCAATATCCAGGCAGTGTTGCAATCTGGATGGAGCGCCATTGTAACCGGTGGCCAATATTCTTTTATCGCGAACCAGTCCAGCTCCGACCGCCCTTCTCAGGCAGGTGCTACGCCTTGACACCACATCAACAATATCCAGAAAATACGCGTCCCAATCAGGACGGATAGAAACCGGCTCCAAATTTTGCTGGGAAGGTGCGTCCTTTTTGGCCATACCTTTTTACTTTCTGATCCAGTCGCTTCAACGACACCCCGCCGGACGTTTACCCCTTGATTCTCTGCGCATAAAGAGGGAACTGCTCACACAGAGTTTTGACCTTCTCCGCTACGGCTTTGATAGTTTGCTCATCATGGATGGAGTTGATGACTTCGGCAATCAATGAGGCAATCAGGCGCATCTCGTTTTCCTTCATACCGCGGGTGGTGAGGGCCGGCGTGCCGATCCGGATGCCGCTGGTCACCATGGGGCCAAGCGTGTCAAACGGAATACCGTTTTTATTCACGGTAATGGATGCGCGATCCAGCGCTTCCTGTGCATCTTTGCCAGTTACACCTTTCGGCGTCAGATCTACCAGTAACAGGTGATTATCCGTTCCACCGGAAACCAAGCGGAACCCCTCATCTTTCAACTGCTTTGCCATAGCCTGGGCATTCTTGACAATCTGCTGTTGATACGTTTTAAACTCCGGCAGGAGCGCTTCTTTCAGTGCAACTGCCTTTGCGGCAATGACATGCATCAGCGGACCGCCCTGCATTCCCGGAAAAACACGGCTGTTAAGGGCTTTGATATAAGGTTCCTTGCACATGATCAGACCGCCGCGCGGTCCACGCAGCGTTTTGTGCGTGGTAGTGGTAACATACTCGCAAACCGGAATCGGTGAAGGATGTAATCCGGTGGCCACCAGGCCTGCGATATGCGCGATGTCCGCCATGATCACCGCTCCGACCTCGTCAGCCACGGCGCGAAATTTGTCAAAATCAATCGTGCGCGGATAGGCACTGGCCCCAACAACAATCATTTTGGGTTTTGCTTCACGCGCAATTTTAGCTAATTCGTCGTAGTCTAGGGTTTCTGTATCGCGATGAACCCCATAAGGCACTATTTTATAAAACTTGCCTGAAAAATTCGCCGGACTGCCATGAGACAAATGTCCGCCATGGGAAAGATTCATCCCCAAAACCGTGTCCCCGGGAGAACATGCTGCAAAATAAACAGCCATATTGGCCTGGGTTCCGGAATGCGGCTGAACATTAACCGCCTCCGCGCCGAATAGCTTTTTACAACGTTCAATCGCCAGAGTTTCAGCCAAATCCACATACTCACAACCTCCATAATAGCGTTTGGCTGGATACCCCTCGGCGTATTTATTCGTCATCACCGATCCCTGGGCTTCCAGGACAGCTTCACTGACGAAATTTTCCGAAGCGATGAGTTCAAGTTTACCCGCTTGACGTCTTGTTTCCATCTGGATGGCGGAAGCGACTTCCGGATCAATCTGCTCTAAAAAAGACATGGATGAAAATTCCTCCCCAAAAGAGCTATGCTCGATATTTCCTTAAAACAATAACCGCATTGACACCACCGAAACCAAAACTGTTGGACAGAGCAACATCGATTTCCTGTTGTCTGGCAATATTGGGCACAAAATCCAGATCACATTCCTCGTCCGGATTTTCCAGGTTGATCGTCGGCGGAATGACACCTTCCTGAAGCGCCTTGACGGTGAAAATCGCTTCCACGGCTCCTGTACCACCCAACATGTGGCCGGTCATGGACTTTGTGGAGCTCACCAGAAGCTTTGTGGCGTGATCGCCGAAAAGGCTTTTAATTGCCTGCGCTTCATAAAGATCGTTCAGAGGTGTGGATGTGCCGTGAGCGTTGATATAATCAACATCGGTTATCGTCAGGCCTGCATCCCTGATGGCTACCTGCATGCTGCGGCGGGCACCTTCATGTCCGGGTGGGGGAGCGGCAAGATGATAGGCGTCGGAGGTGCAACCGTATCCGGTCATTTCGGCATAAATTTTTGCGCCGCGCCGGAGGGCGAACGATAATTCCTCCAGAATTAATATGCCGCAACCCTCGGATATCACAAAACCATTTCGTTCCTTGTCAAAGGGTCGGCTGGCCTTTTGCGGCTCGTCATTGCGTGTGGAAAGAGCACGCATCGCGCAGAATCCACCAACGCCCAAAGGCGTTACAGCTGCTTCGACGCCGCCGGTAATCATGGCATCCGCATCTCCATAGGCAATAGTTTTATAGGCATCTCCAATCGCCGATGTGCCAGAGGCGCAGGCGGTTACCGAACAATTAATGGGCCCCTTGGCGCCGGAACGTATAGAAACATGGCCGGATGCCAGATTGGCTAAAATCGCAGGAACACCGAAAGGAGATAATTTTCGGGGACCTGATGCAGAAAGCACTTTAGCTTCTTCTTCAAAAGTGAGAGCGCCGCCAATGGCCGACCCGATCATCACGCCTACCCGCTCGGCGATTTCCGGACCGATTGTCAAAAACGCATCATCCAGCGCCATTTGCGCGGCGGCTATCGAATAAATTGTAAAGTTGTCATAACGGCGGACTTCCTTCTTATCGACGTACAGCAGAGGATCAAAATTTTTAATTTCGCCCGCTATTCTGGAATTGAAACCAGAGGCGTCAAAACGGGTAATCGGGCCAATGCCGGACTTTCCTGCAACAACGCCATTCCACGAGTCTGAAGCGGAATTGCCCAACGGACTTAAAACGCCGATGCCGGTTATAACGACACGCCTTTTCATAGTCAAATCATCCTGGATGATGAAAAATTAATTTGCACCTTTTTGCCGAAGAAAATCCACAACATCTTTAACTGTTCGTATTTTTTCCAGTTCTTCATCCGCAATCTCCACACCGAAAACTTCTTCCATCTCCATGACCAATTCAACCAGATCCAGAGAATCGGCGCCCAGGTCATCAATAAATGATGCTTCAAGCTTACATTGCTCCGGAGAGACATCCAGCTGTTCGATAACCAGTTTGATAACTTTTTCTTCTAAAGACATGTCTTTTTCCTCCACACCCGTCCAAGATTAAGCTCAATAATGACAACACACGCTATCTGACAAAATACATCAGGTTTTTTCAACGAAATCCTGCTGGCCGATTTCAACATGGCAATGATCAACGGCAGGAAAATCGATAGGAAATAGCATGTTCAGGATATTTTTTCCGCCGCAATCACTTCTCTGCCTTTGTAGGTGCCGCAGGTCGGGCACACGCGATGGGGCATTTTCGGTTCATTGCATTGTGGGCAAACTGACAGGGCCGGCGATTTCAGGAAGTCATGGGCTCTGCGAGTATTACGTCTTGTTTTGGAATGTCGTTTTACTGGATTTGGCATGATAATTTATCCTCTTTTTTTAAGTTTTTTTAATTTTAAAATCCTTGAGCGCTGCCAACCTGCTGTCGGGAATAAAAAGACGGCAGTCGCATTTCCCTTTATTTAAATTGGTTCCGCAGTGTGGACACAGCCCCCTGCAATTCTCAACACAGAGGATTTTCATGGGAGTCTGTAGAATAATCTGCTCACAGACAATTGGCGCTAAATCAATAAAATCACCATGATAATAACCCTTTTCCAGATCTTCCGCGAAAAGTTCCATTTCCTCGGATGTTTCCTCCTTTTCCGGAACCAGTGTGTAGGTAAAATCCTCGCCGATGGAAATCGTCGTCAATTCGAGGCAGCGGTCGCATTCCTGAATGATATTTGCCGACAGAGTTCCACGAATATAAATGGTATCGCCTGACCGAGAAATCAGGCAGTTTACATTAGCCTCTTCCAGCGAAAAATCCGGCAATTCCTCTTTAGTAAAACATTTTCGGAACCATTCGTCGCCTTCAGAGAAATCCAAACGAAGACCTTCTTCCGGAAGCATCGTTAGATTAATTATCAAAGAATCGGACATGAAAAAACATGCTGCCTTATTCAAAATGAGCCAACCGGCTAAGGGGAGGAGTAAATGATAAAACGCATGTGTTGTCAAGAACAATTTGCTGCAGATGCGAAAGGCAAAAGACACTTGACAAATGGTCATACGCAACTCTATACAAGCACAAAAAAACAAGGGAAATACTATGATCTGCAAAATGCGCACCCGCTTTGCCCCCTCGCCCACCGGCTATTTGCACATTGGAGGAGCAAGAACAGCTCTTTTTAACTGGCTTTTCTCACGCCATCACGGCGGAGAATTCGTTTTGAGAATTGAAGACACCGATCAGCAGCGTTCCACAGACGAATCCACAAAGGCAATTCTGGATGCCATGACTTGGCTGGGGCTGGATTGGGACGAAGGTCCCCACTTTCAGGCCCGACGAGTAGATTTGCATCGGGAAATGGTGCAAAGACTTCTTCACGAAGGCAAGGCCTACGTTTGCACATGCACACCCGAAGAGCTTGAGAATAAACGAAAAGATGCACTGGCTTCTGGCAAGAAACCCAAATACGACGGCGCTTGCCGGGAGAAGGGGCTGAAAAAAATTCCAGGTTCGGTCGTGCGTTTTCGCGGTAAGGATTCCGGTATTACCATTGTTGAAGATCTGATTAAGGGAAACATCGCTTTTAACAACGAAGAGTTGGATGATTTAATTATCGAACGAGGCGACGGATATCCCACATATAATTTCGCCGTTGTCATTGACGACGCGATGATGAACATCACCCACGTCATCCGCGGCGATGATCATGTCAACAACACACCCCGCCAGATCCTCATGTATAAAGCCTTGGGTTTTGACGTACCCAAGTTCGCTCACGTTCCCATGATTCTTGGATCAGACAAAGCGCGTTTGAGCAAGCGACACGGAGCCACCTCCGTTATGGCATACAAGAAAATGGGATACCTGCCGGAGGCTCTTGTCAATTACCTGGTTCGCCTGGGCTGGTCTCACGGTGATCAGGAAATATTTTCTATCAAGGAATTAATTGAATATTTTGATCTTTCCGCCGTCGGAAAATCTCCGGCTGTTTTCAACCCCGATAAATTAAACTGGCTAAATTCGCATTATATAAAAGAATCACCCCCGGAGCAATTAACCGACCAGATGAAATCTCTGTGGCCTGAAGGCGTTGATCTGAATGATTCCGCTTTTATCAGAAAAGTGGTCACCGACCTTCAGCCGCGTGTAAAAACACTGACAGAACTTGCAGATTCAGCCCACTTTTATTTCACGGATTCAGTACTTTACGAAGAAGCTGCACTGAAGTTTTTCACTCCGGAAATACTTCCTCACCTGAAGTCACTTGCCGCATCCATTGTGGATATACAAAACTTCACGAAAGAAAATTTGGAAACCTTTCTGAAAACCTTCATCGTAAAAGAGGGAATTAAATTCAAAGTCATCGCCCAGCCGCTGCGCGTAGCACTGACCGGCAAAACCGTCAGCCCGGGCATTGACGAAGTCATGATGACGCTGGGCCGGAATCGTACCAGAAAAAGGCTAAACGACGCGATAGCTTATATTGAAAATGCATCTCAGGAAATTTAACGGAATAGGTCTTGATCATATTTCCTTGCACGGCTAATTTCACCTTGACTTTTAACGTCTGATTGAATACATGGGTGCCTTCTCGTCTTTCGTTGCCGGGCGTTTCTGAAAGATCGGAAAACAGGTTTGGCAAACGAAAATCGGGATAGATACCCTTTCATCCAAACGGTCCCATCGTCTAGTGGTTAGGACGCTGGCCTCTCACGCCGGAAACCGGGGTTCAAGTCCCCGTGGGACTACCAATCATTACAAAGGCTTATAAACAACAGCCCTCAACTTTAACCTCTGGACACAAGTCCGGACACAAATTGTCCTCAGAGTTGCACCTCTGGGGGTTTTTTATGGAACATTTGCCTTTTTAAACTCGATCACCTGCGCTGGACCCTTCAAACCTTTTTCCAGTGCTCCCCTTGTTTCTTCCAAACCGAGACTGTGGATATACCGCACTGTGGTGTTGGGATTTTTATGCCTGAGTATCGTCTGGATAATTGCCAACGGATAACCTTTTTTATACAGGATTGACGCTGTCAGATGCCTGATTGCATGAAAACCGAAAGGTTTAACCTTTGCCTTTTCGCACAGGCGCGCCATCAGATGCTGCCGGTGAAGAAACGGCTTGCCGTAATACTCCTCACAAAAAGGTGTTTCATCAAGGCAAACAAACACGTGCTCTTTATCATCAGTCTTTTGCTTCAGCCTTTCTTCACTCCATTGAAGCAAAGCTTGTCGAAGATCCGACGTCATCGGCAGCCAGTCAAATTCCTTGTGTCCGCCTTCACGCTTCTGAGTCCAAAGGCAGATTTGGTTGTTTAGAAAATCAAGATCCGACAATTTGATGCGAAATACTTCCGATCGTCTTGCCGCCAGATGAAGAAACGCTAGGAGCATAACCTTGTCCTGACCGGCTGCCTGATCATAAACCTTCCAAAAGTCATCTTCAGGTGGAACATATCTCGGTCGCCGCTCTTCCGGGAATTTCTTGACCGACATAAAAGGATTGACTCCTTTTGGCCAGCCTTCCATGTTATCGAATCCCCATCTCCATGCAGTAGCGAGATTCTTCCTTTCCTTGTTGGCAGCGTAACCTGACCTTTCCTTTACCTGCTTCAGCAGAAAGTTTCGGCAGATCGTGATCGTGAGATCATCAACCGGAAAATCACGTTGAAGCCCTGTATCCTCATAAAACTTGGCAAATGCCGCCTTCTTCTCTTTGAATGTTTTACCGACAAACCGGTTTTCGGCTTCCGTCAGATATTCATTGGACCATTGACCGATTGCCAAAGATTCCGAATTTATCCGGGATAACTGCTTCTCCAGTTCCTTTTTTGCTTCTTTTTCCCAGATGAGCGCCGCCTGATACGACTTTTTGCTCTCGTCCGGAAACAGTTTTTGCAGCGTCTGGCCCTGAACCGTCACGCTTGCCCTGTACCTCCACATGCCTCTTTTCAAAACCTTGCTCGGCATTGAGAACCTCCATTATTCTGTTTTCAAAGAACCGCCAGGTACCGGGTGCGACTTCCACACCACCCCAGCGCGCAGCATACTTGATGACCGTACGGCGGTCAAGGTTGAGAAACTTGCCCAGTTCCTGAGCCGTGATCGCGCGTCCAAGAATGTTTTGCATATCCGTACCTGTCATTTCTGCGGTTCCTCATGACGTTTCCTTAACTGTTCCTGCAACGGCTAAGAACTGTTCTTCTCATCCCTTTTTGTTACAACGCCCGGGGTTTTCAAAAAAATCTTCCATCAGCCTTTCTTCAAGAGCCCGGATCTCTTCGGCGGGAATCCGGATGCAGTCGGAGAGCCGGATCGCCCTGATCTCCCCCTTGTCCACCAGGCGGTAAATTGTCCGGTCGCAAACGGAGAAATATCGGTCCACCTCATCGACCCGGTAATACTTTTTTGCAAGCTGCGTTGACATACTAATGGAATCAATCACTTTTTCTTTTTCTGTCCAAATTCCGATTTTTTGCCGCCCCTGGCTCACGATTTAACGGGGTTAAACTGCCGGGACGAAGGTTTACCTGCCCCAAATTTTTTTATGTCGTTCACCAAGGACTTCACGCCTAAATTTTTCACTTCGCCAAGGACTTCAGCGTATTTTTGAAACAGGGTCGGACCCCTGTTTTCCACTTCGCCAAAATTTCATCCCCTCGGCCTTTTTCCTGCGCTCGATTTTTTCCTCGTCGGAAAGTTCTCTTTTCCGGGGATGCTTTTTCATCCACTCCTGAAGTTGCGGTTTTTCCTCTTTGTCGGGATCGAGCCCCCGGATGCCTGTCTTCAGAATGCAATCTCTGTTGAGCATCTCCATGGTGAAGCATCCCTCTACATTCGCCTTGATGAGTTTGCGCTGCACCTGTATCCAGGACAGGTTCCCGTAAATGCGGGAACGGCAGATCTCTTCTCCCGGGTACCAGATGCCTTTGAAGCAGGCTGTCTCCAGAGGACAGAAAGGTGCTTCGCAGAGCGTGTAGAACTTGCAGGCCTGCTGATCTGTCAAATCATCCTTCTCTTTTCCCCATGGATGGCAAAACCGGCAGGTCATAAAACATCCCTGATCGTGATAGTCATTTCATTCATCGCACATTCCTCTGGTGCTTCCGGTAGCTTTGCCAGTCGAAGCGGATGATCTTCGAGGCGCCTTCATACAGGCGGTCGATGACCCGTTCTCCCAGGCAGTTTTCCAAGGCCTTCAATTCGGTGCAGTTGGTCGTGAGGATCACCGGCAGCATGGCTTCGTACCGTTGGTCAAGAATTTCATAGATGATCATACGCTCGGTTTCTGTTCCGAACTGGACACCGACTTCGTCAACGATCAGCAGATCGACACGGACCGTCTGATTGATGATCTCGCTTTGTGAGGTTTCCGAATACCGGCTATAAGTATCTTTGATCTCCCGCAGAAGCCGGGGCATCTTGGTGAAGAGTCCCGAATAACCGTTGCGGATGATCTGATTGAGAATGCCCGCGCAGAGATGCCCCTTACCGGTGCCGACGCCGCCCATAAACAGCATCCACGTGCCGGCATGCTTGTGACCGGCAAATTCACGGGCGGCGGCCCGCATCTCCTCGCATTTTTTACAGGGCAGATCCGCCCAGTGCGGTTCTTTCCCCACCGACGCCAGGTACACCTGGTTGTTCATGTAAACCGCATCCAATGCCTCACCGCATTCCGGGCCGGCATTCACCGGCTTTCCTCCCTCAATTACCGAGCAGTG
>Ga0116149_1002808_pt1 | contig 18628 bp, 13 predicted proteins | sample AD_UKC057_MetaG_FD_89787 | JGI IMG/M metagenome (GOLD analysis project Ga0116149, IMG submission 89787) | Active sludge microbial communities of municipal wastewater-treating anaerobic digesters from USA - AD_UKC057_MetaG | ecosystem: Engineered > Bioreactor > Anaerobic > Digestate | place: USA... | reverse complement strand
GTTTTCTGGGATTCGTGGCAACCCACACAGGAAGCCTTTTCGCCCGGTTGCAGCGTGAACCAGCTGCGCATGATTTGCAGGGCCTGTCCTTCCGCGTCCAGCGGCTGCACCGCCAGGGGGGTATTGGCGGGCGCCTTGAAACAGGCCGAACCGTCCGGTTGAACCGGCACCGTGCCGAGCACCCGTTTGATGTCCCAGCCACAATCGTTACCGAGGACCCCGTGCAGTCCGCCCTGGCTGCGATGGGAAAAATAATATTGAAACACGCGCAACGCGGTCACCGCACCTTTGGGTACCCCTGCCAGGCCGCCGCCCTCGTATATATCCTGCAAGTATACAACCCCCTCGCTTTCGGCCAAATTGACCCGGTCGGGAAGTACCGGGGGACACGGTTCTTTTCGCAGGGGAATCGGTTCCAAAAAAGCATAGGAATCCTCTTCCGCCAGCGGCAGCATATTGTCATAAATATCCACCAGGTAAATACCCCAGGGACGGTCCTCCCCCAGTTTGGCTGAGACCAGAAACTGCGTGTCCGTAAGGGGATAGGGATGCAAAAAGTGCGGCCATACGCCATCCACAAGCCGGTCCCGGATGATGGGCGTCACCGGCTTGCCCCATCCCGGAATCTCCTGAAGCACGCCGTCACCTTCCCCCCTCCCGTCATCCGGCTCGACCAACAGCAGCCGGCCGCTTCGCTGCGTGCCATGGTGGCCCGAAGCGATGCCAACCACACGACCGGTCTTTCCGGGCAAGGGCCGTGCATAAAAAAAAGAATTTGGGAAATAGACGCCGCTCCCCCAATACTCGCGCTGGTCCGTACCATCCGGGTTCATGTGAAACAACATGCGGCTGTTGGAATGGGGCGTGTCGGAGTATTCCCAGCGCTGGTATAAAACGCGTCCATTGGGCGGCACGCGGGGCGACCAGTTATGGTCCTGGTCAAAGCAAAGTTGCCTGATACTTCCCGTTTCCCGATCCAACAGAAACAGATTGGCCACATGGTCGCCGCCATAAACACACGGCACCCCCCTGTATCCCGCCGTGGAACACAGCATAATCCTGCCATCAGGCAGGTAGCAGGCGTCATAGTAATCGACATCGGGATGGCTGTCAGGGGTAAGTTGCTGGAGGCCGGTTCCGTCCACGCCAATCTCATAAACATGCCAGCGGCCTTCCGGGTTAAGGGAAGAAAACAGCAACCGGTCCCCGTTCCAGTGGAGGCAGATATCGCCTACAAACACCTCTTTTTCCGGGCGGTAAATGGTGCGCAAAACAAATGGCTTTTCATCATTGTCCGGTTGCAAGGTCAGCTCCACGATTTCATTGTCATAACCGTCGCGAGGAAGCGAGGAGTTTCCCTGCCAGTTCTGGGGCAGACCGAGACGCCGCGTGTGCCGCCGCACCATTACGACCTGCGCACCATTCAGTGCAGGCCCCTTCGACAGCACATCGCGTTGAAGCCGGCCCAGTTCTGCGGCAATCTCCTGCGCGCCTGCATCCCCATCTGCCCCTTTCCGGCAAAAGGCATCCCACTCGCCTATCTGGGATTCCAGCGCCGCCAACCGTTCGAAATACGCATCTGCCTGAACCCAGTCCGTTCCGTATTCACTGCGCATGCTTTCCATCGTTCGCCGCAATGCCGGAAGATCGGGAAGGTTCATAAGGTTGGACTGACTGGAACAAGCCACCCCCGCGAAACATACCACGCCAATGAATACAACACGCGTGAAAAACTGATGTGCGCTCGTTTTTAGTGCCATTATGGTACCTTTGAAGTCTTTCTGCAACGTTGCAGGACAGCGACAGTTCAGGGATTGCTTTGAAACATGGAGACAAGTGCCGACAGTCTCCAAGGTCGTTGTCGCAGCAACGAAAGGAGACAGCAGACGTTCTCACAGGTACACTCCCATACAACGCCTTGCTTGTACTATTTGACTACACGGATTTCCGCACGGTTAACGCACTGTGGCAACGACCTTAGGCCCCTTCAATCTTGGTTTCATAATACGCGTAATCCAGTTGATGTTCAACCCCCCCCCCGCATTTATGTACATCATTCGGCCAGATACGAAGCCGAAGCGATACGTCTTTACAATATTGAAAAAGGACAATCAATATGCTATCATTCAAGTGTTCTCAGGAGTGGTGTTTAGTCTTAGTATCGCAAACGTAAACAAAAAAGGGTCGTTTCATGAGAAGAAATGGGATAATTGCTGCTACTTTAGTTGTTATGCTTGTATCAATGAGTTTCTTCGCGCAATCAACTGTGAATGCGAGTAGTGAAGAAAATGGGACGGACTTATACCAGCCTTCAAGTAAAGACGAAGAGGGGGTGGAACTGGATATCAACCTTTGCGGTTGCCGCATAACACGACAGCCTTCCGGTGCGGTGACGGGCAAATACTGCGGTTGCACTGTGCTTAATGTAGGAAAAGGCGATTTTTTCGTTGTTGCCAGCGCCATGATGGGCCTGGTGGCGCTAAGCGCCAGAAAAAAATAAAAAGTACCTGCCGATTCAGCGAAAGCGTGTATATGCAGGGGGTAGTTTATGGTTTTTTCTGAAGGTTTCGTAAAACCTTCGCGCGTTGACGTAAAACGTTTGTGAAACCTAACGGCTATCAAAACATAAGCGCAATAAGCGAACGCGGGCTGTTCCTCCCCCACAGCTTCCGGAACTGGATTCCGGTCTTTTCGCGGTCTGGCACCCGCTTCGATATACGTCCTTTTTCCAACGCGAAAAACCGGAATGGCGCGTTGTTTGTGGATTCTTGAACTAAACCAGAACATAACGCTCCTCTTGGTAACAAACAGAACTCATAATTAATTGTCAGCGAAATGGCCCTACGCGCCGAATAGGTAATAAAGGACAATACATACAACGCTGGGAGAGTTCTTCAAGCGCCTCCCCCTGGATGCCGGTAGATAAATCGTGATTGAGGCTACAGGCGTGCGCATAAGCAGGCGGCGAGAAATGTCCCGCTTTTTTTTCGGTCCTATGCGTTCATACCACAAAAAAACATCGGGGACCGCAACCGTCGCGAATCCCACCTGTATCCAATAGATACGGGCACATCACGCACCGGTACAGTCCCCATTTTTTGCTCAGGCAGTGCTATTTATCTTGGGTTGTAAAAAAATGCGCGAAAGCGCGAACTTCTACAGCACCCATCCTATCCGTAACTCGATTTCGTATTTCATCACCGCCTGGAAGGTTACATTTTGCGAAGGTATGGCGCCCTCCAAATCAAGATAACTCTCTATACAATCGGTCCCCTCTAATTCATTAGACATATCCAGCAGGTCCGTATCGTCCTCGAAAGCCAACACTACTTCCTGACCAAATTCCCCCTGCGCATCACCGACTAAAATGGACCTGCCGGTTGTTTGAGAACGTACCTCGTATCTTAATTGGTTCAAGAAGTTGAAGTCTCCTTCGTGAGCTCTAAGTGTAATATTCTTCAGGATAAGACTTTCCAACTTTGTCGACCTTAAGAGGAGTCGAACGTAAAAAGGCAATGCCGCTATTTCTTCCTGAAACACAGCCGAAAGGTTATTATTATCTAAGAGTGCTTCTATTTCGGATAGTCCACAGACTTCGCCCAACAAAACTGGGCCACTCTCTATTGGTAACAGATTGACATCTCCCAAGTCCGACCCAATCTCCGATATTCCTGGAAACCCGGCATTTTCCACCAAAGTGAATTCCCCGTCCAAGGTGACCTTCGCGCCGCATCCCGACAGCAGTAGCATAAGAAACACGATACTCACAGTCTGAATACATTTCATTAATTTGGATGACATGACAGGTTCCTTTCTCAGGTAGTAAATATAGATCCCAACGACAACCATCCACACGTACACTACATGGTACGAAATAGACTGTACCCTATTCAATTTTCCGGACAGAAGTATTTAAGGCGCAAAAAACAATCACGAAAATAAGGGGAAACAGACAGGATATCCCCTACATTTAGGCTGTTTTTAGAGTCAGACAAGATTCAGGTTTATCTGCCACGTGCGTTAGTGGTATGCTTATGGTACTTTATTACTTGTAAAAATTGACCCGTCCCGCACCCGGGTGTTTCCCGCAGTCTTTGGAGGTGACCATGGCCTATATCCTTGCGCTTGATCAGGGAACGACCAGTTCCCGCGCGATTCTTTTTGACCAAAGCGGGCATATTAGCGGTGTCGCCCAGAAAGAATTTGAGCAACTTTTCCCGAAACCGGGCTGGGTGGAACACAATCCCGATGAAATTTGGGCTTCCCAGTTCAGTGTGGCGGCGGAAGTCATGGGAAAAACGAATGTGTCCGCCCGGGAAATCGCCGCCATAGGCATCACGAATCAGCGCGAAACCACAGTGGTCTGGGAACGCTCCACAGGAAAGCCGGTGTGCAATGCCATTGTCTGGCAGGACCGGCGCACGGCGGAAATCTGCGCCGCGCTGAAGGAAGCCGGTCATGAATCCCTGTTTCGGGAAAAAACAGGGCTGGTTCTTGATCCTTATTTTTCAGGCACCAAGTTGAAGTGGATTCTCGACCATGTGCCCGGCGCGAGAGAAAAGGCTGAACGTGGGGAATTGGCCTTCGGCACGGTGGACTCCTGGCTGGTCTGGAAATTAACCGGCGGGCAACTGCATCTAACCGACGCGAGCAACGCTTCCCGCACCTTGTTATTCAATATCCATTCGGGGGACTGGGATGAGGAATTGCTTGGGCTGCTCTCCATTCCCGAAAGCATGCTCCCCCAGGTGAAACCCTCCTCGGAACGGTATGGCTATACCTCCTCCGATATCTTTTCCATACCGGTTCCCATAAGCGGCATCGCGGGGGACCAGCAGGCGGCGTTGTTCGGACAGCTGTGCACCCGACCCGGCATGGTGAAAAACACCTACGGCACCGGATGTTTCATGCTGCTCAATACTGGCGACAAGGCCATCACCTCGAACAACAACCTGCTCACCACCGTGGCATGGAAACGGAACGGCGTGACCACTTACGCTCTTGAAGGCAGCGTGTTTATCGCGGGCGCGGTGGTTCAATGGCTCCGTGACGGTTTGGGGATTGTCCGCTCCGCCGCTGAAATCGAGACGCTGGCCCGAAGCGTACCCGATACCGGCGGCGTGTATCTTGTACCGGCATTTGCGGGCCTGGGAGCGCCGCACTGGAATCCCCATGCACGCGGTATCATCACGGGACTTACCCGCGGCGCCACAAGCGCGCATCTTGCGCGGGCGGCGCTGGAAGGCATCGCCTATCAGGTCGCCGATGTACTGACCGCGATGGCCGCCGATGCGGGATTCGCCGCGACCGAACTGCGCGTCGACGGAGGCGCGGCAGCCAACAATCTGCTGATGCAGTTCCAGGCGGATATTCTGGACCTGCCCATTACACGGCCGAAGACCCTTGAAACCACGGCACTGGGGGCGGCCTATCTCGCCGGACTGGCGGTCGGCTATTGGGACGATACGGACTCTCTTCAACGACAATGGCAAGAAGATCAGCGGTTTATCCCGGGAATCGATGCCAATGACCGCCATGCGCTGCTTGCCGGGTGGCGGGACGCCCTGGGCCGGTGCTGTGCAGGATTCTCTTAAACAACGCTAGCCGTCGATTGAAGCATTCTTGTTTCTCCCCAATTTGCTCGCGCCATCAGTGAGGGTAACCCTATGCCAGAAATCACATCCCCCCCTTGGGAAACCATACGAGAATTCGTTGAGGCGAAAGACGCCACAGGCCTCGACAATTTTCTGGACAATCTTTCGCCCGGTGATATTGCGCGGGCCTTCTCCCGGCTGGACGAAGAGGAGCGCAACGCCGTACTTCACCTCCTGGAACCGGAAGACGCGGCGGACCTCCTGGAAGAGATGGCGGACACCCAGGGCGCCGATATCATCGAAGACCTGCCCGTCCATGCGGCGGCCAGTATCATAGAGGAAATGGAAAGCGACCATCGCGCGGACATCCTCGGCAAACTCGACGAAGAAGACGCGGAAGCCATTCTCAATCAGATGGATCCCGAAGAGGCCAAAGACGCGCGCGAACTGCTGCGATACGATTCGGAAACCGCGGGCGGCATCATGGTAACGGAATATTTTGTCTATCCCGACTCCGCGACCGTGGCCGAGGTGCAGGAGGACCTGCGCAGAAAATCCGAAACCCATCCCGATACGGGAGTGCAATACGTATATGTAGAATCCGCCCGGCATGCATTGTTGGGCGTACTGCGCCTGCGCGACCTTTTCTTCACCCCCCCCACCGCAAACATCAAATCGGTTATGGTCGCAAATCCCATATTCGTTTTCACAAGCACCACCCTTGATGAACTTGATGATATTTTTGAACGTTATCCCTTTTGGGGACTTCCCGTGGTGGATGAGTCGGGCATTCTGCTGGGCGTTGTCCGCCAGACGGATGTGGCCGATGCCTGGAGCGAACAGCAAGGCCGCACCCTGCTGCGTTTCGGCGGTATCGCTTTCGGTGAAGAATTCAGGAATATGCCCCTGATTGAACGCAGTTCCAAGAGACTTTCCTGGCTGTTTATAAATATGGGTCTCAGCACCCTTGCCGCCAGTGTAATTCTCGGGCACCAGGAAACCGTAAACCGGTTGTTCGTCCTGGTATTCTTTATGCCCATCATCTGCAATATGAGCGGATGCAGCGGCAACCAGTCCGTTGCCGTAAGTATCCGGGAATTGACCCTGGGCCTGATCAAGCCGGAGGACTTCTGGCACGTCTGGATTAAGGAATTACAGGTGGGACTGATTAACGGCGTGCTGCTTGGATTGAGCCTTGGCCTGATGTCCTGGCTGTTTTGGAATGAAACCGCCACGCTAGGCATGCTGGTGGGCACGGCTTTCGCCTTGAATACGCTTATTGCCGTATCGCTCGGGGGATTAATACCGCTCCTGCTGCGTAAGTTTAAGGTTGACCCCGCCCTGGGTGCCCCCCCCATTTTGACGACCCTTACCGATATGTGCGGATTTACCTTGGTATTGGGATTCGCCCGCCTGGCCATTGAAACGGGGATCATATAACACCAGACTTCCTGATCTCGTCGGGGTCATTCAATGATTACTCGGAATCCGGTTTGGCACTTTCTTGATGGCATGTTCGTATAGGACCACAAGAAAGGGACAGACCACGAAATAGCCAAGAGCAGAAAGGGGCATCCAGGCTTCGTTACCGACGGCTATTTCGTCGTCAGTCCCTTTTTGATGCCTCTTTTTGTTTGTTTTCCAGTGCCGTGGGCATATCCGACGAGATCAGGATATCTGGACATCGTTTCCCATCTTCATGCCCGGAAAGCCTGTTCGACCTGTCACTTGGACCTGATACTTTCCGCAATAACCACCACGGCCTGGGCGCTGATGGCTTCCTGACGCCCTTCCGCGCCGAAGCCCTCGTTCGTCCGGGGCTTGATGGAAACCGCATCCAAAGCTATACCCAGACTTTTGGCAAGATTTTCCCGCATCGCATTCACATAAGGTTGCAGTCTGGGGCGTTGCGCAATGATGTTGGCATCCATCTGGACGGGCGCATATCCCTTTTCCCTAACCATCCGGACCGCTTCATCAAGCAACATCAAACTGTCAGCGTCTTTGAATCGCATGTCCGAGTCCGGAAACACCGCCCCTATGTTCGGCAGACCGGCTGCACCCAGGAGCGCGTCTGTCACCGCGTGACACAAAACGTCCCCGTCCGAATGGGCGACGAATTTCTTCTCGGAGGGGATCCTCACGCCACCCAGCGTCAGGAAACCGCCCTCAATCAATCCATGAATATCATAGCCTAGTCCAACACGAATCATGAAAAGCCATGCTCCATCAGAAAGTCGGCATACTGCAGGTCGCTGCCTGTGGTAATCTTGAAATTGGAAGCGCTGCCCCGCACCAGTTTTACCGCGTGCCCGGACCTGTATACCAAAGTCGCATCATCGGTACATAGGGTACCATTTTCACCGGCCCAGCCATAAGCGGCGCGGATAACGTCGATCTGAAATACCTGCGGGGTCTGACAAGCCCACAACAGGCTTCGGTCCGGCGTGTTGTGCAGGAATCCCCCACCATCATTCATCAGGATGGTATCCGCTACCGGCATCGCCAGCGTCGCCGCGCCGTGCCGTTCCGCAGCCTCGACTACCGCGGAGATATCTTCGGGAGAAACAAACGGGCGCGCCGCATCATGAATGGCCACAAGGTTCGCTTCGCCTTTGATAAATCGCAACCCCCTCATTACGGAATCCTGACGCTCCCCGCCGCCTTCCACCAATTCCACCGGGATGGGATACGAGGCCAACACCTTTCTGAATTCGGCCTCATGTCCTCGAGGGAACAGCACGATGACCGGCATAGCAATCCAGGGGAACGCAAAACGCTTCAGGGTGGCGAGAAGCAGGGCTTCCCCCCGAAGCGGCACCAACGCTTTGGGAAGGTCCTTTCCCAGGCGCCGCCCCATTCCCGCCGCTGGAATGAGCAGATGCGTTTTCATTTTACCAGGTTGTTAAACCGTGTGAAGATCATCCTGCCCGCGGAAGTCTGTAAGACACTGGTGACCAGCACCTCCACATTACGGCCCAAATAGTTGCGGCCATTGTCCACCACCACCATTGTACCGTCATCAAGATAGCCCACCGCCTGGGTCAACTCTTTACCCTCTTTAATCAGCTTCACCTCCATCACTTCATCGGGAAGGACGGCGGGTTTCAGGGCATTCGCGAGATCATTGATGTTAAGTACCGTCACCCCGTCTATCTGGGCGACCTTGTTCAGATTGAAATCGGTGGTAAGTATCCGTGCATTGTATTGCTTGGCCAGTATCACCAGTTTTTCATCGACCTCGCGACTGTTGGCGGGATTGTCCTCGATGATGCTGACAGAGACAGGATGCTCGCTTTCCTGAAGTCCACGCAGAATATCCAGTCCCCTGCGCCCTTTCGCCCGGCGAACAATGTCGGCCGAATCGGCGATATTTTGCAATTCTTTCAACACAAAACGGGGGATTAACAAGGTGCCTTCAACAAAGCCGCTCTGGCAAATATCGGCGATGCGGCCGTCTATCAGGACACTCGTGTCCACCAGTTTGAGGGAAACAGCGTTTGAGGCGCGCACATCACGCCGGCGCACCTCCGAAACCAGCGCTTCCCAATTGGACGCACGGGTCAATGCCAGTTGGATACCGATATACCCGAAAACAAGCACTACCGTCACCGAAACAAAAACTTGATACGTGAAATCAAGGTCGGGAAACCAGAAAAGAAGATAGCGTGACGCGGAATATCCCGCTATCAAGGCGATTAAAACAGCGACCACCGAGGGGGCCACCCGTTCATACATTTCCTGGGTTACAAAATAAAGAAGTAAAAATATCACCGCGGCAAGAACCGCGCCAATAAAGCCCCCCAACAGAAGCCACGGAAATGTTGACTCCATCACATATCCGGTCGCAATTCTGTTTTCTATGATGAAACGCGCCCACGTAACCCCCATGACGACACACGCTATCGTAAAGATCAACCGTATAATTTTTACTGCCATATACTAATCCTTTTTATAAATTGTATAAAAAACATATAATTACATGCGCTCAACACATTTGACTACGATTTTGGTCAAAAGGGGTTCAGCAATATTGGCGTTCGCAATGATTTTTTCAATATCGGCCGGTTCAAGTGCATCGGGGATGCACAAGTCCGTAATCGCTGAGAATCCCAAAACGCGCAGACCGGCTTGAACAGCGACAATCACTTCAGGGACCGTACTCATACCCACGGCATCGGCACCGATAATACGCATAAACCGGTATTCGGCCCGGGTTTCAAGGCAGGGTCCCGTACATCCGAGGTACACTCCCCGGTGCAGTTTGATTCCCTCCTCCGCCGCCACCTGTTCAGCCAAGCCTATCAAGGCATTGGAATAGGGCTCGGACATATCGGGAAAACGGGGACCAAGGCTGTCATCATTCACGCCAATAAGCGGGTTATCATTCATCAGATTAATATGGTCTGTAATGACCATAAGATCCGCCGGGGCGAAATCCGGATTCAGTCCTCCGGCGGCATTGGAAACGATCAAAGAATGTACACCAAGCGCCTTCGCCACCCGGATGGGAAAAGTAACTTCTTTAAGCGAATAGCCTTCATATTTATGAAAACGCCCCGAAAGGGCTACCACGGATTTCCCCGCCAGGGTTCCAAGAATCAGTTCTCCCGCATGACTGTCCACTGTCGAAACAGGAAAGTGCGGTATGGACTCATAAGAAATGCGCGTTGCAGATTCAATACGCTGTCCCAACATACCCAGACCGGTACCCAATACAATGCCAATTTTGGGTTTACTGGGCGTAAGCGCCTGTATGGCCATTGTTGCAGCTTCAATTCGGTGAATTAAATCCATAAAATATTTACTTTTCCTCTCCTCATTTCAATGATATCACTCCTATTATTACTTATTTGTCAGATTGTTTTCAAGTATTCGTAAAACATCCTGATAAAGAACATCACGAATAAGAATGGTCTTTTCCCGTGAGTGTTGTCCTCCGACTAAACTGAAAGACGTTTTATTTTTTTTTAGAATCTTTGAAAAATGGGCAATCACGGCCTCATTGGCGGCACCCTCAACGGGCGATGCCATAACCGATAGGCGCAGTCTGCCGTTTGAATGGAGACTGAGGCTTGTTTTTGAAGCCCTGGGTTGAACAAACACCTTAACCAGCGTATCGTTACCTTTATCAACCACACTATCCGTCAGTCTGTCTTTGTCCATACGTTATTCTGATACCTGTCAAGCGGCGATTCGATTGTATCTGTAAAAGGTACGCTTTGCCCGCAACCCGGTATTTTGAACCTTTTCAACAGTTTGTAAGCCACACTTTCGCTTTCCTGCAAAAGACCTCAACCTCTTTCATTCCTGCTTTATTTCGCCATGTCTTAGAACGGCACAGGACACCGCAAAAAGGCAAAATGACGCGTTGTTTTAGAACGCTTGCATCAAACCGGAACATAGCGGTCCTCTTGGGGAAAACAGGCTCCTTAAGTAATCGCCAGCTAACTCCCCCCGGGAACCTATTACTCATGGCGCTCTGTCGGCGGACAAGATACCTATACAACGAGAATCAGTATAGGTTGGTTACACTTTAAGTTCGGAGTTCCTGACCTCGTCAGAATTGCGTATGGCACTTGTAAAAGACAAAAAAACGGAGCAAAAAGGGACTGATGACGAAATAGCCGTGAGTAACCCAAGGATACAGGTACTTTGCTGGCATTGGCTATTTCGTTGTCTGTCCCTTTGTTGCGGCCTATACGAAGAGGACTGTAAAAAAAAGTGCCAACACGAATTCCGAAATATCATTATCAAACCCGGTCGAGGTCAGGAAGTCTGAAGTTAGGCGACAACCTTTCACCTGATGCGTTTTGTTTTGCTTACCATGCCCTGCACATGGGATTGGCCAACGAGCCTGATAGTCTGTTTCTTATAATACCTGTTCAGTCCATAAAGATTCACCTATTTTATCTGAGCGGGCCCAATGCCCATATTTTAAGGTGGTTCGATTTGAATTCGGTCCTGGATTTAATACAACATACAGGAGCGTGTATACCCCAATTTCCCCCCAAGAAACTATGGAGGAGGCATGAATATATTCATCATGGGAGGCGGACGTGTCGGTTCCCATATCGCACAAATGCTGAGCGAAGAAGAATATGACATTACTGTCATCGAGAAGAATCCGGACGACCAGGAACGACTTGACCTGTCGCTCAACGCTCGGATCGTACTCGGTGACGGCACTTCAGCGTTGTTAATGCAATCGCTGGACGTAGGTGAGGCGGACCTCTTTATTGCCTGTACCGGAAACGACGAGTCCAACCTTATTGCCGCCGCAGCCGCAAAAGGCTTAGGGGCGCGCCAAGTTCTGGCCAGGGTTGAAAAACCCATTTTCGTTGAAGAAAGTGTTTTATTTGAAGGTTTTCTGAATATCGACTATATGCTCAGTCCAGACGCGCTGGTAGCCCAGGAAATCGTCAATTATATTGTTTATCCGGGCGTGCTTGCCGCGGAAGATTTTGCACAGAACAAAATCCAGCTTCGTCAGGTACAAGTCAGCGCCAATGCTTCCGCAGCGAACCACCCGCTAAGTGATACGCTTCCTCCAGGCGGCGGTGTGCTTGTCGGGGTTTTGGAACGCGACAACATAATTACCATTCCCCACGGAAGCGACCACGTTTTGCCGGGCGATAAAGTCACCTTGATCGGCAAGCGTGAATCCATGCAGAAGGCCATCCAGACGTTCCAGGGGGAAGAGCCCCGAATGCAACATATCGCTATCATGGGCGGAGGCGGCATTGGAAGATGGATCGCCCATTCGCTGGAGGGGAAAGTCGAATCGGTGAAACTATTTGAAGTAGACCTTGCAAAAGCGGAGCGGATCGCCTCCGGTTTCCGTAAAGGCAACATTCACGTCATCCACCGGGATGCCACATCAAAGTCGGACCTGGAACAGGAACATATCAATGACTTTGACCTCTTTGTGGCGACAACGGAAGACGACGAACGCAATATGATCGCGGGGGTGCTCGCTCAAGCGGTCGGTTCCAAAATGAGCGCCGTGGTTATGCACCATCCCGATTTCGCGCCACTGGCGGAAAAACTCGGTATCCATATGACCGTCACCCCACGGGACGTTCTGTCAAACAGTATTCTGAAAATATTACGGCAACAATCCATATCCACCTCGTCTATTTTGAGGGAAGGCGATGCGGAAGTGCTTGAAATCACACTGGGAAACACTTCACAAGCCTTGGGGAAAAAAATAAAAGACATGCGCCACCTGCTTCCCCGGGGCCTTATTATCACGACCATCATCCGGGGCGACCTGGCCTACGTTCCGGGCGGCGAGGACATGCTGGAATCCGGGGATAGTATCGTTATCATTGCCATGGCAAATGCGATTATAGAAGCCCAACGCCTGTTCCAAGGACAATAGCGTCATATAATGAACTTCCGTGAGTTCATAAAGAATATGGGCTTATTCAGCGCAGCGGCTTCGCCCATGTTTTTCCCGCCCCTGCTATGCGCCCTTTTCTATCAGGAAATGGCGATGGCGCTGGTTTTCCTTCTGAGCGTGTTCCTAATGGCCGGTGCGGGGGGAATCCTTTTTGCCGTGGGAAAAGGCTCCAAAAGGCGGCTGCAACAGCGGGAAACGTTGGGATTGGTCGGTGCCGGTTGGCTCCTGGTAGCCTTATATGGCGCCATCCCTTATGTATTGTCCGGAGAGTTTTCCTTTATTGACGCTTATTTCGAATCCATGTCCGGATTCAGTACGACCGGGGCCTCCGTTTTATCCGACATCGAGGCACTTCCCAAGAGTCTCCTGTTCTGGCGCAGTTTCACCCACTGGCTGGGGGGCCTGGGTATTATTTTGCTGCTTATCATCGTTCTTCCCTTTCTGGGCGCGGGCGGCAAATTACTGTACCGTTCTGAAATGCCCGGGCTCGAAAAAAGCAGTTTTAAGCCTCGTGTAAAAAACTCCGCACTTTTTCTTTTCAAAATATATATGGGCTTGACGCTTATTATGACCTTGTTGCTCCTCCTGGCCGGCATGGACCTCTTTGACTCCCTCTGCCATACGTTTGGAACACTGGCCACAGGGGGATTTTCAACCCGCAATGCAAGTATCGCGTATTATGACAGCCCGTTGATTGAGTGTATTATCAGTCTTTTTATGATCATTGCCGGAACAAGTTTCAGCCTGATCTACTGCTTTTTCGTGGGTGAGTTCCGCACCATTTATAAAAATGGGGAATGGCGCCTCTACCTCTTGATTCTTGCCGCGTCTGTGGTGTTGATTACCTGGAATGTGTCTTCCTCGGACCAAAGCATTCCCGGACTCATTGGCCAAGAAGAGGCCGACACGGATATGGGTTTTCCCGGACTTGTTCGCTTGACCGCATTCCAAACGATCTCCACGATGACCTGCACAGGATTCTGTGTCACTGATTTTAATCAATGGCCCGACTTTTCCCGAATGCTGTTGCTGATGCTCATGATTATCGGGGGGTGTTCCGGTTCCACTTCTGGCGGGCTGAAGGTAGTCCGCGTGCTCCTTCTTGTCAAAATGGCCCGTTGGCACCTGGTACAGACATTTCGTCCCAAGGATATCCGCGTCTTTCATGTGGATAATTTGGTGATTGATAAAGGACTTCAAAACAGCATCCTTGCCTATTTCACCCTTTATTCTTTGGTTTTTGGAATGGCTGTACTGGCATTAACCGCCTCTGATATGCCTGTTATTACCAGTATCAGCGCCGTGGCCTCCTGTTTTAATGGCGTCGGTCCCGGTCTTGAACAAATCGGAGCCGTCGGCAATTATGGGGCCCTATCTGCCTTGGGTAAAATAACGTTGTCACTTATCATGGCTATGGGGCGTCTCGAAATCTACGCGATATGTGTTTTGTTTCTGCCTTCCTTCTGGCAAAAACATTAAAAACGAGATGGCATTATCTGCCGGGAAGTTCATAAAGCACGCAGAGGCTCAGCTTTTCGAACCGCCTCTCACCCTGTGCTATTATGCCTGTTTAGAACTGTAGAAAGGGAGCCTATTCTTGTCTCTTGTTTCAACTTTCACGCTAATGCGTGAGATTCGCAGACAATGGTTTCTTCACGTCACCAATCTTCAGAAAGCAAGACGAACTAAACGTGGGTAGGAACCGGGGAATATTCAACTTATGAACCGTCTTTCTTTCATGAAAAATCTGGGGCTGGCCAGCCTTGCCGTTTCCCTGATGTTTTTGCCTTCCATGGCATGTGCCGTGGTCTATTGGGAACTCCATATGCTGGTCGTCTTTCTTCTGAGTGCCTTTGCCGCGCTATTCCTGGGAGGACTTCTTTACCTGGTGGGTATCAAAGCCGATGGGCGCCTCTATCATCGCGAAACGCTGGCGCTGGTTGGGGTAGGGTGGCTGCTAACGGCGTTTTACGGGGCGCTTCCCTACTTACTCTCCTGTCAATTGTCTTTCGTAGATGCCTATTTTGAATCCATGTCAGGATTCACCACTACCGGGGCCAGCGTTTTTGCCCATGTGGAGGCTTTGCCCAATAGCCTGTTGTTCTGGAGGAGCTTTACCCACTGGCTCGGCGGCCTGGGAATTATATTGCTGCTGATTGTGGTACTTCCCTTTCTCGGCGCCGGCGGCAAGCTCCTTTACCGTTCTGAAATACCCGGTCTGGACAAAAGCAGCCTCCGACCCAGAATCAAAGACTCCGCCATTATTTTGCTGAAAATTTATTTGATTCTTACCGTCGTGGAAACCATTTTACTCCTGATCGCCGGCATGAACCCGTTTGATGCCCTTTGCCATACCTTTGGGACCTTGGCCACAGGAGGATTTTCCACTCATACCAAGAGCGTCGCCGCTTTTAACAGCCCGCTCATCGAAGCGATTATAACCATTTTCATGATGATCGCTGGAACCAGTTTCAGCCTCTTGTTTCTTCTCGGAAAACGAAAGTTTAAAAAGGTTCTTGGGAACGTTGAATTCCGATTTTATATTTTTATTATCGCAGTTTCTTCTCTGTTAATCTTTGTCAACCTGCACACAGCGGATAAACCACTCCCGAGTTTTATTGGCACTTCCGATGCCGCGCCGCCGGATATTTGGGACCATGTCCGCGCCTCCCTCTTTCAAACCGTGTCCGTTATGACAACCACCGGGTTCGCAACCGTGGACTTTAATATGTGGCCTGAATTCTCAAGGGCGCTTCTGGTCATTCTCATGTTTATAGGCGGCTGTTCCGGTTCCACGGGTGGGGGAATAAAAGTCGTACGGATTTTTTTGTTGTTAAACCTGGCGTTTAAACATCTCGTCCACACCTTTAGTCCCAAAAAGATACATATAATACGGGTCGACAATCTCATTCTTCCCAAAGAACACGTAATTTCTCTGTTGACTTTTTTTACCATCTATATTCTAGCGGTAGCCGCGTCAACACTATACATGGCTTTTTTAGACCTGCCATTGGTCACGTCGTTCACCGCCGTTGCCGCATGCCTCAACAACATCGGCCCCGGCCTTGAACTGGTGGGAGCGACAGGACACTACGGACTCGTGCCAGCCTCAGGTAAACTGCTGCTTTCATTCCTGATGGCCATGGGGCGACTTGAACTCTATGCCATCTGCGTGTTGTTTATTCCATCCTTCTGGAAGCGATATTAAGTCAGAGGAGTATTCCTTGTCTTTTCCGCCTTCAAGCACCCCCCCATTAGATACACTATGCCCCTATTTCACAAGGTTCCCCCTCTCCTTTCCCATGACGTGCCTGCGGGATGCCGTTCCCGGGGAATACCTCTTTGACCCCTTCTGCGGCTGTGGCACTTCGCTGCTGGCAGCACGCCTGAAAGGTTTGTCCTGCGCCGGCATAGAAACTAACCCTGTTGCCGTCGCTATTGCGCGCGCGAAGGCCGCCCCGGCCACCCCTGAAGCCGTAATGGTCCGGGCGGCGGAGTTGCTCGCGACCGCAGACACCCGGGAAAGGTTACCGGAAGGCCCTTTCTGGCAACACTGCTTTTCACCGGAAGTGTTGCATGCCGTCTGCCGGTTCCGCACCCACTTTTCAAAAAGGATTACAACGGGAACCGACCGGGTACTTTGTGCGCTGCTGCTCGGCGTACTGCACGGACCCAATGACTCCATACCTGGTTTATCCAACAAGATGCCGGCCTCGTATGCGCCCTCGCAAGAAGCCTTGCTGGCGTATTGGACAACCAATCGTCTTTCGCCCCCGGAAATAAATGTGTTGGAAGTCCTTGAAAAACGCGCGAATTATCTGCTATCCACACCGTTGAACAAAGTAAACAGCCGTGTAATTCACGGCGATAGCAGGAAACAGGCGCCTTATCGGTCGCTCAGCGGAGTTGACCGGGTTATCACCTCCCCCCCCTATTTCGGGCTGAACAGTTTTCTCCATGATCAATGGCTTAGAAACTGGTTTCTGGGAAATTCCAAAGGTACGGAATGCCTGTTGGATCAAACCGATACGGAAACGTATGCCCGCGACCTTGCCCGCGTTTGGCGGCAGTGCGCTTCAGTCTGCCGCCCGGGGGCAACCCTCGTCATACGCTTTGGCGGCGTGCCCGGGGTACAAGGGGTTGTTCCCCGCACCTTGCTGGAAGATTCCCTCGCCCTGGCGGATTCCGGATGGAAGACACTGCGCTGCAAGCCCGTCTTCCGGAAAACAAATGCGCCTCCTGCGCTTCCTTTTCGCCCGCCCGCGGCGCGTCCCGCCAATGAGTTTGAGTTGTACGGGCGCCTTGAAACATGAACACCCCGCCACGGTTCCTGTTCAGAACACCGGGCCGAATATCCACCTGCAGGTCCATTCATGACTGGCACCCCAAGGGGCTTGCATACACTCCCATGCCGACCAGGCGGAGACCAGAAACAGAACCGTGAAAAGCGCCCATTGATACTTTTTCCGCATGACAGCCAATTGAGGTACGGACAGAAAAAGCAGTACAGGCACCGCACCGATATGCCAGCGGAACCCATAGGCCGCGCCGCCGTAGTTGTTGGTTGCAAATACATAATACAGGGTTAAAAAGGTCCAGGCGGTCCCCATGGCCACTGCGAACATCCGCAGTCCGTTTTCCTTGTTTGCCAGCATCCTGACAAAACCAGGGACGGCAAATAGCAGCGGAGGAAACAACAGGAAGGTTCCGAACCTGCCGAAATTCATGTGGAATAAATACAGCCAACGGCTCTCATTGAGGCCGTCCACACCAATAGGATTGCGCCAATAGGAATTTCGGAAATTATACATGGCCTCCCGCGTCTGCACGGGAAGGGGGCTGCCTGTAATGGACCACATCAGGGAGAAATGAAGAAGAAGCAGCGGTGCAGCGCCCAAGGTCGCCCACAGCAGAGACCGTCTTGGGTATTTCACAATCAGGAGCAAGCCCAATGTGGCGGGGAATATGGTCATAGGTATGTCGGTGACGAAAATGAAGGCGCTCAGCAATCCGAAGGCGGCGAAACGCCAGGGCGCCGGTTTCAGTTTGTTACTGTAAAGACCGAGCCCGAAATACAAGGCGCCACACAAGGCGGCCGCCGACGGCGTGTGGTTGTTGATTTGACAGGCGTAGCCGGGTATGGGTGAGGCGAAGGCCAACAGAAGTAAAACCAGCGCCGCCCTTTTATGGTCGGGCATGAAAAGACGCAGCAGCAAGAGAAAGAATAGTACCCCGATGGCATAGGGGATTTGTATCAGCGTGACAATCATAACGCGCAAGATTCGACGCAGATCATCCCGGTCGGTCAGCTGCCAGCCCTTAAAAGTGTTCAGGGCGGCATATTCCGCCGCCATCATGAGCGGTAGTATGGGAGGCTTGCTGGAGAGTATTCTGCCGTTGGCGGCTTGTACCTTATCGACAGTCAACACCTCGAAGGGATTCGGGGACGCCTCCGTCGGCCTGTCAATATACCAGGTTCCGTCATGAACTAATGCATACACGGTTGCAAGACGGCTGTTCGCGGTTTCTCCGACCACAATTCCCGGACTCACTACCAGGACGGGCGCCATTGCCAGACAAAATGCCGCCCCCAGCCACAGCAGTCCGCGCACAGGAGAGACCTCATTCC
>Ga0116149_1002806_pt1 | contig 18637 bp, 12 predicted proteins | sample AD_UKC057_MetaG_FD_89787 | JGI IMG/M metagenome (GOLD analysis project Ga0116149, IMG submission 89787) | Active sludge microbial communities of municipal wastewater-treating anaerobic digesters from USA - AD_UKC057_MetaG | ecosystem: Engineered > Bioreactor > Anaerobic > Digestate | place: USA... | reverse complement strand
CGTCATGGCCAATCCTGGTCGGAACCGCCCATGTCCACACAGATTCCCCCCCATATTTCCGTTATCATGCCGGTCTACAATGCCGGGCAAACTTTGGCCGAAGCCTTGGATTCGCTGATCGAGCAGCAGTATGAGAACTGGGAACTGGTGGTCGTGGATGACGGTTCCACCGACAATTCGCCCTGCATTTTGCGGGAGTATGCCTTCCGGGATGCCCGTATTCACCTCTACGTCGGGCCCCATGCGGGGATTGTGCCCGCATTGCGGCGTGCGTGCGCCGAAGCCCGCGGTGCATTGCTGGCCCGAATGGACGCGGACGACATTGCCCTGCCCGGGCGGCTTTCCATGCAGGCCGCCATGTTTCAATCTGACCCTGCCCTTGATCTGTGCGGGGGACGGGTTTTGCCCCTGGGCGTAGCCTCGGGCAGCGGCAGAGTACGATACGAAACCTGGGTAAACAGCCTGGTGCGCCATGAAGAAATCGTGCGCGAGATATTTGTGGAATGTCCCATTCCGCACCCGACTTTCCTGATGCGCCGTGTGTTTCTGGAACGCCTGGGCGGGTATCGTCAGGGCATGTGGCCTGAAGATTACGACCTTGTCCTGCGCGCATGGATGGCCGGTGCGCGGTTTGGCAAACCGGACGCTCCGCTGTTGCGATGGCGTGAACATCCCGGGCGCCTGTCCATGACGGACCCGCGTTACAGTCCGGCGGCCTTTCGCGCGATGAAACGCCATTATCTTTTTAAAACTTATTTGAAGGGGCGGGAGTGCACCTTCATTCAGTGGGGGGCGGGTGACGTCGGCAAAAGATGGTTGCGGGAGTGGCCCCAGGCGCCCGCAGCCGTTGTGGATGTTCATCCACGAAAAATCGGGCGAAGCATACACGGGGTACCGGTAATCTCCCGGGAAGCATTGCCGCCCCCCGGCTCCTGTTTTATTGTGGTCGCTGTCGGCGCGCGCGGAGCGCGGGATGATATTCGCGCCCGGCTTGAACCGCAGAACTATCGCGAACTGAACGATTATCTGTTCATTGCGTAAAGCGGCAATCGTTTCAAGGACAGCTAAAAAAACAAGGTGTGTGTGTACGACTTTCTTCCTGGAAAAGAGGCAGGGCTGACGGGATGGATGCCGCCATTTTCGCGCAGATTTTTCGTAATTGCTGGAACAAAACCGAGGTATCCGTTCAGATGATCATGTAAGAAAGACAAGAGAATTCCTGGTGCATGGTCGGAGGGGGGGGGCACAGGCGGAGTGAACCGGAATGGCGCGATAATGGAACAAGGGGGCCATCCAAAGCAGGTTTCTTCATATACCATGCATGGTAGTGCTCAATCTCTACTTGTAAATATCTGGTGGGCTCTCCTGTATTTTGACCCGGCATGTCGTGTTTCAGGAATGTTGGCTCGTCCACGGGGAAAGTGTTTTGAGGGCAGAATAAATAACTTGCGAAACGTCATTCGTTGTGGTACAATACACGCAAACTGAAAGGAATGTCCGGTAAACTGCAAGGCATTAAGAAAAGCCGCAAAATTTTGCTTGACTTTTTGGGGTGTTTTCTGGTTTAATACGGACGGACCGTTCGTTTAAATGTTGTTTGTTTTGTAAAGAGTTTTTCGGAAGGGCACTTACAGAAGAGAACCTTTAGCGAGAAGGAGAAACAAGATGAAGAAATTTCTGGTACTGGCGTGTGTGGTGGCGGTGATTTCCATGGGCTTGCCTGCACAGGCGGCCAAAGTATGGGATGACATGTCATGGTGGGGTAAGACAGGCGCGACCCCGGAACCCCAGCCTGAGAGCGGCAGATGTCCTGCCCAGATGAGTCGTTGCGGTTATTGGTGGTGGCCGGTATGCCCCGCCAGCAACACGGATGATGCCGAACTGTGGGGCAACCGCGGTATCGTTTATCAGGCCTGCAAGCCCGAAGAGCCGGTAGTTGAAACGCCTCCGCCTCCGGAGCAGCCCCCTGCGGTGCCGACGCGTACCGCGATCATCCTGAACAACGTGTTGTTTGATTTCGACAAAGCCGTGCTGAAAGCGGAAGGCAAAGCCGAAGTGGACAAGCTGATTGCCGAAATGAAGAAATTCCCGGGTGACTCGGTGCTTATTGAAGGGCACACCTGCGATATCGGTTCCCATGAATACAACATGGGGCTGGGTCAGCGCCGCGCTGATGCCGTCAAGCGTTATATGATTGAAAACGGCATTGAAGAAGCCCGCATTCAGACGCAGAGCTTCAGTTATGACCGTCCGGCGGTACCGAATGACTCGGCCGCGAACCGCAAACTGAACCGCCGCGCTGAATTCAAGATTACGCTGGCCGGCTGATAAGTATATACCATACGTTCGGTTGAAGTAGTTAAGTGCGCCTCGGTGTCGTCTTGACGACGCCGGGGCGTTTTTTTTGGAGCGCACAATGGCGGTCGCTGGGATATCGCTGACCAATTGTTTTGATCGTTTCATGGAGTCCGCGGTTTTTGAATCCGGCCTCTCGGAACGGACGCTGTCCGCCTATGCCGCGGATATACGCCTCTACTTGCATTTTCTCGAAGAGGCTGGTATCAAGGCAGCGGCGGAGATAGAGATGGAAGAGGTGGTGGAACATTTTTCCCGGCTCCGTGAGTCCGGTCTGTCGCCGCGGTCCCTGGCGAGGCATTTGAGCGCCATACGCCGTTTTCATCTATTTTTGACGGAAGAAGGCCACTGCGCCGTCAATGTGACCGCTATGATTGACACGCCCCGCCTGTTAAGGCGGTTGCCCCGTTGCCTCTCCAGTGAAGAGGTGGAGCGGATACTGCATGCGCCGGATGTCCGGACTACCGTCGGCGTGCGCGACACGGCGCTGCTCGAACTGTTCTACGCCTGCGGCCTGCGCATTTCGGAGTTGGCCGCGCTTCCGGTGAAGCATGTGCAGTTGGAAGAAAGCAGCGTTCGTATTTACGGCAAAGGCGCCAAATACCGGATGGTGCCGCTGGGCCGCGCCGCCCTTGAGAAACTATCGGCCTGGTTGCCGTTACGGGCGCAGTGGGCGCGCCGTGACGATGCCCTGTTTATCGGCGCGACCGGAAGACGTCTGAGTCGAAGCACGATTTGGCGCCTGGTCAAACGTTATGCGGCCGCGGCAGCCATTTCCCAGCGCGTGGCGCCTCATATGCTGCGGCATTCCTTTGCCACGCACCTGCTTGATCACGGCGCGGATTTACGGGCGGTACAGGAGATGTTGGGGCATGCCGATATCGGCACCACACAGATCTATACGCATGTCAGCGCCGAGCGTCTTTCACATGCCCACAAGAAGCACCATCCAAGGGGATAATGCGAAACAAGGCAGGATAGTGTCCAGCGTCCGCCGGGCGCCGGGGGTTTCGGAGACAAGGTTGCAATGGCTCAAGGTGAATCTATTCTGAATAGAATGACGCGGGAGGCCGCGGACCAGTTGCATGGCCATATTCAGGAGGCCGGGGGCAATGAGGTGTTTTGCGCTGGTTCCTTGGATGGAAACGGCTTGCTGGCCGCCGTGCGCGTGCTTGCGCGCGGGCATGCAAGCGCGGTGCCCGCATTGTTCGCCATGCTTGAACTGCGCGAGGTGGTGCTGCACAATCATCCCTCGGGCAACCTGGAGCCCAGCGATGCGGACCTCGAACTGGCATCCATTTACAGCGCCCACGGCCATGGCGTGTATATCGTGGATAATGCAACCACGTCCGTCTATGTGGTGGTGGAACCGTTTCTTCCCAGGGAACGGGAATGCCTCAATGCCCGCGAACTGGAACAGGCCTTTGCGTCGGACAGTATGCTTGCCCGCAAACTGGACGGATTCGAATTGCGGCCCCAGCAAATCGAAATGACGGAATCCATCGCGGCAGCGTTCAACAACAACGGCATCGCGCTGATAGAGGCGCCCACCGGCGTGGGCAAAACTCTGGCCTACCTGCTGCCCGCAACCTTATGGGCGTTACGCAACAAAGAGCGCATCGTCATTTCCACGCGTACCATCAATTTGCAGGAACAGATCATCCTGCACGACCTGCCACTGTTGCGAAATTGCCTTGGCGAGGAATTCAACGCCTGCCTGGTCAAGGGCCGCAGCAATTACGTGTGTCTTCATAAACTGGACCGGGCCTTTTCCGAAGTCACCCTTTTTGAGGATCCCCGCCGCCTCGAACAATTGCATGGTATCGTGGATTGGGCGGAGAAGACCCATGACGGCAGCGTGAGCGACCTGCCCTTTATGCCGGATCGGGTCTTGTGGGAACGGGTATGCTGCGAGGCGGACATGTGCGTCGGCGGCAGTTGCCGCCATTTCAGAAATTGCTTTTTTATGCACGCGCGTCGCGATATGGCGGCCGCAGACCTGCTGGTTGTCAACCATCATATGCTCTTTGCCGATGTGGCGGTAAAGCGTGAAACGGGGGATTTTTCCGCCGCGGCTGTATTGCCCAGTTACGGGCGGGTTATTCTTGATGAGGCCCACAGCATTGAGGATGCGGCAACCGAATATTTTGGGATTTCAGCGACCCGGGCCGGCATGCGCAAGACCATGAACCGGCTCCTGCATGTTGAGGGCGGACAGGAGCGGGGCCTGCTTCCCTTCCTTAAACTGAAACTGATGCGCAACTGCCCGCAAGTTTCCATTGATGAATACCAGGCCTATTTGGAATTGATTGAGAAACAGGTGCAGCCCGCGGTATTGTTGACCGAAGACACGCTGGATGACGCGTTTACCGCCCTGCGCGAATATACATCGGAAAATTCCGGCCAAATCGGACGGGAGATTCAATGGCGGCTGACGCCTGAGATTCTGAGCGCTGCCTCCCTGCGGGAACTGCATGAAGAGATTATATTGCCCGCCGTGTTCCAGACGCAGGTTTTGATGCGGCTGGCGCAGGACCTGCTCGACAAACTGAAAACAATCAGGTCCCTGGAGCCCGGGGACGAGTCACCCGTACAGCTGGAGGTTGTGGAACTGGCGGCCTGCCTGCGCAGAATGCAACAGGTGGCCGATGCCCTGACGGAATTCACGGAGGAAACCTTGGAAGACAACACCGTGCGCTGGATTGAAATCAGCAGCCGGGATGAAGACAAGGTGCGCATCGCCCGTTGCCCTCTTGCCGTGGGCAAACCCCTCGCCGAATGGGTGTACGCCAAAACGGACAGTATCATCATGACTTCCGCCACCCTTGCCGTGCAAAAAAAATTCGACTATTGCAAAGGTCGAATCGGCTTGGACTTGGCGGAAGCGGGCCGGGTGCAGGAACTGCTCCTGGGATCGCCCTTTGACTACAAGCGTCAAGCCCTGCTTTGCGTGCCAACGGGCGGGCCCGATCCCAATGCGCCTGCTTTTTTGGAAACAGCCGTGGAGCATATCCGGTCCATATTGAAAATCACGCGGGGGCACGCCTTCGTCCTGTTTACTTCCTTTGGTTCCCTGGATTTTGCGTATGAGCAATTGGAGGAAGAGTTGCTCTCCCGGGGCATACGGCCCTTGTGCCAGGGGAGGGATTCCAGGTCCCGCTTGTTGCAGGCTTTTCGTGAAGATATCTCAAGCGTCCTGTTCGGCACGGACAGTTTTTGGGAGGGTGTAGATGTCGCCGGCGAAGCGCTCCAATGCGTCATCGTCACCCGGCTTCCGTTCCGGGTGCCCACGGAACCCATCCTCGAGGCGCGCGCCAAGGCCATAGAACAAGCCGGTGGAAACGCTTTCATGGATTTTTCCGTTCCCCAGGCCGTTATCAAACTGCGCCAAGGCTTCGGCCGCCTGATTCGCAGGCGCACCGACTGGGGAACGGTGGTTGTTCTTGATAACCGTATTGTGACCAAGTATTATGGGCGGATGTTTCTGAATTCCCTGCCCGATGTGCCCGTTGTGCGCGGGCCCGCTGAAAAAGTCTGGGAGGCGCTGGAAAAGTTTTATCGTGAAAAACGCTCCGGAAATCGGCGCTGAATTGCCTGACAGACGCAAGGCCCGCTGCCGTGCGGGTTTGTGGCGGATGCGGGAATTGTGGCATACTTTGTGCCGCAGGAAGCCTAGGGGTAAGTAAGCAAGGTTTAAGTGCTATGTATGGAGTCCGCAACGGGAATGACGGAAGAACGGGAAACAGCGACCGCCTCGGAAGAAGAAGCGCGGCTTAAACGGGAAAATCGCAGGCGCATCGCGCGTTTTGTGAGCGTTTTTGTGATCACTACCCTTGCATTGCTGACCTCCTATCGGTATGCCATCCACACGCGCCTGAATGACTGGTATCTGTTTCAGGTCGCCAATCATACGGCCATGACATTGGACCAAATCGGCCGTGCCGAACTGGAACCGCTTCATTATGGCCGGTTTAACCCGAAAGAGACGCGCGCCGCCATCGCCGCGTGGACGGAAGGGCGGGAGGCAGCCACGGAGGCGGAAATCGCCTCGGCCGCCCCGGAACCGCTGAGCGCATGGGAACGGTGGTCCTATCGCGCGCTCGGCATGCGGCACAACCAGGAACCCCGGACCAACGGTCCGCGCGTGCACTTTGTGTTGCGTGAAGGGATATCCACCCGGATTGATGCCACCCTGGGAGAATTGAACGGGCTGGAGGATAACCTGCTGGTCGATCCCGAGGAGAAGAGCCAGCGCATTGCGGTGGTGCAGGAAGAACTTCAGAAACTCCGGTTGGAGCAGCAGGCCCTTCGCCGCGATGACGGTTCGGGAAAAACCGACACCTCACTGACCTTTCCTTTCATTCTGATTCCCGAGTGCGGCGCCATCGAAATCATGGCCATTTTCCTGGCGGCTGTTCTGGCCTTTCCCACGATCTGGAGGAAACGATGCATCGGGCTTGCCGCCGGGTTGCCGATCATGTATGGCGTCAACGTGTTCCGGCTTACCGTGCTCGCCCTTATCGGCGCCCTGGATAAAAGCCGCGTCTGGTTTAACTTTGCCCATGAATATGTCTGGCAGGCCATCTACATCATTTTCGTGGTGGCCGTCTGGCTGCTGTGGGTGGAGTACATCGTTAACCGGAACCATATTGTCACCAGGAGGCAGACGTGGGGACTGCCCGGTTTCTGCCTGAAATTCCTGGCATGTGTCGTAGTGCTGGAGATACTATGGCTGCTGGCGCTGCCCTATTACGGCCAGGTGCTCCTGCAATTGGCCGGTGTCCCGCTGCGCTATGTCTTTGGTGTGCCTATCGAAGCGGGGCGTATTGAAGCGCAGGAAATACTGAATACCGGAACGAAACTGGTATACACGATCAACAGTATCGACCGTTCCATGTCCCTGGCGAAACTGGCGGCCAATATACCGCCGTATGTCGCGCTGGTTCTGGCAACATCGGGCCTGCTTTGGAAGCGCCGCCTGGGCATCCTTGTTTATGGCTGCGCGATTCTTTGTGGTTTTCACGCGCTCTTTATCGTTATTGTCCTTCGATTTCAGGAAGCGTTGTTGCATGTCAGCGAGATTCCCACCGCCGTCATCGTGTTTTTCCTGACCCTGCCGTTCATGCTCTGGATTGTATTTGCCTATTGGGACCGTATCCTGTCGCGAGGCCGGGAAAATGGCGCGTCTGGTCAGGATATGCCCCCGCCGGAAACGGATGCCGCACCGCCGCAGTCCTGAAGCGGAGCGGTTTTTCGGCACATTCGTTTTACTGCTGTCTTATCGCTCAGCAGGGTCAATAGATTTAAAATATTGGGGTGCGGGCGGCGCTCGCGTTTGATGGTGGAGAGCCGACATCCCCCCCGAAAATCAGCCCGAACTGCGGGGACAAGGATCGATAGGGTCTGTACTTTAGATTTTTGGAAGGATGATAAAACCGATTATGGCTTCCTGGTTGACCTATAACAGTGCGGATGGCGCCACGCCGCGGCAGGCCTCCGTGGTCATCCTGCATGAAGAATCGGGCGGCTCGGTCTTGTTCGTGCGGCGCAATCATGCCCTGGCGTTTATGGGCGGGCATCATGCCTTTCCGGGCGGCCGGGTTTCCGGGTTCGACACGGGGCGGTGCGTTCATAACGCTCCGGATGAGGAGACGGCCGGGTATCTTACCGCCGCCGCGCGGGAAGTATTTGAGGAGACGGGCGTCCTTCTCGCGCGGGGTGCGGTCGGGCGCGAAGAGGTATACGGACCGGCGAGACGGGAAATCCTGCAGAACCCTGAGCACTTCGAGCCGTTTCTGGAAGCGGAAAAGTTTTATATCGATGCGTCCGATTTCGTTCCGGCCGGCCGCTGGATTACTCCGTCCTTTTCTCCCATGCGTTTCGATACCCGTTATTTCCTGTACCGTTGCAGGGCCTGCCTCCCCGTATCGCCCATGGGGCCTGAGGAGGAGATTACCGAAGTGTGCTGGCTGACGCCGCAGCAGGCGTTGGAGAAACGCGGCCTGGGTGAGATGACCCTGTCCACGCCGCCGGCCTTCGTATTACAGCGCCTTGCCACGTTTCCCCTGGCGGAAGCGCTTGAACGGCTGCGGCATACACCGGGATTCTCCGACACCCTTATCGACTACATTGAACCCGCCGCCGGTATACACATCGTTCCCGTCAAAGCGCATACCCTGCCGCCCGCCACGCATACCAACTGTGTCATCATCGGCGAGACAGAACTGGCCATAATCGATCCGGGCATCCAGGATGAAGCCGAGCGGCGGCGGTTCTCATTGCATCTCGATGATATTTGCGAAGGGGTCGGTGGCAGGCCCACGGCCATATTGCTTACCCACGCTCATCCCGATCACTGTGCCTTCGCGGCGGGCTTGTCGGGACATTACGGCATTCCCATTCACGGCCACCCGGAAGCCTTGTCCCAGTTCCCGGGGGGGCGGCCTCTGCGCGATGGCGCGTATCTCGAATTGGCCGGGGTGCGCCCCTGGCGCATACGCTGCCTGCACACGCCCGGACACCATCCGGGCCACCTGTGCTTTTTCGAGGGCACCACGCGCACCCTGGTGTGTGGCGACATGGTGGCAAATCCCGGGACGATTATGATCGATAACGATGCCGGTGGTGATATGGACCTCTACCTGAAAAGCCTCGCGCGGCTCAGCGCGCTGGAACCCTCCTTGACGGTGCCCGGTCATGGCGCGCCGCTGATAGCCGAGGCGGGCCCCGCCTTGTTTCGCGCCACGGTGGAACACCGGCTGAGGCGGGAGGAAAAGATCAGGAAGGCTTTGGAAACGGGCCTCCGTACCGTGGAGGAACTGCTGCCCCTGGCCTATGACGATACGCCTGTTGCCTTATATCCGCTTGCGGAACGTCAGTTGCGCGCCCACCTGAAACGGCTGGACAAGGGGCGGCATCCGGAGGACACAACGGCAGATATTCATGAAAGCCGCAGATGAGGGACATGAAAGTGGAGACACCCATGTTATACACTGAAACAACCATTGGCGCCCTGTTCCGGGAACAGGCCGCACGATATGCGGACCGGGACTGCATGATTTATCCAGACCGGGGCCTGCATTTTACCTGGCGGGAATTTGAAGCGCGAACCGAGCGTCTTGCGAAAGGGCTGCTGGCGCTCGGGCTGCGTCCCGGAGACCACCTGGGAATCTGGGCGCGTAATGTGCCCGACTGGCTAACCCTGTTCTTCGCCACCGCCCAGCTCGGAATCGTGCTGGTCACAGTGAACACCGCCTACAAAAGCCATGAGCTTGCCTATGTGCTGAAGCAGTCCGATATGAAGGCGCTGGCCCTGGTGGACGGTTTCCGCGACGTCAATTATGTGGAGACCCTGTATGAACTGGTTCCGGAACTGCGCACCCGGGCGCGCGGCGACCTGCGCAGCGGGGCGTTTCCCCAGCTGCGCAATGTTATTTTTATCGGGCAGGAAAAACACCGGGGCATGTACAATCTCCCCGAATTGTTTCAACTGGGGGAACACCAGCCCGATGGCCCCATCACGGAAATACGGAATGCGGTGCAATGCAACGATGTGGTGAACATGCAGTACACTTCAGGCACGACAGGATTTCCGAAAGGGGTGATGCTTACCCATCGCAATATCCTGAACAATGGGTACTATATCGGCGAACGCCAGAAATTCACCGAGGCGGACCGGGTGTGCCTGCCCGTGCCGCTGTTTCATTGCTTCGGGATTGTACTGGGAGTCATGGCGGCGCTGACCCATGGAAGCACCCTGGTCATGCTGGAGACCTTTGACCCGTTGTTGGCGCTCGCGGCAGTGCAGAAGGAGAAATGCACCGCCCTGTACGGCGTGCCGACCATGTTCACCGCCGAACTGAACCATCCCATGTTTGATATCTTTGACCTGACCTCCCTGCGCACAGGCATCATGGCGGGGTCTCCCTGTCCCATGGAAATCATGAAACGGGTCATCAGCGACATGCACTGCGCGGAAATCACCATCGCTTACGGACTGACGGAAGGTTCTCCGGTGATCTGCCAGACCAGCACGGACGACCCGACCGAGAGGCGCGTCAGCACGGTGGGAAAGGTGCTGCCTGCCATTGAAGTGAAAGTGATCGACCCTGAAACGGGCGGGACACTGGGCGTCAATCAGCAGGGAGAATTGTGCTGCCGTGGCTACAATGTCATGAAGGGATATTACAACATGCCCGAGGCCACCGCGACCGTGGTGGATGCTGAAGGATGGCTTCATACGGGCGACCTGGCCACTTTCGATGAAGAGGGATATTACAGAATTACGGGCCGCAGCAAGGATATGATTATCCGGGGCGGCGAAAATATCTCGCCCCGGGAAATCGAGGAATTTTATCACACCATGCCGGGCATCAAGGATGTGCAGGTGGCCGGGGTGCCCGATCCGCATTTCGGGGAAGTCATCGGCGCGTTTGTGATACCCAGGGACGGCGCAGATATTACCGAAGAGGATGTGCGCGATTTCGCCCGTGAACGCATCGCCCGGTACAAGACGCCAAAGCATGTGTTTTTTGTGGAGGAATTTCCTTTGACGGCCAACGGTAAAATCCAAAAGTACCGGTTGCGCGAATATGCCTGCCAAAAGCTCGGTATACAGAAGAGCGACTTCGATGCGCAAGAGGCCTCGGATGCGGACACGGCCTGACAACACTGCTTGGACAGGCACCGCCATGGCGCAACCCCCGGGGGCCTGTGCGATGCTGTATCCATGTTGCAGAACATGTGAACGTCCCGGGGGGACGGTGTCGGGACCAGGAGTGCCTGAATGCGATTGACCAGAGTACAATGCGGCCAGTTCCGCGGCCTGAAAGATATGGACTTCATACCAGGGCCTCGGTTTACGCTTCTTTCAGGAGCGAATGCGCAAGGCAAAACTTCGATGCTGGAAGCGATCCTTTACGCTGCAACGACGCGCAGCCACCGCACCTCTTCAGATGACGAACTGGCCCGATATGGCACCAGCGAATTTCACATCCGGATCGACGCCTGCAGCGTCGCAGGTGCGCCCGTGTACATCGAAGCGAACTGGTGGCGATACGCCAAGCGATTTAAAGTCAGTGGTATTCCCCAAACCCGTCTCAGTGACGTGTTGGGCAAGATATGTGTCACCTTTTTCGCCCCTGAGGATATCGTCCTGGTAAAAGGCGCCGCTTCCGGCCGACGCCTATATCTTGACCTGCAACTGTCGCAGATGATGCCCCCGTACCTGCGCGCGCTGCAACGGTACCGGCAGGCGTTGCGCCAGCGTAATGAACTGTTGCGGCGCCAGTGCGCGGACCCGGAATTGCTGGCGCCCTGGGAGAGCCAACTGGCGGTTCATGGGAAGATTTTGATCACGGAGCGCGACGCCTGCGTGCGGGAACTGTCCGATATCGCCGCAACCTTGTATGGGCGTATCGTAGAAGAGGAACCTCTGGAACTGGTGTATAAACCCGACATTGCCGATCCCGAGAACATCGCCCGGGTGCTTGGCGAAACACGTAACGGCGATCTCCAACGAAAAACCACGGGACGCGGTCCCCACCGCGACGACATGGAAATCCGCATTTCCGGCAAAGAGGCACGCAATTACGGATCCCAGGGCCAGCAGAAGAGTGCCGCGCTCGTACTTAAACTGGCGGAAGTGGAACTCACACTGCGGCGCATGGGCGAATATCCCGTGGTGCTTCTCGATGAGGCCCTCGCGGAACTGGACAGCGGTCGCGCCGCCCGTCTCTTCTCCGCCATTCCCGACGAAGCCCAGGCACTTATCACCACGGCGCATCCGGAGCAATTGCCTGCAATCAGCCCGGAGGATATGCAACATTTCCATATCGAAGGGGGCCGGCTTGAAAAAAAATAAGCCCGAACATATCGCCGATATCCTGGCACAAATGGCGCAGACGACTCCGCTCGGCTTGAACCTGGAACAGGCGAAAATCTGGGAACATTGGGAGGAACTTGCCGGTAAGAATATTGCCGCGCACTGCAAGGCCCACAACGTCAAAGACGGCATCTTGCGCGTGACCGCGGAAAGCGCCGTGTGGATGCATAAACTCAGCTATATCAAGTGGGATCTCCTGCGGCGCATCAACCGCATGGCCGGCAAGGAACTTGTATCGGATATCTTTATCATGCTTGCTGCAGAGGACAAAGAGGAAGAAACGCCTCCGCAAGACCTGTGACCGGTGTCGTTCCGGGTGGGGCCTGGATTGCGCCACGCCTTGATTCGTTCCTCACCATTGTGTATGCTTTCAAGCGTGGTTCGGGGTGGGAGAAAAAAATCTAAACAAAACAAGGCGTTTAAAATGCATAAAGCCGTCGTAGGTATTGCGCTATGTCTGTGTCTTGAGTCTATGGCTGTCGCGGGGGAGTCTCCCCGGTTTCGGGGACCCTATCGGGACGGGCGTTTTGACGAGCAGGGTCTCTTGAAAACGTGGCCCGAGAACGGTCCTACGCTGTCATGGGTGGCCACAGGCCTGGGTGACGGGTATTCTTCGCCTTCCGTTGCGGGCGGTAAGATTTATATTCCGGGCATGGTGGACGAGACAACGGCGGGAATATTCATCCTGAATCTGGACGGGGTGATAGAACGCTCTATTCCTGTGGGTCCGGAAACGGAGGACACCCAGGCGCCCGGTCCGCGGTCCACGCCCACTGTTGACGGGGACTTCCTGTACATGCTATCCGGGTTGGGCGAGGTCTATTGCCTGCATATTCCCTCCGGGGAAAAGAAGTGGAGCGTTAATATCCTGGAGCGGTTCTCCGGTGAGAACATCATGTACACCCTCGCAGAGTCACTGCTGGTGGACGGCGACCGCGTCATCTGTACACCGGGCGGTCCGGACGCGGGCCTGGCCGCGCTGGACAAGCACACCGGCGAGACAATTTGGACGACGAAAGGCTTCAGTGATCCGGCGTCCTACTGCGCGCCCATCATCTATACCCATAACGGTCGTCGGCTGTTGTTCACGGAAACCGCCAATTACCTGGTGTGCGCCGATGCGGAGGACGGCACGTTTCTCTGGAAGATGGAGCATCCCACGCGCGATGGTATTCATGCGGTGACCCCGGTGTACATGGACGGCCTTGTCTATTATACCGGCGGCTACGAAGCCGAAAGCGGCGCCGTGCGTCTATCCGAAGATGGGTCTTCCTATGAAAAGGCCTGGCAGGATAATCTGCTGGACTGCCAGCATCACGGCGTGGTGCTGCACGAGGGCCATCTGTACGGGACGAGCCACATGCGCGGCAATCACCTGGTCTGCATTGAAATGAAGACCGGCAAGGTCATGTGGAAATCAAAAGAAGTCCGCCAGGGGGTTGTGGAATATGCCGACGGCATGCTGTATATTTACGAAGGCCCTTCGCGTGGCATCGTCCACCTGGTGAAGGCCGACCCGGAAGCGTTCCAGCATGCCGGTCAGTTTCGGGTAACCGAAGGCAACGGGCGGCACTGGGCGCATCCGGCTATCGCGAACGGTGTGCTGTATATCCGGCATGGGGATGCGCTCATGGCCTATGATATACGGGATAAATCATAGGTGCCAGAGAGCCTCACCGTGCCGGACAGGGTCGGACCAGGTTTGACAATGTGATGCCAGATTACAGATATCCCAGCGCGCGCAGCTGGTCCAGGGTCTGTTGCTGGTCCGGCATGTTGGATGCGGGTTCCACCGTTTCCGCCGCCGTGAGCCGGAAACCTCCTATGGCGCTCCAGTAGGGTGGATCGCCCGGGCTGAGGGTCATTTCAAAGACGCCGTTGGGTAGGTCCACGTACCCGGCCTCCACCAGGGGGAGCCGCTCGGAAGCATCTTTTCCCGGCGCGAGTACCACCTCCCGGAAAGCCTCTTCCCCGGCCGGTTTGATGCGCACCATGGACGCGGGATGGCCGAGAATATCTCCGGCGGATAGCAACAGCAAGGTCAACAGGTAACGTCCCGGCGGCACCTGATGCCGGAGGATCAGCGGCGCAGGGGCTTCTGTCCAGGGTGCCGCCCAGAGCAGGTCGTTCATGAGAATCCACGCGCCGTCCAGAGGGGTGTCCGCGTCCGGCCGGTTGCCCTTAAAAATCCGGATCGTTTCCGGCGGATTGGGCATGCCGCCCAGAAACGCTTCGTTAAAGCGGACATCATGATACAGTTTTGGCTGTCGGTCATACGCCTGCCACAGGGGCTCGAAAACGGCGCTTCGAAGTTCGCGGAACCGCCCTGCGGTTTCGGGTTGAGTGTCCAGACAGGGTACGCGTCCGGCGACCGTGTCCGGTGCGAGATACAGGGCTTCGTGACCATCCATGGGATCATACTCATATTTGTGGGTTTTGTTGCGGATAATATAACCGTTGGGATTATCATAGCCCCGGCTGTACCACCGGGTAAACACATACTCGTGAAGTGAATCAGTCTCTCCCCGAAGCAGCGGTAGCAGACTTTTACCTTCCGGCCGGGCCGTGGTATCGAGTTGAAGCAGCTCAATCAAGGTGGGAACAATGTCCACATTCTGGGTAAAGGTGGATACCTGCATGCCTTTGGGGATGCCAGGCCCCGTAAGCATAAAGGGAACATGCGTGACCGCGTCGAAGGTGACTTCATGGCCCCAGCTCGTGCCGTCTTCACCGAGTGCATCGCCATGGTCCGCTCCTATCAGCAGGAGCGTATTTTCATACAGCCCCTGTTCTTTCAACGCCTTGACAATGACGCCGATGGCCTGGTCCGCGTACAGGATGGACCCGTCATGCATGCCGCGAAGCAGATTCCGGTCTTCTTTTGTAAACTGACTCCCGGTCTTTTGCAGCGGCTGGCCGTTCTGAATCGTGGCGCTGATGTGCTCCGGATCTATCCACCGGTCGTAGGGTGGTTTCAGTACATGCGGAAAATGGGTGTCCATGGCGTGAACATACAGGAAGAACGGCTTGTCACGCGGTTCCGCCAGCTTGCGCAGGATTACCTGGTTTAGCGCTTCAAAATCCGCGTAGGCGGCTCCTGCGGCCGGTTGCACCGCGTAACTTTCGTCAAAGGCTTTGTACAGGCGGCTTCTTGGCGTGATATACACCTGCGCGGAAACCAGCACGGTATGATAGCCGTTTGCCTTCAGTATCTCCGGCAACAACAGTTCGCCCGGCGGCACTTCCCGGGGGCAGTTCGCATTGCTGCCGTAATCAATGAAATCCAAACAGGATACCGGGTAATAGCGGCCTGTCATATAGGTGGGCACGGAAAGTTTGGTCCACAGGCCCTGGGTGTAATGAGATTCAAAAAGCGCTCCCTCTGCGGCCAGGGCATCTATCGTCGGCGATGTGGGCCGATCATACCCGTAACAGGAAAAATCCGGGCGGCAGGCATCGAGGATGACCCAGATAATATTGGGGTGGTCCGCAGGAGTCCCATGCGCTACGGTCGATACTTCCGGAGTCGGGATGGTTTTCTGCACGGGGGCCGGTGTGGGGGTAGACGGCGTTTCCTCTGGTATGGGGGGCGAACAGCCGAAATACGATAAAGATGCAAGGAAGATAACAGCGCATACCGCGTTGGAGATGCTTGCGGCGCCGCTGATCGTGGTAAAGAAAGTATGCATACTAAATCTCTGCTTTACGTTGCATTGTAACAAACAGGATACGGTATTTCACGCCCTTGTTTCGAGTCGGTCTTATCCGTAACAATGGGTATTGGAGTGAAAAGCGAATAGGTGCTTTTTTTTCAAGAAGATTAAGGAGTTTCTTACTATGAAAGTTACAGTTAAATCCGTTGTGTTGTTCGTTCTTATTGCCCTTTGTCTGGTATCGCTTGGTTCAGCTGTGGGAGAGCCAATTTCAGTGGCGGATGCGCTGGACAGCGCACGCCAGCGGTTGGCGGGCACGTATACGCTGGAACAATTAAACGCGATGACCCCGGAAACGGTGACGGCGGAGCTCACGGACGCGGAGCGCGTGGCGCTGGGCACGGCCCATATCCGATTCATTGTAAATGTGCCGGTTCGTGTTTATGTGCTGCACGATAAACGATTTGGCGAGCCGGTTCCTTCCGAGCCCTTTTGGATCCAGGAACGGGGCTTTGAAAGCACCGGGCTTGAGGTGCTTTGCGATGGAGAGCCTTTTGTCGCCTACGCGCGGGACTTTGAGGCGGGCCTGGTCGGCCTCGGCGTTAACTCCTTCTCCGGCGACTACCTGCATTACTTTGTGGCTGTGAAAGCCGCCCGGGAAGGAGAGGTGCTGGAGATAACCAACCTGCAGCCCGCATGTCTGCAAACCACCGTCTTTGAAGAGGGCGCGAAACCCTATCCGCTTCCTGACTGGGACCCGCTCGAACGGGTACCCGAAGAACTGGCGGGGGCCACGCTGGTACAGGTGGATATCGCCTGGCGTCGGACCACGCGGCTATTGGATTATTTCACGGAAACGGAATATCCCGCTACCGCCCAGGCGGACAATATTGTGCTGACGTGGAGCGGTTGTCCGAAAACAACGCAGGGCATACAGTGGCGCACGAGCGTGGAAACGACTAAGGGCGCGGTCGCCTACCTGAACACTGCCGACCATAACACCTTTACGCCCGGAACGCCGACCATCGTGGCGGCGGAATCCACCTTGGTGAAGACCCCCGGTGTGCTCAATCAGCCGGAACTGTATACCCACACCGCAACCTTGACGGACCTCGAACCCGGAACCACCTATGTCTATGCGGTCGGCGACGGCACGGAGAACGGCTGGACGGAACTGGCCGAATTCACCACCGCCCCGGAAACGCCCGAACCCTTTTCTTTTGTCTATATGGGCGACGTGCAGCTGGGCTTCCCGCGCTGGGAAAGCCTGCTGGAGCGCGCGTTCCGGGAACGGCCCGATGCCGCTTTCTACCTGCTGGCCGGAGATAATGTGAATCGCGGCAATGACCGGAATGAATGGGACGCCCTGTTTCACCATGCCCGCGACGTGTTTGACCGGCGCGTGGTGGTGCCTGCCGTGGGCAACCATGAGTATCACGGCGGTCCGCCCGACCTCTACCGCGCCATGTTCCACCTGCGGGAAAACGGTCCCGAATCCGTGCCCGCCAAACAGGCCTACAGTTTTGAATACGGTAATGCCCTTTTCGTCGTGCTGGACTCCAACCTGCCGCCCGAAACTCATACGGAATGGCTGGACACCACCCTGGGCGACAGCGACGCCGTCTGGAAATTCGTCATGATGCACCACCCCCTCTACAGTTCCGGTCCCGGCCGGGATAATGTCTGGCTGCGCGACGCCTGGCTGCCCGTGTTTGACCGGCATCACGTGGACCTGGTATTGCAGGGTCATGACCATGCCTACCTCCGCACCGGCCCCATGAAGGCCGACATGCCCGTGGAAAGCCCCGCCGAAGGCACCATCTATGTCGTTTCCGTATCCGGCACAAAGTTGTACGATCAAAGTGAGCACAGCTACACAGCGGTCGGCTTTGTGGATACGCCGACGTATCAGGTGCTGGATATCCAACTGGGCGGCCACCGGCTGACCTACCGCGCCTACGACATTGACGGCAACGTTAAGGATGAATTTGTTAAAGAGAAATAGATGGTAAATTAGGGTTCCGATTACGAGTCACGATTGCGATTCACGATTACGAACGCGGGAACGCGTCCCTCGTGCTCGTGCTCGTGCTCGCACTCGTACTCGAACGGGAGTACGCCATCGATTCGATTACGAGTCACGATTACGAATCACGATAACGAGCGCGGGAACGCGTCCGTCGTGCTCGTACTCGTACGGGAATACGCCCGCGATTCGATTACGAGTCACGATTACGAATCACGATAACGAACCTGGTAACGTGTCCTTCGTGCTCGTGCTCGTGCTCGTGCTCGTACTCGTACTCGTGTTCGAACGGGATTACGCCATCGATTCGATTACGAGTCACGATTACGAACCACGATAACGAACCCGGGAACGTGTCCCTCGTGCTCGTGCTCGTACTCGAACGGGATTACGCCCGCGATTCGATTACGAGTCACGATTACGAATTACGATAACGAGCGCGGGAACGTGTCCGTCGTGCTCGTGCTCGTACTCGTACTCGAACGGGATTACGCCATCGATTCGATTACGAGTCACGATTACGAATTACGATAACGAGCGCGGGAACGTGTCCGTCGTGCTCGTGCTCGTACTCGTGCTCGAACGGCATTACGCCAGCGATTCGATTACGAGTCACGATTACGAATTACGATAACGAGCGCGGGAACGCGTCCGTCGTGCTCGTGCTCGTACTCGTACGGGAGTACGCCATCGATTCGATTACGAGTCACGATAACGAAT
>Ga0116149_1002800_pt1 | contig 18666 bp, 17 predicted proteins | sample AD_UKC057_MetaG_FD_89787 | JGI IMG/M metagenome (GOLD analysis project Ga0116149, IMG submission 89787) | Active sludge microbial communities of municipal wastewater-treating anaerobic digesters from USA - AD_UKC057_MetaG | ecosystem: Engineered > Bioreactor > Anaerobic > Digestate | place: USA... | reverse complement strand
TATCAACTGATGCTAAAGAATCAGCCTGGCCGTCGTTATTAATATCTAGGCCATTTTGGCTAAAACGAGCCAGGCTATTTTCCACTGTATCAAACATTAAGCCATCCCACTTGTGCCAATCTAACTCTTGACTTAAAAATTGATTATTAGCCGACTGCCATTTAGGATTATTAATACTTACGGCATATAAACCGGGCCACATTTCTATTTTTGCTCCATTACCATCTCTTAACCACAAATTCTCAGCTTCCACCGTCCTAAATAAACTATTTACATTGCTGCTCATAACCATCGCTGGATAAGTATAAGCTAAAATTAAGCCATCCGGTTTAATTTTTTTATATTCATTAAAAAATTCTGGAAAGATCCATTGATAATCATTAGGTAAAATAAGTAAATCCCATTTTTTTAAATTATTAAGTTCGGTCGCTGAAACATCGCCAAAGTATTTAAGATAATAATTGGCTAACCGCGGATAGTCACTTTTAAGCTGGGGGCTAGCCTTAACCCCGGTGGCCATAAATATAAAAATTATAATGACTAGATAATATTTTTTCATATCCCGCCATCTATAACTTCATGATAAATATTCTCAATAGCCCGCAGATGATAGTCCCAATTATATTTTTTAACTGACTCCCGAGCTTGCTGACTCATAATAACAAAATCAGACTGCCAAGCTAAATTGAGAGCCTGAATGAGGTCTTGGACTTCACCCGGCTGGCATAGCCAGCCATTATAACCAGTTTTAATAATCTCGGGCAAGCCACCAATCTGACTAGCTACTACCGGGCAACCTTGAGATAAAGCTTCTAATAAACTAAAGGGCATATTTTCATACCAAATAGAAGGTATAACCACAGCTATAGCTCCAATCAATAACCGAGATACCTCTTCAGGAGTTTTCTGCCCTAAAAATTCCACCCGGTGATTTAATCCTAGCTCCTGGGCCAAAGCACGCCAATGATTTTCCTCAGGCCCTGAACCAGCAATTTTTAATTGATAATTAGTTTGAGCTATCGCCTTAAGAAGAATATCTACCCCCTTTTCCTTAGACAATCGGCCAAAATATAAAAAATAATTCTGCGACTGTCGTTTTACTGGGGGTAAAAATGATACGGGGTTAACTACCACCCGCAATTTATCATCAGGCCAGCCGGCTTGTTTACATTTATTGGCCATAAAATAACTTGGGGCAATAAATAATTTTATCCCTCGCTCATAAGTATGACGCCATTGATGATAACTAGATTCTACACTCGCTAAAAAACTCTGGCTTATAGAATCCTTGAAACATCGTTCCTTAAAACAATGCCCAAAATGACCATCTAAACACTTCTCACAAACCTTTCCATGGTTCAGTAACAGATAATTGGGACAAATTAATTTATAATCATGGAGGGTCATAATAACCGGCACTTGAGCCAGTCGTGCTGCATCTAAAATAGATGGCGATAGTTGGTGATAAATATTATGAACATGGATGATGTCAGGCTTAAAAACTTTAATCATGGCCGCCAAATGGCGTCTAGCTGCTTGACTATATATAATCCGTCCCGGAGCTCGCAGACGATCCCATAAAGTAGGCGCCTCAAAATTAATATAGCTCGGCCAATATCTAGACCAAGGGTCATCTAAATTATGTGGATCAGTCATGCAAAATTTAGCCACCTCATAACCAGCAGCTAATAATTTATGGGATAATTCCAAAAAATATTTTTCCGCTCCACCTCGCAAATAATTAAATTTGTTAACCTGAATAACGCGCATAAATCAATTATTTAATAAGCTCCCATAGACCTCTTGATAGCGCTGCCTCATTAAATCAAGACTAAATTGTGTCTCTACCATTTTATGTAAATTAGTAGCCATCTCCCAAGCTATAGTAGGCTCATTAATGAGTAGTTTCAGTTTCTCCGCTAATTCTTCGGAACTATTGGGATCAAACCATAAACCGAGGGTAGTATCGCGAATTATTTCTCGATTACTAGGAATATCGGCCACAATCACTGGCAAACCTATGGCTCCAGCTTCCAGTAAAGCAATCGGCAGTCCTTCCCACCAGGAAGGCAAAACAAAAATGTCTAGCTGGCTTAAAAATTTTGCACTGGTCTGCCAACCTACTAATTTCACCTGTTTCTCTAAACTTAAAGAATAAATAAGCTGTTGTAAATTTTTCATTTCTTGGCCTACACCGGCAATGTTAATTATAACATTATTGGGTAATTTAGTCGCTGCCCTAATAAGACAAGGCCAATTTTTTTGGTATTCTAATCTTCCCAGCCCGCCAATCGCAATCTTTTTTATATCGCGGGGCCAACTAGCCTCAGTAATAAAATAAGAGGGTGCAAATTTTTCTAACGGCACTCCATTATAAATCACCATAGCCTGACTAGACACAACACCCTCATAACGCTTCATATAATCTAAAACTGTCAAAGACACCGCTATAATTTTTTCCGCCCACGGAGCTGTTAACCGCTTTAGCCACCGCTTCAGCCGTCCTTCGGCCCAATTAATATTATGTTCTGTCCCAACAATATGAGGAACACCGGCCCAATGACCAGCTAAGCGGCCATAAAAATCACCACCGAACAAATGAGTGTGAAGAATATCTGGACGATTTCTTTTTAACCATCTAGTTAGACGCCATATACAAAATATATCTAATTTAATTTTTTTATGAAACTTCACCACCTGGATATTGGCCTGAATCAGTTCTTCCTCCCAGCCTGGCGCTACCTTATCTTTTAAGATAAGGACAAAAACCGAATAAAGACTAGCTGGCAAATGAGTAGCTAAATCTATCACCATTCTTTCCGCACCGCCCCCAGATAGTTGAGGTATAATATAAGCAATTTTAATTTTTTTCCGTAATAATTCGTTCATAATATTGTTCATAGTGGCTAACTGTCTGAGCCATAGTAAAATGGTTCATAACCTCTCTTTGTAAATTGTTAGCCCAAACACTTAATTCTCTAGCCTCGCCTCTTACAAGGACATACTCTAACGCCTTAGCTAGTGTCTCCGGCTGGATATTCTCTACCAAAAAACCGCTATAGCGATGCCGGATAATTTCTTGTAGGCCGCCAGTGGCACTAGCGATAACCGGTACTCTAGCTGCTCCAGCTTCTAAAGCAACAAGACCTAGTCCTTCCCACCGAGAAGGGATAATAAGAATATCTAGTTGAGAAAAAAATTGCCGCATATCTGAACAAGTCCCAATTAAACTAACCCTATTTTCTAAATTAAGACTCTTAATTAAATTATTAAGGTCATTCTGAAGCGGCCCAGCACCGGCAATCTGACACTGCCATTTAATCTCAGATGGCAACTGAGCTAAAGCTTGAATTAAAATATCAAATCCCTTTTGCTCCACTAGACGACCAGCGCTACCAAAACGCCACAGAGATTGAGAACCATAAACCTTACTACCTGAAAGCGGACGATAAAACTTGGTTTCATCAATACCATTATAAATAACTACCACTTTTTTAGGGGAATAGCCATAACGTTTAATAACATCTTGACGAACGACTCTAGAGACAGCAACAACACTATCAGCAGTAAAATGACATCGTCTTTTGACCCATTGAAACAAGGGTGGCTCATCATAATCTAAATTATGCTCTATCCCGATAATAATAGGCACTCGCGCTAGACGGCCAACCGGTCGATATAAATCAGCAAATAATTGAGTCTGCATAATATCCGGCCTAATTTCTCTTAAATAATGCCACAACCTAAAGGCAATTTTAACCAACCGCCATAATCGTCCTATTTTATAAGGCGAACGCTTATCACTAGCCAACACTCTAAAAGGTATGCCAGCCGCTATTATCTCCTGTTGCCAATTGCTAGCCTCATCACTGGTTGGTTCTAAGGCACACCAATATATTTCATAACGCCGACAATCCAGCTGTTTAGCAATATCAATCAACAGCCGCTCTGCTCCCCCCATAGTTAAGCGGGGTGTAACTAAAACTATCTTGATTCGTCGTTTAATGTCCCGTGGATTCTTCATGCTTTAATAATTTAATAGCAGCTAAACTAATAGCTACTGGTAACCAAACTTTTCCCTTATAATATGAGGTATTAAATAATTGAAATAATAAACCACCGCTGGCTCCTAACATTAAAAAACCTAACCATAAATTTTGACGCCCATATTTTTTCCAAGCCTGCCCCCACCCAACTAACAAATTAACAGCCACTAATATTAAGGCTATAAGACCAAGATAACCATTTTCCGCTGCCACTTTTTGCAAAACACCATGCGAATCTATGGGGTCACCATATTTAGCCCGAAAACGCAAATTATGATCAACTAAGGTCAAGAATTGTCCACCTCCCCAGCCAATAATAGGTCGTTCTTGCAGGCCCTGCCAGGCAATTTCAGTCAATAAAATATGGTTAGCGGTGGAGCTAAAATTAGCTTCCTGTAACTGGCTCATTCTTACCCATAAGGGCAAACTCAATACAAATAATAGCAAACCAACTAATAGCCAGCTCAAACGTTCTCGCGGCTTAGTTAATAATAACCACATAAATAATAATTGGGCGGCTATTACTAACCACGCCGCTCGGGAAAAAGTTAGCAAAGTCATTAAGGAAAAAAAGACAAACAGCACTTGAGAACAACGACGCCATCGCTCATTTTTTTGCCAATAACCCCAGGCCAGAATAAAAAAATTAGTAATAACTAACAGCTCAGCCAAAAGATTGTGATTGGAGCCCATCCACCATTGACCAAAAATAGCTATAGGCTGAACGCGAAAAAAACTACTAGACCAATCCTGACCAAATAAAGAAATTACACCAACCAGGCCACTGCCCACTCCAGCCATTAATGTTCCATAAAAAGGCCAACGCCAGTCACGCCAACTATTTAGGGCGTTAACAGGTAAAACTATATACAAAAGATAGACAAAAACAATAATGCGAAGGAAATATTTGGACGATTCCACCCTCCAGGGACTAAACAACGAGCTAAGAAAGGCTACTAGCAAAAAACACAATATTGGCCAAGCTAAAGGCCATTGCCATTTTTTGACTACTTGCCCTGTAAATCTTTGCCCCAGACGGTAAACTAAAAAAAATATTGCTGTCAGCAAAATTAAAAAATCGCTAATATTAAATTCCAAACCACTAACATAAAAACGCCAGTCTAATAAGGGTAAAGATAAAGCGGTTAAAAATAAACCAACATCTACCAGTATTTTAACAGGTTCTAATAATTTTTTACTTAAATTTGTCTCTCTTTTTGGGACTGTTAAAGCAATAGTTTGTTTCATATCCTAAAAATGCCACAAAATAACAAGAAAGTCAAGCTTAAAATAACAAAAAGGCAGCTAGTTAATAGCTGCCAAAGTTAAGGTTTATTATAACCACGCTTCAGGCGAACCGTGATTACCTCCTCACCAAGTCGACGCTCATAAACATCAACTTGTTGATCATTAATTTTTTTATATATAACTGACCCCCGTTTTTGAGCTGGTAATTTTTTGAAATTATTCAGCCTCAAAAGCAAAGAATCAGGTACGCCTACATTCTGCCCTAGGCAAAAATAGACGTTATTATCCAGTAGTAAACTGCTGCTGAAGGCCAAGTCTACGTTCGGCCCCTTGCCCTGAAAAATAGCCAGGGGTAATTCTCCGGCTATACTTATAGCCTCTTCCCAGCAGTAATCTTCTGTCGGAAAATTTTCTAGAAAACGGCCATCTACTAAATCCCCGTAATAGAGGGATAAGTGATTGCCGATAACTATAAATTTCCGACCCTTGGCCTGGCGGATACCAGTAAGAAAATCCCTCACCCCTAAATACCAGTGGTAGTCACAGGTGCGAGAATCGTCCTCCTGGTTATCCCGATTAAGATCTAAAGACCCTAGCCAGGATACCCGATTAAATAGATTATCCAAGAAAAGTCCATCCCACACTTTATCATTCAAGACATTCTCTAAAAGAATATCTTGAAGATAATGATTGTAGGAATAGCCATCTTTCTGGGGGCAAAGATCGCTCAGGTTGAGCGTCTGCATCCCCGGCCAATATATCACCGGCTGTCCATCAGGACGCACCAAGAACCATTCATTAAATTGAGTAGCTATGGTCTCGGTGAGCTTACTCCCGAAAGGCCGGTCGGGCGGTAACGGTTGCTGCCATATCTCAAAAAAATTGACATAGCAGAGAACCTTAATCTGGGGGTTAATCTTTTTTATCCGGTAAAGGTTATCCGGATTATTAAAAAGATTCTCCACGTCAACGATCGCTAGATCGTGCCGCCCAATAATTTGAGCTTCTTCTTCAGAGATGGTGGGCTGGGTCCAGTATATGGCTGAGCCTATACCCAACAGGCTAACCACAGCTACCAGCCCGACCAATAATACTACTATTTTTTTCATTCTTCCTCCTAAAAGAAGGGGTGGTTTCCTTTTAACCACCCCACTAAAAAATTTTCATCTCTCAAAAGCGGTAAACAAAATAGTCGCCGCTTTTTGACATCACTTTCGTCTGCCACCCGCTCTTGTTAGAGCGGAGGCCGGGCCTAAAATTATCAGGCATCGGTACTCCAAAGATTTGGGAGTACCAATTATTCAATGAAGCAACACTGATCTTCAGCATCTCTCCATCAAATATTATACCATCCGCTGATCCACCAGGGGAAAGCCGCATATTCGCCGGTTTCCCCATGTTATTAGGTACAACATTAGAGATGCTGTACCCCAGGTTGTTACACAGCTCCCAAAAAAGAAATTTTTTGGAGCTATCACCAACCTTATTGGGTTCAAGATCTATACAAAATAATAGATCTTGAGGCCCAGGTATAGGACCGGCGACAATACTACCAGCCACTGGGGCTTCCTTTGGTGGTTCCGGTGCCAGTAATTGTTGGGGTTGTTGAGGCTGTTGAGGCTGTTGGGGCTGTTGGACATCCTGAGTTACAGATGGTGCAGATTGTGCTGGTTGCACAATCTTCACGGTTCTATAAATAACTCTAGGATACTTACGGCCCTTCAAGTCACGAACATCAACTTTTAAAGTATCGACATCCGTAGCTATTTTGTCAACCTTCTCGGATAATAATCCGAGTTTATCCAGCACCGTATAAATCAGGCTCTTAGTACTGGGTTTCCGGGTTATGTCTACCCGGAAACATCCGTGGAACAACAGCAGTAATAATAAAAATAATATTATTACTGCCCAGACAATCAAATTTTTTTTCATTTTTTCTCCCTTAGAAGCTCAACTGAGCTTCTATTTTATTCTGTTGTTTTTCTCCTATCTCTAGCTCATAGAGGACTTTCATCCACCCGAGCTGGCAATTCAACTCTATAAATCCCCTGTCTTTCCCTGGGTTCGTCTCCCCGTCAAGGTGACGATAGCCTAGGGTAAAACCTACCCCACTATTAGCGCTCCAGTTATACAGGGACTGCTCCATAGAGCCTTCCCATTTTACTGGAGAATATCCTAGTAGTGTGGTAGTCTGACCAGCTATACCACCTACGGCCTCATTATCAATAAGGCCGATATATTCGATGGTCATGCTAGTCTGGCCTAGCCAATGAGACAAGTCGTTCCGGTGGACTCTCACCCACCAGTTGACTGCCCAGGTCTGATCCTCTTGAGTTTGGCCCCAAGAGCCATCCTGAGCTTCCGCATGGCGGAAGCCATAATAAGTCTTGAAAGACCAACAATCAAACCAGCAACCTGGATTATAATAATCCAGCGCCAGTCCCCCCTTAGAGGACAGAGCAGATTGCGACCAGTCTCCTTGTTTAGCCTGGCAGAAATCATCACCGATTTCACCCCAGGCCCCCAACGACAGAAGATTTGACAAACTAATCGGCTGCCATTTGATGTTGGCATACCGATAGTACCCGTCAGCCGAACTATTGTTAAAACGGCCGACTCCCCCTGAAACAAAGGACTGCTTGTCCCAGACAAAAGCTTGATGCCTTTGTTGGGAATTTTGGCCCATTGCCCGGGGTAATAACGCTTCAGTCCCTTGACCAGTATCAGCAACCTTTAATTGTTGGGGCTGCTGGCTTATCTCGGGAATCTCTAGCTGCTTCCCCACCCAAATAATATAATCGGGCGGGTCAATATTATTTATTTCAGCTAAATCTTCCACAGGGATGCCGTGAGCCTGAGCAATACTTTCCAGGGTATCGCCCAATCTCACGTTATATGTGGTACCGCCAAGACAGATTGCCCCTAGAAGGGCAATACACAACAACAGGATTTTTTTCATTTTTTCTCCTTCACCCCTTTGGGGCTTTTATTAAATTGTTAAAGTACGCCGCTAATTGCGGTTCTCCAATGGGCCAAAGATTGTCCCACTGAAAAACCTAACTAGTAAAAATATTGTCAATATTGCCACCGTGCAATAATTGCTCAGTAATATCCTGACTGTCATCGTTTATATTTACCTCAGCTGCTAATGGAACTTGGATTAAGTTATCCAGACTAATGTGTGGCTCACCTGAATCATTGTCTCCCTGATTAGCCCTACCCTCACTGGTTATACTAACTGGCTCTCTGGCCATATCTTTAACAGCTTCTGAACTAGGCCAATCTAGGGCTACTTCGGTATAAGTTTGCGGTTGACTAGCACTAAGAATATAAATATGAATTAAACCCACAACAATACCCAAGAGGATAGCTATACTAAAATTAAGTGGTAAATTGGGCTTAACTGGCCAGTTAGAAACTACCGGCTCATCTATCACTTTAATAGTAACTTTATCACCCAGGCCATGATAATAACTACCACTAGTAATAAGATTATAATTAATGGCGCGCACTATTTTATTTGCCTGATCTTTATCTGGATGATAAACCTTAACACTAATAATCCCATAATCTTGAACTGGCCTAACATCAATAGTTTTCCGCCAAGTAGACAAACGTTTCTTCAAGGTATCACCAAAATAGGCTGTATCAATATGATATTCTGGCTTGATTGCTGTATCAAAAAAAGAGCTAGAATAAACTACCTGAGAAAGTAAAGTGCTTAAATATTCGTTAGTGCGAGAAATCTGGTAAGGATCACTTACCTGATTATAATCAGGCACAACCAATAATTGACTTTTGGCTAAATATTTAAGCGGCTGGGTAAAACTAAATAAAGCAGCAGCTGCCAAAAGACCAACTAGCCACCACCAAATAATTGATTGATATTTTTTAATTATTGACCACCAAGAATAAACCATTTATTTATGTTTATCTTCTTAAAAAAATAATGGATGTGTTAAATTAACATAGTCTTGGCTATTTGTCAATAACCAAAATACCCCCAATAAGGAGGCATTATAAAATGATATAAGAATAAATAAAAAAATAAACTAAGCTTGCTGTTTCAAAAATCTAAAAATACTATCTGCTGCTATAGCTCCCTCGCTACAAGCAGTGATAATTTGTCTTAGTCCATTAGAAGACGTAGTAACATCACCAGCTGCCCAGATACCTGGAATAGTAGTTGCCTGAGTTTTATCTACCACAATATAGCCCCCTTCACTGACTATACCCCCTAGCGGTTGTAGAAGCTCACTATTTGGCTCGCTACCAATTTCCACAAATAAACCTTCTAAATTAATAGTTTCGGTTTCGTTGTCTCTATTTACTACCACGCCAGTTAAATGATTATCTCCTGACAAGCCCTTGATTTCACTTCTGGCCATAAGTTTAATATTACTCTGTTTTCTAATCTCTTCCAACCAGCCCGGTTCAACAGCATTAGGTTCACTACCTAAATAAAACCACAAAACCTGAGTAGCTATAGTAGACAAAAAAATAACGGCAGTGGCTGCGCAATTACCCCCTCCCACTACACCAACTACTTTATCCTTAAAAAATGGTCCATCGCAAGTAGCGCAATAGGCTAGACCATGGCCTAAAAATTTATCCTCATTGGGTAATCCTAAGTGCCGACGTTTGGCACCTGAGGCCAGTAAAATTGTTTTAGACATTAATTTACGGCCATCAGCTAATTCAAGCTGAAAATTGGGATAACAACCACTAATTTTAATAACCTCACCAGCCTCTATTTTCCCTCCTAATTGTCGGGCGTTATTTTCTATTTTTTGAGCTAATTCCCAGCCGCTAATACTTACTTCACTAGGGAAATTACAAATTTTATAAGCCTCAGTCATTGCCCCGCCGGATAAAAGACCAAGAGCTTGATGCCCTATTCTATAACGGCTAGCATAAATTGAGGCCGTTAAACCAGCTGGCCCAGCACCAACAATTATTAAGTCACTCACTCCTGCCTCCATAGTCTAAGATAACTTATCTAAAATATCTTGGCGCAAGCTCGCCTGATGATGAACTCCAATAAAACTGGCAATTTCTTCACCATTTTTAAATAATTTCATATTAGGTATACTTTGAATTTGATACTCCACGGCTAATGATTGATTTTCTGGGTCATCAACATTGACTTTGGCAATTTTTATTTGGTCACCTAGCTCTTGCGCCAAATTTTCTAAAATAGGAGCTATCATTTGACAAGGGCCGCACCACGGAGCCCAGAAATCTACTAACACTGGCATCTTGCTATTTAAAACCTCAGCAGCAAAATTAGCCGGCGTTAATTCTAAAATTTGAGACATATGTTATATAGTTAACGAATAACCTGATTAAAAATTTTTTTAACCTCTGGTCTAGCTTTAGTAGCCTTCAAACAACGGTCTAATTGCTCTTCCAATATTTTCTCTAATACTGCATCTAGGCCAGCTTTCACAGCTTTAATTTGGGTAATTAGGGCTGAACAATCATAATTAGTTTGACTAATAGTTTTCTTTAAGCCATTAAGTTGACCAATGATAATATTTAACCGCTGTTCAGGAGTGCGACTACCGCTTAGAGGATTATTAGTAGTCATAGAAAAATATTAAATTTATTAACTATTTCATTATACCTTACCCCCCGTGGGTGTCAAGAGTGGAAAAATACCATTGCCAAAAATCTTTAACAATCGGCACAGCCGAATCAGTGCTTTCTCCCCCTTCTTCAACTAAAACGGTTAAAACCATTTGAGGGTTATCAAAGGGAGCAAAACCAGTAAACCAAGAATGCGATGGTTTACGGCTATCAAATTGAGCTGTACCGGTCTTACCAGCAACCGCGACTGGCAGTGATTGCAAGCTTTGAGCACTGCCAGACACAACAGTCTGTCTCATGGCCTGTTTAATAATATCTATGTTCCCGGGACTAACTATATTTTCAGCTAGAATTTTTGGCTCTTTAATTTCATACACTGAGCCATCATTATTTAAGATCTTTTGAACTACTTGCGGTTGATAAATTTTCCCCCCATTAGCAAAAGCACTAGTATAATTAGCTACTTGGAGCGGAGTAACTAATAAATAACCCTGTCCGATAGCTAAATGATAAGTATCACCAATATACCATGGCTCTCCAGTAAGTTGTTCTTTCCACTCGGCTGTTGGTACCACACCTGAAGCTTCTCCCGTCAAGTCAATGTTGGTTGGTTGACCCAAACCAAAAGCTCGTAAATACTGACTAAGACGTTCCACCCCTAAACCAGTAAAATCTTCATAACCGCCGCCAATATAATAAAAAAAAGTATTAACTGATTCGGCAATAGCCTTAGTGACGTTAGTCCAACCATGACCACCAGCTTTCCAATCAGGAAAAAACCACTGGCCAACCCTAAGACCACCATTACTTAAAAAACTGGCAGTAGGGGTAATAATTTTTTCTTCAAGAGCAGCAGCAGCAATAATGGGCTTAATTGTTGAACCTGATGGATACTCACCGCTTATAGCCCGATTAAGTAAAGGAGCATCTGGATCATTTTTTAAGGCATCATAATCAGCCTGTTTTATGCCTAAAGAAAAATCATTACTATCAAAACTAGGCTGATTAACCATCGCCAATATAGCCCCATTCTGGGGATTCATGGCAATAGCTACGGCTCGGCGCTTACCAATCCGCGCTAAATGCTGACGCATAATTTCCTCTAATTTAGCTTGCAGACGAGCATCAATATTTAAAACTAAGTGGCGACCATCTATTGGATCTTGCTGACTGATTATGGCCTTTTCGTTGCCTATTGCATCAACTTCAATTTGTTTACTACCATTAACGCCTCGTAAATCAGTTTCATAATAAGCCTCAAGCCCGACCTTACCTATATAATCCAGGGGCGAATAACTGCGCTCGGGAGATGTCTCTAGTTCTGTGGGACTAATTTTCCCAGTATAGCCCACCACAAGACTTAAACTATTTAAATTCACTGCCGGGCTACTAGTCTCTAGCCAATTATTTAAATTAGTATACAATCTTTTATTAGTAGTAGTTAAAGATACTCCTGGCAACGAATTAAGCTTAATAGTAAATTGTACTACTGCATCATGAGTCAAATCATCACTAATAACTAGGGGTTGGTAAAACTCTATTGAGCCAGGTGTAATAGTCGCTAATTTTTCCTTTAGACTAGCGACAGATGACTCTCCTAAAATTTGAGATAGCTGAGTCAACACTGTCTGACGCGCCCCTGTTTCAGTCGGCAAATTATTAGGAGTAATATAGACTATAAAATTAGCCATATTGCTTACTAATGGCTCACGATGAACATCATAGATAATCCCCCGCTTAGCCTCTAAACGCTCCGTGCGCAACCGATTGCCTTCAGCTAAATTATAATAATAGTCTCCCCGATAAAACTGAAGCCATATTATTCTCGCTAATAGAATAAGACCGGCTAATAATAAAACCCTTAAAAAGATAAGGCCAAAACGAGCACTAAAATTATGGCTAATAGTCTCTTCAGCTTTAGCATTATTTAAAAAAACTTCTTCCGTCCATTCTTTATGTCCTGATGTTAAATGAGTCGGTCGTTTCTTCTGGCTCACTAAACCAAACGGGCTAGACAAATTAGATTGTTTGTCTTTTTTAACCATATTATTTACCTTTTACCATAAAAAATGGCACTAACCGCTTATCCCACCAACGAAGTAAATAATAAAAGAGCCCAGCTATCAACTCATTCACTATTATTTCCTTGCCCAAAATAAGCCACCATAAAGGAGCCGACCAACCATGGCCCAACAGCATAAGCCCTAAATATTGTCCCACCGTACCCAGGGCTATTAAGGACATAAGAGAATAAATTGATTTATTAGTAAAAACCTTCAACAGTAAATAATAAAGAGAGTAAAATAATAATAACCATAATATTATATAGGAAGCCAGGGGGTAAAACGAAGTAACGCCCAAAATAACTGCTGTGCCGGCTACCCACCATTTTGTCTCTGGCCATCCTACTGCAAATAGCCAAAAAATAAGAGTAATTAAAATCAAATCGGGCTGAGGCCAAGTATTGGGCCACTGGTTGATCAAGGCTAATTGAAGAATAACCGCGATGAATAACCATAATAATTTAACCGCACGAGACCATGACATAATCACGGTATAATAACACTAACAAAATTTAATTGGCTAAAATTAACCGCTGGCTCTACAACAGCACTCTGCCACAAAGCATTATCCGCCTTGATAATTTGAGAAATTTTTCCCACTACTAAATTTTTAGGCACAGTCGGCTCTAAGCCTGAAGAGATAATTTCCTGCCCGGGATAAAGACTAAGTTGCAGAGGAATTAAATCTACTCGGATAGTTAATCCTAAATCACCTTGGGTCACACCAATAGTTTCAGCACTACCCCCTACTGTAACGGCTAAACGACAATTTTTATTAGTTGTCAACCATACCTCAGCTGAATCAGCTTTAAGCTGACCAATTTTACCTACTATCGCCCCCTGATCATCCACAACTACATCGTCAAGAGCCAGACCATGTCTGCTGCCTTTGTCAATAATAAAAGTTTGGTCCGGCGCTAATAATCCGCCTACCCGTCCCCGATAAACAATATTAGCTGTCACTAACTTAAAACCACTTACTTGTTGAAAATTTAATAAATTGCGCAATTTTTGATTCTCCTCTACTAAATTAGCATAGCTTAACATGGACAGACTAACTTCATTAATTTTATCTTTAGCTTGTTGCAGTTCTTCCTGGCAATTTTGGCGCTGTTGCCAGCTCTGCCACCAACCGCTAATACTCTGTGGCACCTTAGCTACATTAACAATTATCGCCCCTAAACCATGACTAATAATATTTTCTGGCCTAGATAGCCAGCCCAAAAAATGAGCAATAATAATAAGAATAATAATTATCCCTAGCCACCAGATAGATTTTTTAGATCTGGGCCGACTCATAAAAATTATTCAGCTAAACTAGGCACGACGATTTTATTCAGTAATTCTGAATCACTTAACAGATGAGCTGCCCCACGAACTACACTGCTAATAGGGTCGTCAACAATATGAACACCGATTTTAGTAGCGCGAGCAATGGCTTGATCTAAGCCAGCTAGCAGGGCACTACCACCAGTAAGCATAATCCCCCGCTCATAAATATCGGCCACTAATTCGGGCGGGGTAATTTCAAGAGCTGCTTTAATATTATCAATAATTTGACCCACAGGCCGAGATAAAGCCTCACGAATATATTCATCACTAATTTCTATTTCTTTAGGCAACCCATTTATAAGGTCACGGCCACGGATAGCCATGGTGAGCGGCTGGGATCTGGGAATGGCTGAACCAATTTTAATTTTAATTTCTTCTGCTAACTGTTCGCCAATTAATAAATTAAATTCTTCTCTAATATATTGGATAATCTCACTATCAAAAATATTGCCAGCTAACCTTAGGGTTTTCCAGGCAACACAGCCACCCAAAGCCAAAACGGCAATTTCAGTAATACCACCCCCCACATCAACCAACATAGTGGCGGTAGCTTCCATAATCGGCAGCTGAGCCCCAATAGCTGAAAGCATTGGCTCTTCCACGAGAAAAACTTGCCGTGCTCCCGCTGATTTTGCAGCATCTTCTACTGCCTTCTTTTCCACTTCAGTAATATCTAAAGGAATACCAATGATGACTGCCGGCTTAGGTGCTAAAAAGAAATTATTTTCTTGTGTTTGGTCAATAAAATATTTCAGTAATTTCTCGGTTACCTCAAAATCGGATACCACCCCATCTACTAATGGTTTTACAATATCAATATAAGCGGGGTTCTTACCTACCATGGCCTTCGCCTCCTCACCGACGGCTAAAATTTGATCAGTTTTTTTATTAACTGCTACAATAGTCGGCTCATTTAAAAATAAGCCACTTTGCGGCTCGCTTAACATGGTTTTACAAGTCCCCAAATCAATAGCCAAATTACGTATAAACTTATTATGTCTCACCTTATGAAACATGAATTATATTTAATTACTCTTAAAGTAAGTATCTACTTGATCAAAATTAACTAAACGTCCTTCGGTGTCTCGCCGACGTTTAATTTCAAAACTCTCTTGTTCTATTGTCCGGTCACTCACTACAAGGCGATAAGGACAACCAATTAAATCAGCATCAGCAAACTTAGAGCCAGCCGGCACTTGAAGTCGGTCATCAAATAAAACCTCTAATCCTAATTTTAGTAAAGTTTCATAAAAAACCTGTGCCTGACGATGACCTTTAGCTTCAGTAGTTATGTCTAATAAATGCGCCTTAAACGGCGCCACCTCAACTGGCCAGATTAAACCATGGTTATCATGATTAATTTCCACAATCGCCCCCATTATCCTATCTAGTCCCAAACCATAACAACCCATGATAACCGGCTGACGTCTACCTTCAGCATCCGTTACGGTAAAATCAAAGGCCTTACTAAACTTTACACCTAACTTAAAAATATTGGCAATCTCAATAGCTCGCCGTTCCAGTAAATCCTGACGCCCACAATTAGGACAAACTGGCTGTTCCTTAATAATTTCTTTATTAATAGCTAAATTACAATCTTCACAAATAAAAATAGTATCTTCACCAGCTTCAGTCACGGTTTGAAATTCGTGAGAATATTGGCTAAACGCTCCGCCCGAGGCAAAAGTTAAATAAGTTTTTTCTAGTAGACCACAACGTTTAAAAATTTGAAAATAGGCCTTCTGCACTAATAAATAATAGGCATTCAAATCTTCCTGATTTAAATGAAAAGAATAAAGGTCTTTCATGGTAAACTCACGACCTCGGAGTAAACCTGATTTTACTCGTAATTCATTGCGAAATTTAGTCTTAATTTGGTAAACTCCTAGTGGTAAATCACGATAAGATTGAACGAATTTTTTAACTAGCGGAGTAATTATTTCCTCATGAGTTGGCGCTAATACATATTGTTTCTTGTCACCACCTACGGTTTTAAATAGGACATCAAAAGTCGCTAGTCGACCAGTTTGCTGCCATGGTTCTTCCGGCGTTAAACTAGGAAGCTCTACTTCCTGCGCCCCTAAATTAGCCATCTCTTGACGAATAATGGCCTTCAGTTTTTGAAATACCCTCAAACCTAAAGGTAAATAAGCATAAACTCCAGCCGAAATTTTCTCTATAAATCCGGCCCGCATTAAAGTTTGAGCATTAAAACTGGATTCATCTTTAGGGAGCTCCTTCAAGCTGTGGGTAAAAAGCTGGCTTTGGCGCATAGATAATAATATAAAAATTAAGCTTTTTTACGATTATGTAAATTATTCCAGATTACCAAAAGAGGCGAGGCAACAAAGATGGAACTATAAGTACCAAAAAAGACACCGACAGTTAGGGCTAAGGCAAAATCACGAATTGATGAACCACCAAAAATAACAATAGCCATCAAAGCCAGAATGGTAGTAAAAGAAGTATATAGGGAACGAGTTAATGTTTGATTTAAGCTAATATTAACCGTCTCGGCAAAGCCCTGCCGGAGACGAAATAAATTTTCTCGAGTGCGGTCAAAAACAACAATAGTATCATTGACACTATAACCTAACACCGTCAAAATAACAGCAATAGAAGTAATATCTAGCTGATAGCCAAAATAGTGTCCCATAACAGCAAAAAAACCAATTATAATAATAACATCGTGGACCAAGGCTAAAATAGCGCACACCCCATATTTCCAGGAGCTCACTGGTTGAGAAACCTTATGAAAGGCCCAGGCAATATAAATCACAATAGCTATTAAAGACAAAATAATTGAGGTCACGGCTCTGGTCTGTAAATCACGACCTACTGTTGGCCCGACAGAATCATACCGCAACTCCTCCATAGAACTTTGCCCTTCACCTGCCGGCGCTAATTCTTGTAGCTTAGCAAGAATAGCCTGATGTTTAGCCTCATCTACCTCCTGGAATCGAAGTTTCACATCAGTATCCCCTACTGGCTGGACAATTAAATTCTGTAAACCTAAGCTAGACAAACTCTCATTAATGGCGGTTACGCTGGGACGATTCTGCGAATAACGCACTTCTAAAACGCTACCGCCGGTAAAATCAATACCAAATGATAAACCCCAGAAAGCAACGGCCGCTATAGACAAAGCTATCAAAACAGCAGAGATAGTCAACCAAATTTTTCTTTTAGGAATAAACTGATACATATAATTCAATAGTTAATAAATTTTAAGCTTGTTTATCTGACGCTGGCTTAACACCAAAAAGCCATAGTTTGCTAGCTATCTTGGGGGTAACCACCAATTTTAATAAATTACGAGTAACAACAACCGCGCTAAACATAGACATTAACACACCCAAAGCCAAGGTTATAGCAAACCCCTTAATAGAGCCGGTCAAAAATTGGATCAAAATAAAACAAATAATAAGCGTGGTAAGATTACCATCGCGAATTGACGGCCAGGCCCGGGAAAAGCCTTCGTTAATAGCTGTTCCTAATGGTTTCCCCGCCCTTAATTCTTCCTTCATTCTTTCAAAAATAAGCACATTAGCGTCAACGGCCATACCAATGGACAAAATAAAACCGGCAATCCCTGAAAGAGTAAGGGTAACTGGCCATACCTTAAAGATAGATAAAGTCAATGAACCATAAACCAACAAAGCAACCACTGACAGCAACCCTGGCAAACGGTAAACAATAATCATAAATAAAGCCACTAAAATAAGACCAACTATGCCAGCAGTTAAACTTTTATTCACCGATGATTGGCCCAGACTAGCCCCGATAGTTTGTTGGTTAACTAAAGTAATTGGCACGGGCAAAGCGCCAGCATTAAGACGTTGGGCTAAAGTTTTAGCCTCCGCTAAACTAAATCGGCCAGAAATAACTGCCTGCCCACCGGTTATTTTTTCATTAACTGTCGGTTGACTAATCATATAACCATCTAGAAAAATAGCTACCGGCTTATTAATATTGCGTCCCGTAATATCTTCAAATAACTTGGCCCCTTCACTATCAAACTCTAGTGCTACTTCTGGAGTATTATCTTGAGGATTAAATTGTACCGTAGCTCGTTTTAAATATTTACCAGTAAGCTCAGTCGTTTTCCACTCATCAACATTACCGAGAATATCCACAATAGATTTAGTTTTAATCAAAATATGGCTTAACTTATAATCCATCATCGGCCGTTCATCTTCTTTATAAATTAAATGATAACCAAATTCAGTTTCTACTGGTCCAACAATTTCTCCCTTTTTCGCGGCCATAGCAGCTGCTTCAAATTCTTTAACCATAGTATCATTACTAAACCAGCCCAATTCACCGCCACTATCTCTAGCGCCAGGTTCAGTAGAATTCTGTTTTACTAAATCACTAAAGTTCTCTGG
>Ga0116149_1002793_pt1 | contig 18697 bp, 15 predicted proteins | sample AD_UKC057_MetaG_FD_89787 | JGI IMG/M metagenome (GOLD analysis project Ga0116149, IMG submission 89787) | Active sludge microbial communities of municipal wastewater-treating anaerobic digesters from USA - AD_UKC057_MetaG | ecosystem: Engineered > Bioreactor > Anaerobic > Digestate | place: USA... | reverse complement strand
CTTGGGGGAGCGGGGGCAGAAGCCGCTGTTGATGAAGCCGTTGCGGGTTCCGGCGCGCACGCCGAGTCACGGGGAGGAAGTGGCGCGGCACGGCATTCCGTATTGGGGCCTTGAGGACGAGGACGAGGAGCAGGCGGACGGCGATGAAGGATAGTGGAGCGGCTGGCGAGCGGATCCGGCGGGTGGGGTTGGCGGCGGGGCTGTTGCTGTTGGCGCTCCTGGCGGGCTACGGCATGTGGGCGGGCCTGGGCGCGTGGACGGCGCAGCAGACGGGCTGGCAGTCCCTGCCGGGTCTCTCGCCGCTGCCGACGGCGACACCGCAGCCGACGGCGACGCCGGGCTGGTGGGATTCGCCGGTGGCAGCGCCGACGTGGGAGGGGTGGTGAGGGGTGGTGAGGCCCTATACCGAAGATGCTTCTCCTAATCTGGCGCCTACGCCGACATTGCTTTCTGTTTGGGGGTCCCCTTTCGATTAACAAGAACAACCGAGCTCTGTGTTTACTACGACGCGCCTTTCAAACAGAGCCGTTTGGTCCGGAAGGCGCACATTCGCCGGTGGCTTATGCATCTTGCCGCACCCCCTTGCGTCATCGGGCGAGGTTTGGGGCTGCATCCCCTGTTGCTGGCGGACTGTTTCCATAGCAGTTTCCCCGCCTGGTAGTTTCTGTTCCGCGAGGAATGGTTTGTCGAATGCAGGAGCGTTTCACTCGACGAGGGGCTGTGGCAGGCGAACCTGCCTGCCACAGCGCGACAACGGGCTATCCTACTGCCGCAAGGTGAGCGGCAGGAACACCTTGAAGTCCCCGCCCTCAAGCGGCGTCAGCGCCAGATCGAGGTCCGTCACCGCTGGGGGAATGCCCACCACGGGACTGGTAAGAGGTTCGTAGCCCTCGGCCTCGACGGTGACATACCAGCAGCCCAGGGGCACATCCCAGCCGTAGTAGCCCGCTGCCGTGGTCTGCTGGAAGGGAATTGCCGGTGCGGTCACCGTGACCTCGGGGTTCACGACAATGCCCAGTTCTGTGGGCGCGGGCTGGCTCCACGGCGCAGCCGGATCCTTGGAGAGATTCGACTCACAGGTGTTGGGGCGGTTGTCCGTGGGACCGGTCTTGGGCTCCCATCCCGGCACCTGGTACAGCGTCACCGTCGCGCCTTCCAGCGGCTGCGCGGTGCGCGCATCGCTCACGATGCCGCTTGGATCGTAGAGCGTGACATAGCCGATGATGGTTTCCGTGGTGGTCACGCCGCAGGTCACCTGGACGCGGAGTGTGGCATTGCCGGTGAGCGCCGCAGCGGGGATGGTGGCCTGATAGGCAGCGTCGCCCACGTTCGCCATGGGGAACTGCGGCCCGGTGGAGAGGAGGAGTGTCACGGTGGTAGGCGACCCAGCGGTGCAGGTCACGGTGCGGGTGATGGTGATGTCGCTGAGATGGGGTCCTGGCATGGTAATCTGCGCGGCGCCATCGGGGTTGAAGACCACGCTGCCGGTGTCCGTCTCTACCGCGGCGGCGGGAGGCTGCGGCAAAGCGAGTACCGCGTCAATGCCCGTGCGGGGAATGCCGGGGGTGATGGTGATGACGGTCGCGGTGGCGATGGTGGGTTTGGCGTCATAGTACTGCGGCGCGAGTTGTCCCGTGGGGTCCACGAAGCGCACGCGGTAGTCAATGCCCAGGCCCTGGCCCAGACCGGTGAATTCATACGTACCGGCGGCGGTAGTGTGGGTGGTGGTGAGATAGGTTGAAAATGACGGCCACTCTGGAACTGAACGGTACAAATCGACCTGCACGCCAGTGGCAGGCGTTGTGTCAGGCAGGGTCACGACGCCACTGAGGCTGCCCGGATCCTCGCCGCAGATCAGGCCGGTGCCGTACAGATTAGGGATGGTGCTGAGCCACGTGGGGACTGCGCCAGTTAGTGGAACGCACCAATCGGTGTCGTAGAAGGCGAAAATTGAAAGGGTCAACGGCGTCAGCACGGTGGGCACTTCGCCGCTAAAGGGGTTGTGGTCAAGGTAGAGCCATGTCAAAGCAGTCAGGTTGCCGATCTCGGGGGGGATCGCGCCGCTCAGTTGGTTGCCGGAAAGGTAGAGGTACTGCAAAGCAGTCAGGTTGCCGAGCTCGGGGGGGATCGCGCCGCTCAGGCGGTTGTAGCCAAGGGAGAGGCCCGTCAAAGCAGTCAGGTTGCCGATCTCGGGGGGGATCGCGCCGCTCAGTTGGTTGCCGTAAAGGTCGAGGCCCGTCAAAGCAGTCAGGTTGCCGATCTCGGGGGGGATCGCGCCGCTCAGTTGGTTGTAGCCAAGGTAGAGGTACTGCAAAGCAGTCAGGTTGCCGAGCTCGGGGGGGATCGCGCCGCTCAGTTGGTTGTAGTAAAGGCTGAGGCTCGTGACACGATCACTTTCGCATATGACACCATACCAACTGCACGGCGTATTCGTCGTCAGCCAGTTGCTGTGATTCGTCCAACCATCCCCATTCGTCGAGTTGTACAGCGCCACGAGCGCCTCACATTCCGTCTGGGGAATCCCCGTCGCCGTCGAGCAATCGAAGGAGGTTAGCGGCTCCACCGGGGAGGTGGAGGCCGGCTGCACCAGCATCGCGCCGGGCAATAACAAAGTCAATACCACCAGCACGCTCAGCATTTGAAGCCCATGGATTCGGTTCGTCATCATCGTCTTGCTCCTTGTATGAGTGAGATTTACAGTCTGAAATGCCTTCTGCATGTTTGCTGTTCTGGTTATGCTGCTGTCATCCTCCTCCTTTCTCAGGGTAGGCGCCCATTCCGTGATGACAGTAGCGATTGGCGCACAGCCTGGCCGATTGATTCTTGGTGCGACTTCACAAAACAGTTCGATAACTTACCCCCCAGAATATAGCATTTTTTGAAGCGCTGGCAAATGTCGCCCTGTTAGGGCATTCGTAGCAGGTAAATGGCCTGCCATCACCCCCCGCAATTACCCTGTGGCTTGTTAACCCACACGGCACTTTTTATGTGATGATAAGAGCATCTCTGTTAGCAGGGAGTGCTCAATGTTAGAACCTGACCCGTGTCATTTCACCCGCGCGCAAGCAGGCTGCCCAGAAAGTCTGAACGCGCTGTTGCGGCAACACGAAGGCTTGGTCCAAGCCGCCGTGCGCCAGCAAGTCACCGGGAGTGCCGCCTTTGAAGAGCTGCTGCAGGCCGGGCGCGAAGGGCTGTGGCGGGCGATCCTGGGGTTTGACCCCCAGCACGGCACGCGCTTTGCTACTTGTGCCTGGCCCTGCATCGTATTGTTGTACCTGCTGCGCGCGTTGGTCGAAGGAGGTCTCCGGATCTCGTCCCAGGCCCTTCAGCGCCGCGCGGTAGAGCTCGTCCGACAAAACGCCAGCCGCGTGCAGGCGTTGCAATTCCGCCAGTTCCCCGTGCAGATCTGCATCTTCCATGGCGTCTCCTTCTGCCTCACGGGTAGGCGTGCATGGCCGCGCGCAAGGCGCCCTCGAGGGTGCCATCCACATATTGCCCCCCAGGGAAGCACCATTCCTCAGGGTCATAGCCATTGTCGCTGTATTTGTAGATGGCGAAATCCCAGTGCTCCAGATCGCCGGTATAGGTCAGGCGCGCGCGGGGTCCAAGACGTCCATAATCATTGCGATCCAGATAGGCATGTTTTCCACGAAACCGAACTGCGAAATACCGATGTGGATTCCTGACCTCCGTCTGGTTGAACTGCGTCACACGCGCTTCAACGCTGGCGCGCACTTCATCGGGGATGGCTTTTTTACCCGCCATAACGACGACCTCCTTAGTGCAGTTTGGGTATCGTCCAGGACGGTTTTGTCGCTTCTGTAGCCCGGCAAGCAGTTGAGCCAGGCCAGTAAGAACAGGGGATGCTCCAGTTGGGTGGGGCGCTGAATGCCATCTGGCATGGCTACCTCTCCACCACCCGCAAACATACACGCCTTGAACACGCGCTTCAATGCCGGCGCTTACCAGAAACTGTGTAGTTCAAACACCATTATGACCCCCGTCTCCCTCAGAAGAAAACTGAATCCTGGAATGGACAAAGATCAGGCTTTCGGGCGCGGCGATTTGTTATGCAGTGTTTCATGACTCCAAAGAAACCTAAACTCACACTATCGCATTAAGCCTCTATGGATATGTTCAATATATTGCTACTTCCTTAATACGACTGGAAGATAAACTTTGTAATTAAACCAGACAGCCGTGGATAATATTTGATAATGTTCCACTGACTGGCCTTTTACTTGTTGTTGGTATGGAAAGGTGAGCGTTTCAGTGGTTATGGTGGCTGGAACGTTTGCTATAATTTGGCTATTTTTGTCCACCGCCTGAGCCACGATATCCATTGTGGACCAGACGGGTAACAGGTCAATGGTGATGTCTGTGTCATTACCCATTGGCTGCCAGACTCGTATGTCTGTAGCCGTTCGTTTCTCAATCAGATAATGGTCGCCCCCGCTTAAAGAATGATTATTGTACCTTGTAAATATTCCGGCAGTAAGTGTCCCATTAGTATCCGTAATTACGGATCCCCCTGGTGGTAATTCATATTTTGATACGGTAAATGGATGGTCTTGATCCCAATTCATAGTTACGGTATGGTTTTCAAACCTCGTCTGGGTTACGTCATCCAACAAATACTGGTAATCAAGTATGCGTTCGTTTGCATATTCTGAAATGACGTATTTCTGAAATGCCCCGCTTGTTCTTAGCCAGGGATTATCCATCCCTGGCCCATGGCCTAAATCGTAGCCGAGCATATAACCAAATCCTAAATTTAGAGACAACAACTCTTTTGAAATCGTTGAGCCTCTGACTTCAGTATGGTGATAAAGCAATACTTTGTCCCGGAGGAGGATTGGCGCAAACGGGTACATATGCCAACTTCTGTTTTGCCAATCATCGCTTGTCCTATCCAAAATTATTGAACCATGGAATCCGGTCTCCGTTGCTGCCAACCGATCAAACCCCATTTCACAAGTAAGGAGGGTATTGCTAAATTTTCTGGTATGTTCAAGCCAGCCCTGCGAATAAGACGCAGAATCAGGCGATGAAGGATTAAAATCGGCCGAGTGTGATCGCCCTCCTACCTGATCTTCGTTAATCAAATCACTCGGAACTTCTTGTTTCATTTGTTGCATTAGCACTTCCAAACGCTGTTGCACGAATTCCGGGTAAGGAGACATGACATAACCTCCATGATCCCCATAATACTCATAGAGGGGGGAGGCATCCGGGGCGGTAAAGACAGCAAGATCATCAATAGTTAAGGGAGCCGGTAAGTTTTGTAGAGTTGGAGATTCGTCATCCCACCAGGTTGGATTGATATAGGGCATAATTAAATACCCCATGGATTGGACTTGATGGAACATATTAGCCATATCTTCTACCGTTCCCAACTCGGAGAGAGGTGGCAAAAAGTCTGGGTAGTTCTCATCAAATCCGCGTTGCCAATAAGCAACTAAGTGAAGAATACCGGGATAAGGGACATTGGAAAGATATTCCGGGTATCTCGAAAATGTAACTTTTGTGGTTTCGCCATCAATGCGTATTGCCGTCGCATCGGCTTTGTACAGAGGTAACTGTGAAATTTGTGGATATAATAAACCCAATTTTTCCTCAATTGGCCGATAGTCTTCAATGCCATTATCAATTCGAAACTTAATAATTGAGTCATAGTATGTTTCCCCAAGATGAATTCGAACCTTTGGGGAAATCCAGGTTTCTCCATTTGCCGCCCCGGCCCTAAAATTATGTGTCAAACAAGTGCTGGCATCGTTAGCACAATACTTAAAAAAGAAGCCCAAGCGCACTGGAGCAATCTTGTCATTATCAGAAATTGAATACAACGTAAAACGTCCCTGGGTAGATAGGACTGAAACAAAATCAGCGAACATAGTTCCTGGATATTCCGTCTCGTAAGCATCTTCTGGAGTTACACCATTTTTGAAAAAATCAGATTCCAAAACAACTCCTGGCAAGATGGGTAACAAGGCCTCTTCGATGCTCGTTTTCTCAAAGACAAGATCGGCAGGAAATTTCACATCTTTTGGAGCCTCACTCCCATCATTTTTTATGAATAGTTGCAAATCAAACCAATTATCGGGAGAAAAAGTGGCTGTGATGGTAGCTTCAACTTTTGTCAGTAGTGGATCAGGCTGATAATGTAATATCAACTGATTAGTTGATGGTAACCATGCATAAGTAAATCTGTTTGTGGCACTCGTAATATAATCAGCACAAGATTCTGTATTATCACCATTGTAGTAGTTTATTACCCACAAACAACTATTTAACGAGCCGTTACTTATACTCTGACCGGTCGGCCCATTTTTTATGTAGACAATACCACCATCGCGTTTACTAAAAGCAACTTCATAGGCAACGGTTGTGATCACCACATTGGTTCCAGAATCGTCAAAATAAACATCCTGCTGTATAAATGGCGACTGCGCTTTTGATATTAGCGACAAAGTTGATACGGGCATCAACACAAGCGATAAGCCAAATAACAAATCAAAGCAGATAGTTTTGATTTTCATAAATGCCTCTTGCTTAACAGATGGCATGACGGTTGGGCTCACCTGCCGCCGGGGCCGGCAAGGCGACCATGACCTCATACATAAAATCTGGCAGAGTGTGCGCTCTGTACTTCCATCGCTGGCGGTCAGGTAGAGGCCATGTTGGCTAACGTCGCCCTGGTGTGTAATTGTAGTAAGGTGTGAGCTTAGCCAGTTTCCCATAAGCCTAACATGAAGAATGTAGAAAAGAATGTACAGGCGAGAAAAACAAATAGCACAAGAAGTGACGCTGCGCGGTGTGATAGAGATTGAAATGCAAATGCTCCTAATAAGCCATAAAAGATTCCACTCATGAGAACGTCTAAAGCAAGATTTGACGTAACTGTTCAGCCTGGCGCCAGGTAGCCAGACGGCGATGGATGAACCTTTGTGGCCTGTAGCTTTTGCCCCACCCCCTGCCCCCTCCCCAACGGCGTCTGCGCCGTTGGGGAAGGGGAGAAAAAAATTGGGGCTTTGCAGGCGGGCGTAGCCCGCCTGCAAAGCCCCACAAAAAAAGTTCCCCTTCCCCCCGCGCTGCGCGGGGGGAAGGGGCCAGGGGATAGGGGGTAAAAGTTGATACTCAATCTTCAAGGATCACCAGGAAATATTGCGTTTTTTAGTCAGTGGCTGAATGGTTACGATTTGACTTAGCTGTTCGACGGCAAGCATAAGCTGCCGCGCCAACTGAGCCGCTGTCACATCTATTCACTCTTTCGCAGGTTCAAAGTGGATCAAGCCGGCGCTCATCGCGCCGATCCAGGCGCTCCCGTCTGATAAGGGCAGTATGACGCTCAGATCGCGGTCTGGCAAGTCAGGTACATAGCTCCAGCCATAGGGGCGACTTTCTGGATCTGTGTAGTATGCTGCTTGTGCACTGGGGCTTGTCACGCCTAGCCCTCGCAGCTGGCTTCGCCACCCGGCAACCGGGTCGTCTGCCTCGTCGCGCGGCTTTGCCTGCCATCCACTTCTTCTGAATGATGAAAAGGTACGCCGATTCCCCAAAGGAATGCATCTGCTACAACCTCTTGTTGCATCGGATTTATTTTATTAACATTGGCAGCATGATTCTATATTTTAACCACTCTTGTTGTCTACGCCCTACTTCGATTTTGTAAGTCTCTGCTGCAAGTTTCGGCGAAAGATCACCTCGAAATAAGCCATAATCCCCCGTACAGAAACTGTTGGGGAGACTACAGTCTGCCAGGCTGTACCAGATTGCACCTGCAATAAAGTCCTGCTCATCTATGATAGTGAGGGCCTCTTCCAGAAATGCTGCTTGTATTGCCTCATCAGGGGCACAATCATTACCCTCTGTAATACACCATCCGAACTCAGTAAGCCATATTGGCTTGAAATCATCATGGTCAGTCATTGTTTTGCGAATAGCATTGATACCACACTCGAATTCCCAGCGAGTGTTGAATGGGTCAGGGCAACTAGAAGGCGGCGTGTTACGCCCGTTATAAGGATGAACTGACAGCGCATCATAGTAATCATCTGCGTTAGCAGCATACATCGCCTGTAGATACTCACTATCTGCGCCTGCCAAAGCTCCCCCTAACACAATGCTGTTTGGATCAATACTTTTCACTTGTACATAAGCGGCTTGTAGGAGCCTGGCGTAGGCCTGTGCAGTGGGAGCTTGATTACACCAGAATTGTGGCAAATTTGGTTCATTCCAGACCTCCCATAGCTGGACACTATCACCAAATGTATTCATCAGGTACGCCAGAGCATTTGCATAATCATTTGGATTGGTTGGTGGACACCAAAGGTTGTGGTTGGGTTCTGTGGGTTCGTTACAGTCTGGCGCTGGTTGTTCGGTCGAGGCCCAACAAGGCACATGGCCGAACATCAAGAGCGGCTGTATGCCTTTGGCCTGCAAGGCCGCGATACGTTCAGCCAAGGCAGGTATGTACCACGTGGTATCCCAATTACCAGGTGTTGGTTCTAGGAGCCACCAACTCACACCCAGTCTCACGACTTCTGCATTAATGGGAGCAGCCAGTGATATTTGCTGAGCGTCTTGGTTCTCAGCCCAGGTGTTATGAATATGGACTCCATAGAAAGTATGCGGCTCATCAATAGCTGTGACTTGTTGGTCAAAAAATTGCAATACGCTTATTAAGATTAAGAGCATAGAGAAAAGCAAGAGGGGATTCTGGGCTATTTTGTGTCTTCCTTGTTTCATGTTTAGCCTTAACGCGATCGAGACACAATTAAACGGAAAAATTCCCCTGCGCCCAACTGCGGCGGGACCTCCTCCCTGACGCGCCACCTGCCCTGCGAGTGGATCCCCTCCGCGCGCGGCTCGAGCGCGTCAGGCGCAACGCAGGTTGGGCGGCGTCCCCGGCAGCGACGGGCCGGCTCCACGGTAGCCCCCTTGCGGCTGACCCTGTTTCCTGGCACCTGGTCAGCACTCGCGCCGCGCCGCCTGATGATCCCCATAAGGCGCGGGGGGAACTGCTGGGACTAACCGAAAACTTCACAAACCAACGGCGCTGGCAAACCCAACATTTTGCGCGCCTGATCCCCTCCGTCGCCTTGATGGGAGGGTTGGGCCGCGTTTTAAGGAACGATTGTTAAACATGCACCGGGATATGGTGCTGTATATTGCCCTATGACTTCAAACAATCCATAACTTCTATTGTAAACCAGAGGGGTAACTGGAAATTCATTCCAAGTATGTCCGGCTTCCCCGAAATTTGTTGCTACTACAACTCCAGTAGTAATAACTGTACCTGTGATGAACTCTCCTCCTCCAGTTCGTTCAATATTGAAAAGATCTATGTACGAATTGACAGTTGAGACGCTTGTTTCTCCAATATGCCATTCCTCAACCTTGTTTCTTCTGACAGCACTTGGGCAAAGCACGTTGAAATACAAAGGTAGAGTATCGGGCCTGCCAGCACAATTGTTATTTGTCCAAGTATTTAATCCGGCAATATTCAAGCGTGGTTCGAAATCGTCAGCGCAACCAACCATTGAGCCAAAAACATTATTCCCTTCAATTTGGTTGAATCTTGGAATCCAAATAGGGTTGTTATCATCCTCGCCAATTAGCTGAATACCATACCAGCCTGAAATCTGATTATTACGAATGATATTGTAGGAAGCCTCTTCAGATGCTTGACTGTCTTTGCAAATAGAAAGCGCTGATGGATGATTGCCAGATGGGCCTCCCGTACAATATTCATGTCCGGGGTGTATAGGGTCCGCCGATGACGGATGATTAATTGCATTGCCCTCAATAGTCCAGTAACTTGCCGCGTATAAACTTACCGCTGTCCAGGCCTGATTGTCAGAAACAGTATTATTTCTAAAAATGCCTCCCCAAGCCCGATCTACATCCAGAGCTGGCCCTCCGTTATAACGAATGCTGTTTCCTTCAATTATTGGCGAGTAAAACGACGTGGTACCCGGTTGCTTAATGACATATATTCCAGAACCAGGAAGACCTGTTGGGCATTGTTTTCCATTGTTTTCTATGTTGCTATTTCGAATTTTCCATCCAGAAGCCGCAACAGCAATTCCGTCACATTTGGCGTTGACTACATTCATCGCTTCTACAGTCGTGTTGTTGCCATCAGCACCTATTCCAAAGGTGCTCCGATTATTTGCGTCAATTGTAAAATTTGTAATGGTAACCCCTGGACTTCCATTATCATGGACTACCGCCTCAGCCCCATTCGATGTGCCATTTCCTATCCAAGGATCAACTGCTCTCAAAATCGAATTGTCACGGTCTTTTCCAATTAACGTATGCCCTGGCCGCATAGTAATTTGAGCATTGGTAGTCCAAACTCCTGTTTGAATCTCCACACATGAAAACTGGTCTACCGCTGTTTGTAGAGAAATTTGGCCAGCCCATGAATAGCAGTTTCTGGAATTTGTGATAAGTGGCAAGTATAAAACGACTGTTTGTGTAAGGGGACGTGAAATCCCAAGGCTCATTTCTTCTCTTGCCCGCACATCGTTTACATATATCGAGGGAGATGCGAAATTGTGCCAAGTGAAAAATGCACTTGCCAGCAAAACCGTCACAAACAAGATTGTTAGCTTAGAGCTTAACATACAGGATAACCTTGCAAGTTTTGGCTTGCGCGGAGTGGCCCAACGGAGGGGTTTCCCTGCGCGCGGCTGCGGCGGGACCTCCCCCCTGACGCGCCGCCTGCCCTGCGGGTGGACCCCCTCCCGCGTCCGGCTCGGGCACGTCAAGCGCAACGCGGGTCGGGTGATGCCCTTCTGCAGCGGCGGGCTGACTCCTGACGGACCCCCTCCTGACAGGGACGACGGCTTTCCCCACGGTAGCCCCTCTCGCGGCTGACCTCGTCCCCTGGCGCCTGACCAGCACCTGCACCGAAGCCGCCCAACGGAGGAGTTCACCTGCGCGCGGCTGGGGCGACGAGCCTCCGACAGATACCTAGCAGGTGTTACTTCATTATCAGGGGGAGAAAGATTTTTGCCGTAACACTTGCCGAAGTTGTTGCTGGCGTTATAGCTAAACCATCAGATACCTCAAGCCGAACTGCATAGTCTCCCGCCAGAGCAAATGTGTATGTCACTGTTGGATTGCCCGTCCAATTGACCTCCCACAGCCCGTCGTCATTCACATCCCACCGATACGCCAGTGGGCTTCCTTCAGGATCGACAGACTGCGAAGCGTCCAGAGCAAATGCCTGTCCTTGATTGACCTGATATGGTCCCCCTGCATCCGCAGTTGGGGCAACATTGTTGGGTAGCGTAACAGTAATCTGTGAACCTGGAGCACTTGAATAACCCAGGGTGAGGCTAATCCTAGCCGTGTCAGCAATTGCACCGATGATCGTTTGTTGGTTTGAGCTGCCGCCCGAATCATAACCAACAAAGTCTACCTGATACCCGCCCGTACCAACACCAATCAATTGCACAGAGTAGGTACCTGCGATAGGGGCACCAGTTTCAAACATCAGGGTCTCTATGTGACTACTGGTACCGTCTGAGGCACCAATAGCCTCGATTCCATAGCTTGAGTCTAGAGTCTGCTGGACATACTGCCCTGTTTGAGGATCATATCCGGTCCTTCGCCCAGCAGGGTCAGTCACCAGGAACTCTATTGGTGAGTGACCAATGATAGACAACGCTGATGGGTCTGTAGGACTACTACCATACTTTCGATACGAAGTGTATGAGTTTGTACTCAGTAGTGTTAAGTTGAATCCTCCTGGGTCATTGATGGACCATTGCTCAGAACCCGACTGTCCTGTTGCCACTACGAAGTGCCCATTATAAGGAGATGACCGTGTCTCCAAGATTATGGGCAAAGAGTTGCATAAGTACCAGTTCACTACTCCATCATCAGGCCCCCAACCCGAATAGGAGTAGAGTTGGACGCCTTGAGCCCGTGCGTACTCTGCCACTTTAGCCCAGATGAGCGCCCCACCGCTATACCCTTTATTCGCTCTCAGCCAATTGTTGAGATTGCGCGGTGTCGTTGTGAAACCTGTTTGTTGGCTACCATGGTAAGAGACAATCATAGCCGCTGAGGTCAGGGCACACCCCCACTTCGCTATGGTTTCGACCGTGTCCTCATCAACACGACCATCATTATCGTTATCTCTGCCATCTTTGGGGTCTTCATCCAAACGCCCATCTTTGTCATCATCATTCGTCCAAGGATTTGTGGTAGTTCCCCCGTACAGATCGCTGGCCCAGGTTGCATCTGATTGTTTAAAAAGCGGGACGTTTGGGATTTGGCAGGACTGTTGGCTTTCAAAGAAGAAATCATCAACTGTGAAGGTGTTGCCGCTGTCAGAGAATACTACTCGCGCAATCGGTGTGCTTGAGGTAACTTCAAGGAATTTGTTTGGAATACCAACGGGGTCATAATTTGCGCCACCTGTTTCGTCATTATCTAGCACGTTTCCTGATGCATCAAAGGCCGTCATCGTGACGTTTCTATTTCCTGTCACATAACTACCTACCCTTGAGACGTTGCCAGTCTTGGTCGGATCAAAAGCAACAGCGATAGTTCCACCATGGCTCGGGTCATCATAGATCACGTTTATTCCAGAACGAGGGGGAAAATGCAAGTAGTCTAGACTTCCTCCTTGACTAAGAATTGTGGCACCATCAAAAGATGCTCCTATGTTTGCATATTGGCTGGTAACTACAGTCAGGTCAGCAAGGTTTTCAAAGTCTATGCTGACGACAGTCGCATTAGGTTCACTAAGATTCTGCGCCTGAGTTACTGTGCTGTAAGAAGATACGGGGAGTAGACCCAGTATGAGAACAAACATTGTGAGCATACGCGCTTTCATTGTTCTTCCTCCTTAAACTTATTTTGCAAGTTATGCCATATAGCGCAAGATGCGGCTAACTACGTATTATACGGACTATATATCTACTTTAGTTTCCGCTAAGTTGTAGGTGGCTCACAGGGCAAAAGTGTGGCAAAATAGGAGAAACATGCCCACTTTGCAATGGAGGTGAGCCAAATGGCTATCGCAATTTGTCAAACGATGGAGGCTCTGTGTGCAGTGGTCCAGAGTCTGCCCATCGGGACCAACCTGGCACTTTTACATTTTCTGTGGATGCAGCTCAGTGGCACTCTGTTGCTTAGTCGTGGAGCCCTCTTCCCTGCACTGTAAGCTATCGGTCTGTTTCCGGCGGCGGCGCGGCGGGCTTGGGCAGCTTTCCATTCAGGGGCCTGGGAGATCGGAGAGTTACTCTCAGCCTGGGAAAACTACGTGAGGGCACAGCGGCAATGGCAGGTGCAGCAATATGACGGCTACTATCCTAAAGCAGTCGATCTCACCGCCTACTGGCACCCGACCCTGAAAGGCTGTCCCAGCAAACACTACTACCCACCAGCCGAGAAAGCGCTTCCTGCCATCGTGTTGGGCCTCATTGCGCGAGTAGGAAGCATCCATGGGCAACGCGTGGCGCTCATCACCGAACTTGTGCGCATTGACCCAGAGGCTCCCTCCGAAGCGAAATTGCAAACTCGCGTCGTGCTTCGGGCAGCAGAGACATTAGCTGCTGATGAGATGCCAGTGTTTGACGCCGGTTTCAAGATCCGCGAGCTGCAGGAAGCCGGACTTGACCGCTATACGGTGCGATTGGCCACGAACTTCACTGCTCGTCGAAATGTTCTGCCTGCCTACGAGGGACATGGCCGTTGGCCGGAATACGGGGAACTGGTGCGGCCATTGGCCCGCACGCGGCAAGGCAAACGTATTCCTGCAACACCCCCCGACAGGGTAGAAACCTGGACCGAGCGCGGAATCGAGTTCCGGGCTGAGTTTTGGGATAACTTGGTGTTGTCCAATGTCAAAGTGCATCCCGACAATCCCACGTTTCACATGGGAGCGATCTACGACCCCCGCTACCGAGACCCGTGGCTCCTGGCTTGTCCCCTGCGACTCAGCAGTCCAGCCCTACGAGGGCTGTATCGGGATCGTTGGCCTGTCGAACAGGTCCCTCTGGCTGCCAAGCAAATGCTGGGCGGGGCTCGTCAATTCGTGTTTGCCCCCGAAAGCTGCCAACGGCTGCCAGAACTCAACCTGTTGGCTGGATCGATCGTGACTTACTTGGCCGCCACCTTGCCGGCAATACCGACCGGCTTTTGGGACCGTGATCCTAAGCCCACGCCCGGACGACTGCGCCGACTGCTAGCCCGGACGCCATTTCCCAAGTCTTACCCTTTGCCAGAGCGACTTCGGAAAAAGGACGCCGTTTCCGGGCACTTGCCCAAGGGTATTCTGGGACACCGACGCACAAAGCCGGCCGCCAGCACTTAAAAGCACTGCCAGGCGATCAAATTCTGGCGTTTTCCCTGACCCCAAAGCCACTCCCTCGCTTTCGGGGGATTCCCGCCTGGCTGTTATCACTTGTCCACCGGGTCCGATTTACCGGAAACTAAAGTTGAGTGGTTCTTGGATAAAGAGCGATGCTTTCAAGGGTTCGGGATTCAAAAACAACAAAACTCTTATAACTGCCCAAAACCCCCAAGTGATTAGCATATTTCTTAAAAGGTTATGGCGTCCTCTGATTGCGTTTAGAAGCAGGAACGGCCAAAAAGGAAAGATAAAGTCGAAAGTTGTAAACAGAAATTGTATGTCGTCATTAGATTATCTTGATTATTGTTGGCTGTGAATGAGCGCAACTATACCGACGAGCGCGTTAACGGCCAGCATAACCCGCGCGGCGGGTGCGTGGAAAGCTCCTTCGCCAGCAGACTACCTGAAAGCGCGTAGCCCCGCCGATTACTGCGGCGATAGACGTGTCGGGTTGATGTAATGTTAGGCCACCCTCCAATTACCTATTTCTGTGTCTCGCTAAGATTGATAAAAACTGGGTAACTACCTCGGATGGGTTGTTATAACAGCTTTCAGCAGGAACATGCTCTATACACAAAATTCCAGCGTTCTTAAACCAAATATCTTTTTCGGTGTCTTTCTCATATCTATATGGGTGATACGAAACTTCAAGTATTCCCCATACTCCGTCATCACAAATCAAGAAGTCTACTTCACGGTGGTCTTCGTAAAAATTCCCGGTGTCTGCTCGAACAGCCAATGGCAAAGGAAAGAACAGTATTTTTCGGCGTTCAAACTCCTGAGCAATTCGTATTTCGGATTGCGAAGCAAACTTCATCTCATTATAAGTATATGGCTGTTTCTTGTCTCTTAAAAATGTTTTTTCTGTCACCACTGCTTGATTCGGATTCTGTACATTGGCAATCAGGTTTTTGATAACATTACGCCAGCCTTCCTCAACTTTGATAAGCTTAACACGATAAAAAACAACCAGGTCACTCACTGGATCTCCATATTTGTCATGTAAGTATCCCGCACAGACTGACAAGAGAGCACGTTCCATAACCTGCTTAATATGTTCGCTATTTTTAACAGTGCTGTAGATAGCTGATGGTATGTCAAGTGCTAAACCATAAGGGGCATCTGGATTGTAAAGCACGCTTATTTCTGAGTCTATCGCTATCGCAGCTATTTCTCGAAAGTCATTTTCAATGAGCAACTGAACCCATGTACGATGGAGTTTTTCTTCAAAGTCATCCATACAATAATACCTTTCACTTAGACATATAGTGGCAATCGTGGCGAAGCCGCCCAACGGAGGAGTTCACCTGCGCGCGGCTGCGGCGGGACCTCCCCCCTGACGCGCCGCCTGCCCTGCGGGTGGACCCGTCTCCCGCACCCGGCCTCTCTCCCAACGGCGGGCTGCTCCTGGCGACCCCACTCTGACTGTGACAACGCCCTTTCCCATGGCAGGCTCCCCTCACGGCTGACCCCGCCTCCTGGCGCCCGGTCAGCGCCTGCGCCGAAGCCGCCTAACGCTGCGGTTCAGCCGCCGCCGACTCCGGCAAGCCTCGCTCTAATAACCGGAACGATAGTTGGCAAAACGCGCCCCGCATACCCGCGCCGAAGGCGGTCGGCTGCAACGCTTGTTGGGCAGATTTGTCATTTCCAGAATTGCCACCACTTCTTTGCAGTCTCATCTGTTTTGCCAGGCGATTCTACATCGTACTTACCGGCATACACGTCACTTTGAGGGAATTTGGCACCACAGACTCCGCACGTTGCAGTCCCGACAAAAGTAGCACCCGCCAAGGCCACATCAATTCTGCCCTTTTTGAGCAGAGAGCCGCACTGTGGACACTTCCAATACTCGTAAATACGGTCTTTTCCTTTTGGAAGGGTTTCTCCAGGAGCCGGTCTTGAATCTAACATTACCCAGAATCCACCTTGGTTATTGGAGGTGTTTGGAACAACTCGATAATTGTTTGAGAAGATGTCGCGCTGCACTTCAGCAGACAAATCCTTCTCTACCGCGACTGCGAGTAGATGCATTTGCTCTGGCTTGAAGCTGAACCAGAAACCCCAAACTGTATTGTTTGGTCCGCGGACTATTGAATATGCCATGTTTCACCTTGTTCTTCTGCCCAACGGAGGAGTTCCCCTGCGCGCGGCTGCGGCGGGACCTCCTCCCTGACGGACGGCCTCCCCTGCGGGTGGATCCTCTTAACTAGAACACATCCGCCGTTACTCTCTGGAAAGGATTTGAGACGGCAGCGTGATTTTCCCCCCATTCAGGGACACACACAGCATCGTGGTCGTGGGTCGGAGAGCGGCTCAAGCGGAATCGGCAATGGGCACCTCCTTTTATGACTATTGCGGAGAGGTGGGTCCTACTCTATCGCATTCGTGGATAAAACTGCTGCAAACTGTTTTAATTATATTCCAAGTTTCATTCAATGTCAAGCAAAAAATGTCGGAAATTGGAAGGGGGGCCCGGATTTCGGCTTCCCTGACCGCGCCCGCTACTGCTCTGGAGTACAAAGGCGTGGCCGGGGTGCCCCTCGACAGCCCGTAACGAAATCCATATAATCAAAAGCAAAACAGACGCCACGCGCCCACCGCACGCTGAGGTGGGATCGCGTGGCGTTTTTTGTTGACACTACGGGAGGACAGCCCATGGGACTCCAGCCCTATGCGCGTATCAAATCCGGCAGCCTGGTTCTGTTGATCTGCGGCGTTTGCGTGCTGCTGTTGTGGCTGCTCTTACAGCTGAGCCCGCCAGTACAGGCCGCGCCCGCTGCGGCGTTCACAGCGCAGGAGCCTTCCTGGCCGCTGACCCACACGCTCTACCTGCCGTTTGTCCTGCGGGACAGCGTGATGTTGCCGCGCGTGAGCGTGAGCGTCACCCCCACCGCCTGGGTGACGCTGCAAAGTTATGCCGAGACTACCTGGAGCGCGGTGCTGAGTGGCACGCAGGTGTTCAGCGTCACCGTCCCGGAACTGTGCGGCGTAGGCCGCCTGGCGTTGCCCGGCTCCGATCCCATTCCTCCGGCCTACATCGCCAAACGCACCCGGCTCGCCTTCGACCTGGCGGCGGTACCCCTCACGCGCACGGTTGCCGCGACCCTGGTGTTCAGCGGGGCCGCCATCCCGGCCGGGGCGTTACCTGGCGCGATCGAGGTCTATGCGGGCAGTGAACCGCTCACACCGACGCTCGGCGCGCTCTGGCAAGCCTACACCCCCACGCTTCTGAGCGTGGGCGAGGTGAGCAGCGGCACGCTGCGGCTGCCGCTCCCGGCGGCGGCTTTGCGGCCCGACCTGCGGCTGGTCTTGCGGATCGGCGACGAGGCAGTGCTGCCGGTGGACTGGGTCTACTACGCGGTAGATCTCGACCCGGCCAGCATCACCTTAGAACTCGAAGTGCTCGAAGTGGAGGAGGTGGAGCCATGACGCCAGGCGTTCGCCTGCTGGCCGGTTTCCTGTTGCTGGCGCTGAGCCTGGCGTCGGTCGTGGCCGGCGCACCCCGCCTTGCTGACGGCGCTCCCGCCGCCGCACCTCAGCCATTGGGGCAGGTGACGCTCTTTCATGACGACTTCAACAATCGCACGCAGGTCCAGAGTTCCCAGCGGGTGGCCTTCACCGATGACGCCTACACTGGCGCGTATAACACCGGGACGGTGCGGTTGCTGGAGGTGGTGGACTCGCTCAAAGACACGCGCCCGACGGGGAGCAACTACAACATCCCCTGGACGGTCACACGGCTGGACACCGGCTCGTGGTCGGCAAAGCCCGACGGCGTGCAGGTCTACACCAAACACGACGCAGAGGATGGCCCCAACAGCATTATCACCTTCGGCTACACCCCGCCGCCGTTGGGAGGAGAGACGACCGGCTTCATCACCGGGGTGAGTTCCAAGATCGAGAGTTGTGGCGGCCCCTCGAACGGCACCCGCCGGCTGGCCCTGGGCATCCAATATGTCACCAGTAACGCCAACGTCCTGGACTTCGAGATCACCCATGAGTGCGGGGGCAGCATCTCCTGGGCATTGCTGGACGTGGACCCGTTGACTGGCTTGAAGTCAGGCTCTTTGAGCAGCGTGCCAGACGGGCAATGGGCCAAGTTGAGCCTGGAGTACCTGACGACGGGGATGTTCCGCGCCTGCGCCAATGGCAGTTGCTCAGTCTTCGTTCCTTCCGGCAACTGGGCGCCGGTGACCCTGCTGGGTGGCTCGTTCAACGCTGCGACCTGGACCCACGGGCAGAACCTGACCGGGCGTTTTCAGAATGCTTCCATCAAGTGGACCACAACCGGCTCGCTGATCTCCGTGCCTATCTCGCGCG
>Ga0116149_1002790_pt1 | contig 18714 bp, 13 predicted proteins | sample AD_UKC057_MetaG_FD_89787 | JGI IMG/M metagenome (GOLD analysis project Ga0116149, IMG submission 89787) | Active sludge microbial communities of municipal wastewater-treating anaerobic digesters from USA - AD_UKC057_MetaG | ecosystem: Engineered > Bioreactor > Anaerobic > Digestate | place: USA... | reverse complement strand
GATGTTGTGGGCGAAGGCCTGGAACTGACGGATAACCCTTTAAAGTAACCAAAGATGTTGTCGGAATAACAGGTATAAAGAATGATACGTTTTCCCAGACAGACAGGTAGTTTTTGCATAGACTGCTGTCTAGCCGCTTTCCTGATAATGACGGCAGTTGTGGTGGGCTTGTATCACCTTTACATTGCTCCCGAAGTCCTGCGTGCGCCATCCTGGTACGGATTGCAGCCGGGGATGGCGTCTCCGAACCTCGCGTGCGCCGTCATGGTGGCGACGGGGCGGGGCTTCGTGGTCCCTTCGGAAGGCGACAGCGCCTCCGCACAGTATCCCGGGGCTCCTGAATTATCGCGATTTCTGAGACAGGAGCGCACGCATCTTTCTCCAGACCAGATTCCGGAAGACCTTCCCACGTGCAAGCCTTTTATTGACTGGGAGTACCGGCATCGCTATCTCTTGTATACGGCGGGTCTGCTCTGGCGTGTTTTCGGTATTTCGTGGCATGTAATCACCGCGTTCCGCATCGCGCTGTTCGGCATGCTGGTTGGCGCCGTATACGGCCTGATGCGGCTGGGCATGGGGCGGTTCTGGAGCACGGCCATGACCTTGGCCATGGCCTTTAACCTGAATATTCTCATGAACTGCCAGAATCTGCGGGATTTCAGTAAGGGCCCGTTTATTCTCGCCGCTATTTTAATCATGGGATATTTGATTAAGTATCCGGTGAGGCGGCGCACATTTGTCTTGTTATCAACGCTCCTGGGCCTGATCATTGGCGTTGGTATCGGTTTCAGGGCGGATATTTTGGTTTGCCTGGTCCCCGCCATGCTCACGCTGTTGTTCTGCCGCCGGCCCGGCGCGGGCGTTGTGATTCGTGAAAGGTTGGCAGGCATCTTGTTACTTGTCGCCGCATTTGTGATCCCGGCTTCATGGGTCATGGGCGTGTACAGCGGCGGGAGTCTCCTGGCGCACGACATCCTCATGGGATTCGCCACGAAAAACGACGATATGCTGGGCCTCAACCGGGCGTCTTATGAGAAACTGTATGTGAACAGCGATCTCTTCGTGACCAGCATGGCGATTGGATACAATGAGCGCTCGTCCTCTTCCGATATTTCATCCTCCGCCCTGTATGATGAACGCCCGTTGCTGTTGAAGCTTGTCCGCACTTTTCCGGGCGACCTGATTGCCCGCGGCTATGCTTCGGTCTGGTATGTCGTGAGGGGCGGCTCCCCTTCTCTCGTACGGGGCGTCTTCATGGCCCTTTGCGCCGCGGCAGTGCTTCTGTTGATAGCGTACCGCGACCTTCGCCTGGGCTGGATGACCCTGATTCTGTTTTTTTATTTTGGCGGTTATTTGAGCCTTCAGGCGGAAACCCGGCATGCGTTTCATCTCCTGTTTGTTCCGTATTGGGTTTTGGGGTATCTTGCCAACGCGCTTTTTTCAAGAACGGGAAAAGAGAGGGGGCTTGCCGCAGTACGCGGACACGCCATGATAAAGGCGCTCCATCCCTGTCGCTGGACTCATTCCTGCAAAAACATGATCCTGAAATTCGCGCTACCGGCAATCATTCTGCTCCTGGCGCCGCTGTATACGGCCAGGGCCATCCAAAGCCATTGCCTGGGAAACATAGTTGACGCCTGTGCCGCTGCGGAACTCACGCCGGTCCCGGTCAAGGCGCGCCCCGTCGAGGACTGGACCCTGTTTGAGCGAACCGCCTATTCACCGGAACATGGCGGTTCCGCGCGTCCTTTCGATGGAGAGGTTGAATACTGGGTTGCGGAGTTTATGCCCGGCACGCAGTGGCGGCGCATTTGGCTGTACTATACAGGCGATTCTGCAATTGCGGAAAATTTTATACACGGCTGTTGGATAGCACCCGGGGGTGATGAAAAGTCGGGAACGACCAGGTACTTTTTCCCCGTGGTGGAGTTCAGGGACCCGTCAACATCCTCCCAAACCTTGTTTTACGGAATTGCCGTTCCCAACGAATGTTCGGGCGACTTCCGGGGCTTATACAAAGTGCGGAACACAAAGGGGTTTACTCTTTTCCTGAACGTTGCCTATCCGGCCGACCGCGCTTCGCTACGCCCCTGGCAAACCCTCTACGGAGAAACCTCCGGCGTATTGAATGCCGAGGAGGCACGGTTCTGGTTGCAGGAGTTGCCGGGCTGAAACACTTGTTGCCTTGCATGGGGAGAGAGGTTGTCGGGAACAGGTCAGCCGATGAGCGCGCGTACTTTCGCCAGCAGCGTTTCCCCGGCGATCGGTTTGCTGATTACGTCAGTAAAGGGCACCTGGGCAGGATCGAACTGGGCGTCTGACGGGTTGAGCATGGAGGAGAACATGAGGATGGGCACTTTACCGCCCAGGGCTTCCGCCACTTTATAGCCGGTATTGATTTTTTCCATCATGATGTCGAGGATAATCAGGTCCGGCATTTCCGCTTCAGCCGCCGCCAGCCCCGTGGCGCCGCTGATAGCGGACCTTACACGATAGCCCTCCGCTTCAAGCAGGCTCTTGCAGAAAAAATGAATATCCGGATCATCATCGATTACCAGGATGGTCTTCGCGGGCATGATGCTGTCTCCATGGTTCAGGCGGGATTGCGCCTTGCATTTTCCATAGTTTACGGTTTCCCGGCGGCGGAATCCACCTCGTTATCCCGCAGAAACACCGTAAAGGTGCTGCCTTCATCGGGAACGCTGGCTACGGATACGTCGCCACTGTAAAGCATAGCCACTTTTTTGACTACGGCCAGTCCCAACCCGCTGCCCAGAATTCCGAAAGTCTTTTCATTCTTGATGCGCACAAAGGATTCAAACAGTTGTGCCGCCTCTTCTTCGGTCATGCCGATGCCCGTATCTGCGACGATGATGGTGATCGTATCCGCGAGCCTGTCGCACCGCACATCGACCCGGCCGTTTTCCCGGTTATACTTCACCGCGTTCGAAATGAGATTGTTGAATACCATCTCGATTTCCCCGGGATCGCCATGAATGGACAATTCGGGATCGCACTGAATATCAATGGTGATATTGCGCGCATCCGCATCAGGCTGCATGGTATCTTTGGAAATCCGCGCAATAGCAGCCATATTGACTTCGGTCAGTTCCCGTTTCTTCTTACCGGACTCGATGCGGGTTAAATCGAGCAGATCAATGATGAGTTTGCGCATGAACTGGGCGCGGGTACGGCAACGGCGCAGCATTTCTTCATAAACGGCGGGGTCATTACCCGCCGTGTGGTCTATGATGGTGTTAAGAAAGCCCTCAATGGCGTTTAGCGGCGCCTTCAATTCATGGGCGAGTACCGACAGGAACTGGAAACGCACCTGTCGCTGTTCTTCGGCCAGAGCGCGGGCCCGGTGCGCAATCACGATATGGTGCGCCGCTTTCTGAAGCACATGTTCAAGTTCTTCGGGGGTGAAAGGCTTCGCCAGAAAATCATAGGCGCCGCTCTTGGTGGCACGTACCGCCGTCTCGATGGAAGCATAGGCGGTGATCATGATGACCAGGGTCGTGGACAGGGAAGGCCCGATTTCTTCCAGCAGTTCTATGCCGCTTATGCCCGGAAGCTTCAGGTCGAGCAGCATGATATCCGGAGGCGAGGTGTCTGCGATATGGTCCCGCGCCTCTTCCGCGGATCCCGCCTCCTCGAAATCGAAGGCAACGGTCTCCCCGATGTCGGCCATGATGAACTGCAGGGATTCCAGGGTGCGCTCGATGGCTGTGCGGATGTAGGTTTCGTCATCCACCACCAGTATGCGCAAGCGCTTCATACCTTATCCTTTCAGCAGGCGGGCTACTTCACGCTGAAGCTGCTCGAAACGCACCGGCTTGTCCAGCAGGGCGTCCGCCTTGATCCAGGACCGCTCCTCTTCGGTGGTGGCGTCGAAATCCAAACCGGTTTCATGCGTGACGGAGGTGACCATGATGACGGGGATGGATGGATCCTTTTTCTTGATTTTGTAACAGAGCGTGAACCCCATATCCGCCCGTTCCATCATCAGGTCCACTACGCACAAGTCCGGGCGCGTATCCGCGAGCAGCGCCACGGCATCCTTGCCGCTGGACGCCGAGATCACATTGAACCCCGCCGCCGAAAACTGGGCCTTGAGTTGGAATAAGAAATCCGTGTCGTCATCCACAAGAAGGATCGTCCGTTTCGATTCCGGTTGCGCTTTGGTATCAGCCATTGTTCCTGGTCTCCCTGGGCCCACCCCGCGGCAGGCCCGTTTGTACACTATATCATCCGTGTCCATGCCTCGGCAACACAACTCTGAAAGTCGTTCCTGTCGGTCCTTTCGCAGGATCACAGTTGGTTTTCAAGGAAATGTCCCCGTTATGCATTTTCACGATGCCGTAAGTAATGGAAAGGCCCAGTCCGGTACCTTTCCCGATGCTTTTCGTGGTAAAGAAAGGTTCAAATACTTTCTTGACAATGTCGTCCGGGATGCCCGGGCCTGTGTCCCGCACCTCAATGGTGACCTTGTCTTCCTTGTCTAAAAGGGTCACAATCAACTGGCCTTCTTCATCGCCCATGGCGTCGAAGGCATTATTGACGAGGTTGAGAATTACCTGGGTAATCTGGTCCCGGTCAATATCCACAATGGGATTTTTCATCTGGTCCCGTATTTCCAGGCGAATATTTGCGGGAGCCGGACTGCCCTTGAAGCCGGACTGCACCACCTCCATCAGTTTCACCTGCTGACGCAGCACCTTGTTCTGGCGGGCAAAATGAAGCAAACCCGCCACTATCTTTTTGCATCGATCCGCCTGCTCGGCGATAGTGGTCAAGTCCTTGCCAAGCCGCTCGGAGTCCGCCAGTTCGCGTTTCAGCAAATGAGAATACATGAGGACAACGCCGAGAGGATTGTTCAACTCATGGGCAATGCCTGCGGCCAGCTGGCCCATGCTGGCCAATTTTTCCGAGTGCATCAGCGCCTGCTGAGTTTCCTGAAGCTGGTTGTTGGACAGGGCCAGATCGCCCACGGCCCGTTTCAACTGTTCAATCGTATACGGCAGACACATTTCCGTCTCCGCCAGGCCTTTGCAGATGGCGATGGCATGTTCCCGGCAGGTATCGTAACCACAGGCGCCGCAATTCAAATGATCTTCGGGCCCCAGTTTGTTCATGGTCCACAGGGCCTTGTTGATTTCTTCCTCGGAAGGGAGCGTATACCGCTGGTCATGCTCCTGGAATTGCCGCGTCAGGCACACGTCTTCATGGCGTTCCATTTCCTTGCGCCACTGCTCATAGTCTGTTTCCGAGACTCTCCGGCGCGCATACCGGCTGACCAGGCTGCGGCGGCGGAACAGCGGCGCGGGATTGGTAATGCCCGGCCCCGAGATACAGCCTTCACAGGCCAGCACCTCCAGCAAGGTGACATCCACATCGGAGGACTGGAACTCTCGAATGGCGCCCACAAAAGGCTCGCGCCCGTCGGCGGCCACGATTTCACCCGACATGAGGTCTTCTGGCAGATTAGCCGCCTGAAGCATGCCGCCACTGATGGGGAAAAGCATGCCCTGACCGCTAAAGGGGGGATCGAATTCTGAGGGAATTGTTTTTTCGGGAGAAATGGAGGCCGCGTAAAACAGATGGCGCAACTCGGAAAAGGCCAGGGTGGCATCGATTTCGCGGGGCAACTCGGGGCTGAGCATCTCCCCTTTTTTCGCGATACAGGGACCGACAAAGATGCAATGGACATCCGGGCCGTGTAATTGCTTAACGACACGCGCCATGGCCACCATAGGTGACACGATTGGCGCCAGCGAAGGCACCAGTTCGGGGTGATATCGCTCCACGTAAGCCACAATCGCCGGACAGGTGGTCGCGATATACCGGCTGCCGGGGGTATTTTCAAGGAGCCGCTTGTAGCCTCGGGCGACAAGGTCGGCGCCGAAAGCCACTTCATGCACATAGGTGAATCCCAGCGCCCGGAGCATGCCGATGAACTCCGTGTAGTCGCATTCGGCAAACTCGGCGGGAAAACTGGGCGCCACCAGCGCCGCCACTGGCGTATCTTCCTGCAGCAACAGCCGCGCGCTGGCGGTGCAATCGCGTACCTGCTTGGCATTCTGGCTGCATACGCGCACACAATTACCGCAGCCAATACAGCGTTCCGGCATCACTTCCGCCTGGCCATCCATGATGCGAATCGCCTTGGCCGGACATTCGCGCACACACGTGAAACAGACGCGACAACGTTCCTTGACCGTATTGACAACCGCTATGTTGATACTAGAGTCCATGCCGCGCTCCGGATTAGAGCATTACCTCACGCTTCGCATAATGGGTATGCAAGAGGTGGTGGCTCTTGTCACTGAGGGGCTGCCCGAGGAATTCCTTGTAAAGGCGCTGGATTGATTCATTGGCGTGGGACGTACGCACCGTTTCGGAGGCGTCAATGGCGTACAGGGATTGCATGCGCCTGGTAATCGCCTCCCTGTCGGTGGACAAGGGCTGCCCGCCGCCAGCAATGCACCCGCCGGGACAGGTCATGATCTCGATGAAATGCAGATCATCACGGCCCGCACGCACCTGATCCAACAGCGCGGCTGCGTTCTTAAGCCCGCTGGCGACCGCGACACCAACTTCGATGCCGCCAATCTTGACGTGAGCCTCCTTGCAGCCCTCCAGGCCGCGCACCGCATTCACGTTCAGGTCGGCAAGTTCCTCGCCCGTAATCAGGAAGTACGCGCTGCGCAGGGCCGCCTCCATTACGCCCCCCGAAGCGCCGAAGATTTTGCCCGCCGTGGTGCGTTCGCCAAAGGGTGTGTCCGCGCCTTCAGGTTCCAGAGCCTTCATATCAAGGCCGCGCATGCGGATGAGCCGGGCCAGTTCACGCGTGGTCAGCACAGCGTCCACGTCGGCATGGGTTTCATGCAGCATCTCCTTGCGTCCGGCCTCAAACTTTTTGGCCGTACAGGGCATGATGGACACGCTGTAAATGTTACTCGGGTCTACACCTTCACGTTCGGCAAAGAAACTCTTGATAATGGCGCCCATCATTTGCTGTGGGCTCTTGCAGCTGGAGATATTTTCCAGAAAATCGGGGTAATACTGCTCTGCGAATTTTATCCACCCGGGTGAGCAGCTGGTCAGCATGGGCAGTTTGCCGCCATTCTTGATGCGGTGTACGAGTTCCGAACCTTCCTCCATAATGGTCAGGTCCGCCGAGAAGGACGTATCGAAAATCCGGTCAAAACCGAGACGGCGCAGAGCCGCCACCATGATACCGTCGCAGTCTGTGCCTGCCGGCACTCCGAATTCTTCGCCAATGGTAACGGACACACTCGGCGCATGTTGAACCACGACCATGCGGCGGGGATCGTTCAGTGCATCGATGACTCCCTTAAGGTGGTCGTGCTCATGAAGCGCGCCGGTGGGACACGCCAGAATACACTGGCCGCAATTGATACAGCTGGAAAGGTTCAACCCTTCGTCGAAAGCGGTTCCAATATGCGTGGCGCTGCCCCGGCTGATAAAATCAATGGCCGATACCTGCTGTACCTCCTCGCACACGCGCACGCACTTGCCGCACAGAATGCATTTCTCGGGATCTCGGATGACGGACGGGCTGGAAACGTCCACTTTGTAGCGGCTGCGTTCGCCCGTGTACCGGCGACGGCGCACACCCAGATCGGCCGCCAGTTCCTGCAGCTGGCAATCATTGTTGCGAATGCAGTAAAGACAGTCGTCCGGGTGGTTGGCCAACAGCAGTTCCACAATGGTCTTGCGTGAAAGCAATACTCGGGGCGAGTGGGTTTGTATTTTCATGCCTTCGGCGACAGGGAAGGAACAGGACGGGATCAAACCCGGCATACCCTCGACCTCCACAACGCAAATGCGGCACGCGCCCGTCGGGGTAAGCCCCTCCACGTGGCACAGGGTCGGAATCATGACGCCGATGCTCTTGGCAGCCTCAAAGATGGTGCTGCCCGCCGGCACTTCACACGGCTTGTTGTCAATATGTATGTTCACCATGAGTCGGATACTCCTTGTAGGATTGATGGTCTTCGCACAAGACCGGGATTACCGGTCAAACAGTGGCGCTCAATTCGTCTTCAAACTGGCGCAACTGCACGGCATCCACGCGGCATACAGTCGCACAGGAACCACAGCCGATACATTTGTCCACGATGATGTAGTGGGCCTGCTTGGGCTCTCCGATAATCGCTTCCGCCGGACAGCGTTTCGCACAGAGCGTGCAGCCGATACATTTTTCCTGGTCGATGGTAAAATAGCGCAATTCCTGGCAGACACCCGCGGGGCAGCGGCGTTCATAGATGTGCGCTTCATACTCGTCCCGGAACCAGCGCAGCGTGCTCAACACGGGATTGGGTGCGGTCTGCCCGAGCCCGCACAGACTGGTATCCTTGATGACCTTGGCCAGTCGCTCCATATACATGATGCCCTGGAAACGTTCGAGCGTAGCTTCCTCGGTCTCATTGCGATACCCGCTCGTAATGCGCTTGAGAATTTCCAGAATACGCCGGGTACCCTCGCGGCAGGGAATACATTTGCCGCAGCTCTCCCGCTGAATGAAGTCCATGAAGAACTTGGCGACATCCACCATGCACGTGTCTTCGTCCATGACAACCATGCCGCCGGAACCCATGATGGCGCCGACGGTTTTCAGCGAGTCATAATCTACCTGGATGTCCAGATGCTGATCGGGAATGCAGCCGCCCGAAGGCCCCCCCATCTGCACCGCTTTAAATTTGCGGCCGTTGGGAATACCACCGCCGATATCAAAGATGATGCTGCGAATACTGGTGCCCATGGCCACTTCGACCAGGCCAGTACGCGCCACCTTGCCGGATAAGGCAAACACCTTGGTACCTTTGCTGCCCGCCGTACCCATGGCGGCATAGGTTTCCGGACCCATGGCCAGGATGGGCGGGATGTTGGCGAGGGTCTCGACATTATTGATGACCGTAGGCTTGCCAAAAAGGCCTTTCACCGCGGGGAAAGGCGGCCGGGGTCGCGGCATGCCGCGCTTGCCTTCCACGCTGTGAATCAGGGCGGTCTCCTCGCCGCAGACGAACGCGCCCGCGCCCATTTTCAAAACGATATCGAAATTAAATCCGCTGCCCAGGATGTTGTCTCCCAGAAGGCCGGCAGCCCTGGCCTGCCTAAACGCCGCTTTCAGACGCTTAATGGCCAGCGGATACTCCGCACGGATGTACACATATCCCTTTGAAGCGCCAATGGCATAGGCGGCGATAAGCATGCCTTCCACAAGGCGATGCGGCGCCCCTTCGATGACGGCCCGGTCCATAAATGCGCCCGGGTCACCCTCATCAGCGTTACAAATCAGGTATTTCCTGTCACCTTCGGCCATGCGCGCAAACTTCCACTTGCGGCCTGTCGGGAACCCGCCGCCGCCACGCCCCCGCAAGCCGCTTATTTCAATAGCATCGCAACCCGCTTCCGGCGACATCGTGTTCAGTACGCGCGCCAGCATACGATAACCACCAAAGGCAATATATTCGTCCATACTCCCGGGATCAATCTCACCGCACTGGGCCAATACGAAGCGGGTCTGCGGCGCGAAGAAGGGGTGTTCCTTCAACAGCGGCACTTGAGCCCAAGACTCGACGCCGCACGTATTCATCTGACCGATAACCGCCTTTTCGGGTATGACGCCGCCAAAAACGGCGTCCAGCAGTTGCGGCGCTTCTTTTTCCGTGACTTTCATGAATGAAACACGCGTCCGCCCGGGTAATTGAATGTCCATTATGGGTTCCGCACTGCACATGCCGATACACCCCACCTCTACAATGTCGCCATCCACCTCATGCGCATCCAGCCAGGCCCGCGCCGCTTTTACGGTCTTTGCCGCACCCGCACCCAGGCCGCAGGTGCCCGTGCCCACATATATCGTAGGTTTGCGGACCTCCTCGCGTCGGAGATGGGACAACTTGGCGCTCAACGCTTCCGCAAGTTTCTGTCCGTCCTCGCTCTTGAACCAGACATTCCGTTCTTCAGGCGTAAAAACGCTCGAAACCCCGGTGCAGCCGCACCCGCAGGTTGTATCCGGTGTTGTGCTATTCATTGGATTCCGCCTCTTTCCTCAGGGTCTTAAATACCCGTTCCAGTTTCGATGCGCTCGCTTCCGCATAAAACTCATCATTAATCTTGACAACCGGCGCCAAGCCACACGCGCCGATACACGCCACTACTTCCAGGGAAAACAGTCCATCCTGCGATGTTTCCCCCACATTCAACTTCAATATCTGCCTGATATCGTCCAGTACCCCAGCGGAACCTTTCACATGGCACGCCGTGCCCCGGCAAACCTGAATATGATATTTCCCCAGCGCCGCAAAGCGGAACTGGTTGTAAAAGGTCGCCACTCCGTAAATTTTACTGACGGGAAGATGCAGGCATTCACCTACACTGGCAATCATATCCCGGGACAAATACCCGTAAACCTCCTGCAGTTCCTGCAAAATGGGTATCAGCGCGTCGCGGCCCGCATTCGGATACTTACCTAAAATATCCTGCAGGTCCGTAACAACGGCCATTTCCGCTGCACTTTCCATGAAAACTCTCCTCGGATGTTGAAGCACCAAGTCTTAAAAAAGAATGCCCCATCGGCAAATGCCGTCTGGCAATCACCATCATTGTGACCCAGACTTTCCCACGGCAAAACGCACCCTAAAACCATTCAAAGTATACACGTATTCGTGTTTTCATGCAAATTTTATTGACTCCACTATACTACCGACTGTTCGGTATATTAGAGGACCAAGATGAAACTTTTTTAGAATAATACACAGTTAAACTCTACTCTTTTTCTCTTTTTAGTTAGCGATGATTTCACGGTAGCGTGCCCGGGTTGAATCCAGCGGTTCAATCTTGATTCCGGTTCCAGTCAGGCATGTTGTTCAGGTCCCGTAGCAGCCCGTACAATAGGCTGACGCAACCCGATGGCACCTGACATTGGTCTTGGAACTCAATTGACCTTCCCGTTTGGTATTTGGATTATTATTAAGAATAGAGTGGCAAAACTAATATTCTGGGCAGCGGCCACACGGTTCTGGGTATCCGTGGCCTTCATGATATGTGAGCATTGGGAACGCGCCAAAACCCATCACAACAAACTCTTCGACTATGCATCACCCATAATCAGCGAGGTGGAGCGTCAGGATAAGATACGCCTCGAAGAAACACGGGACGCCGCACCCCGCCCGCCTGCCATGTTGGGTATCTTGTTTTCCATGCTGTTCTTGCATACGACACAACGAAACGATATAGTGTGTTCAGAAAGGAACATCTGCAGTAATGCCTTCCCGACGCAGCCGGTTACATTTATGGAAAAGATATTTAGTTGTGACAACGGTTGTGTTCGTGGAAACAGCGCTTTTGTTGGCCTTGGGAGAAGCGGGGTTGCGAATGTCGGGCTATGGACATTCAACCCGTCCCCTGGTTACGAAAATGCAGGGATCCGATAACTGGCATATCCTTAATGACCGGTATTATGACCAGTTCCTCAATATCGAAGAAAATCCTCAACGCTATGATTTTCCGGGAACCACCATTATTCGGACCCCAAAACCCGAACATACCTACCGTATCTTTGTATTTGGAGGCTCGGCGGCTTTCGGATGGTTCTTTTCCGACTATTGCATGGGAAATATTCTGGAAGTAATGCTTCGGAATACGTATTCAGATCGTCGTTTTGAGGTAATCACGGTTGCGTATCCCGCGTTGAACTCCTTCACCATGCGTTATCTTGCGGAAGCCTGTGCCCGGTTGGATCCAGACCTTTTCCTGGTTTATATGGGAAACAATGAAATCATGGGGCCTTATGGCCTTCAAAGCGTATTGGGGAGCAAATACAAATCTGCCGCCGTAATAGACGGGGTTGTCCGTATCAATTTGCTCCTTTCCGATATACGGCTTTTTCAGATTCTCGGGATACCGGCACGAGACTATTTCTCCAAGTCGGTGGAACATTTGAAATGGGGCGGGTATGCGGGGCTTGATGATTTTGACGATCCGCGGCTTGAGCGTGTTTACACGTTGTTCAGGCGCAATCTTGAACACATCTGTGAATCGGCGCGGCGTGCCGACGCCCAAACGGCATTATGTACCGTGGGATGTAATCTTAGAGATTGGCCGCCGGAGATTTCCACGCACAGCAAAACATTAACTGCGGAAGAGCGGGACCAGTGGGACCTCAACTGTCACAACGGCGACGCTGAAGCCGAAAAACAGGTCTACAAAACAGCCATTGATTTTTATAGACATGCTGCGGCCATTGACGACATGCATGCCGGATTGCTGTATAAATTGGCGCAATGTTACCGGGCTGTCGGGGATTATACCCGGGCCCGTGACTACTATTATCAGGCGGCGGACAAGGCCCTGAACTTTTCTTCCGCAAATCGCCACATAAACGGGATTATCCGGGAGACGGTTTCCTGTCACACCACCACCGGGATACGTTTAATTGACACGGAAGGCGCGCTGGCACGGCAAAGCCCGGACGGGATTCCCGGGGCTGAGTCCTTTTATGACCAGGTACATCTTCGGTTCGAGGGAAATTACATCATCGCCGCCGAAATATTCAAAAATATAGGGAATTTAGTTTATAAGGATGATGCCTCTGACAAGAAAACCCTGGAACCTCCCTCCCTGGAGCGATGCAAGCAATTGATGGGATATTCGCCCGGAATATTTCTGAGTGAACTGCGCCAGGTGAGGGAAGCCTTACAGAATAGTCCAAGTCCACCGGATTTGCAGGCCCTGATAAGTCACCTCGAACCGCAAGTAGGCGAAGATATAACTGCCACAATTTTGGAGGGGTACCATCAAGCCCTGATGATGGACGGAGAAAACACGCGCGTTCGATATCGTTATGCGGAACTCCTCAACAATTCAGGGCGAAAGTTGCAGGCGTTGGAGCATGCAAGGATTTTGGTTAAACATGAGCCGATAAATTGGTACCATAATACAGCCTTGATTACCGCCCTCATGGATACCCATAGGGAAGAAGCCTATGAACAAAGCAAAGTGCTGACCGCCTTATATCCCGAATACGCAGGCATAGAGGAAGTGGCCGGTACCGCGGCCCTTGGAGCCGGACTCCTGGATCAGGCCATCAGGCATTTCAGAAACGCCGTGGATCTAAATGGCCGTTATGCGTATTACCATAGAAAACTTGGTTCGGCCCTTGCCTTGAAGGGCAATTTCAGCGAAGCGAAATCGGCCTTCAAAAATACGTTGAAAATTGACTGTGCGCAGACGGACGCCGTAATCGGTGATCTTCGCACCGCGGTATATAAATTCCAGGAGGCGGACAATTGGAACAAGGCGGTGGAAGGACTCCAAACTATAGTGCGGCTGCAACCGGACGCGCACGAGATAAGGCTGCAATTGGTGGAAGCCCTTTGTGCATTGAAGGATTATGATACTGCATGGAAGGAAATCGGCGAATGTCAAAAGCAATCTATGGAAATTCCGGAAGATTTGATGGAACAGATCAAACGTGATTCCGGACACATTCAATGATGCTTCGTAGTCTATATCCTAAATCTTGTTTTTCAGTTTCACTTTCTTCAACATTCTGAGTACTACCATGAGAAGAGCATCCAAAAATATATTCTGGACAATCGCCCTGCTGTTCTGGGGAGTTGCAGGTCTTGTGTTGTGCGAGTATGGGGAACGAGTTGCCACAAGGCACGGGACACTCTTTGAATATGCTTCCCCCATTATCATCAAAGCGGAACAGCGGGATTTGGAAATCTATGAAACGACGCTGGCCTCCGCCCCCCGCCCGCCTGCGGCTATTGAGGCTAAATATCCCGTGCCCGAGATGCTGGAAAACGCCTCCGAGGCAGAGTTGAACACGCTGGCGGAACAATGGGAGGGGATCATTCTGCGTTGTGCTCCGGATGGCCGCATTCTTGAGCGGTATGCCGCTTCCCAACCGGAAATGACGGTGCAACTTGCCCGGAAAGCGGCCGGGACCGCTCTCGTATCACAAATAACTGACAGCGAACACCCCGAATACGGGGAAGATGTGCTTTCCAGATTTCGCCTGGCGGTGGAGGAATGGCGTCATCCGCAGCCGCCCCAACCACATGTCTATGGCAGTCTCGGCCCTTACGTTGATTATGTGATTCCACTTCCCGACTTCCCCGATGCGGGCTTCCGATTCATGTTTCACCCATTTCAAAGACCTGGGAAGACTTCCCCGGAAGTCCTTGTAACGCTGATCCAATGGCGATGGCAAGCTTTCATTGGTGGGTATCGTTCCAATTATTATGAAAGAGACGCTTATCCCCAGTATCCGGAATCCGAATTTTGGACGAACAGTCGGGGCTTCCGGGATGAAGAGATTACCGTACCCAAGCCTCCCGGGGTATACCGCATCGTGTGTATCGGCGGTTCCACTACTGTGGAAGGCCCACGAAACGATCTCACTTATCCCAAGATACTCCAGCAGTTGTTGCGCGACCACTTCAACACAAACGCGATAGAAGTCATCAACTGCGGTGTTGATGGGGGTTCCATACGGGGGCAGGTCTTTCGCTATGATGAATGCCTGGCCCTCGAACCTGATTTGGTCATCCACTATAATTACGTCAATGATACCGGCGACCTCATGAACAGCGTGTTGAAAAGAACGGTACTCCGCACGGAATGGCGTGGTGCCGCCCTCGGCGCACTGGCCAAATCCCAATTTCTCACGCGTCGCTGTCGCAGGTTGTGGTCTATGGCCATGCCCGGGAAAGAAGACTATCGGGAAGAAATTGAGGCCATGCTCATGCCTTCCCTGAAGGAATTATGTGAGCGGACACAGGCGACGGGGGCGTGCTTTGCCATGTCCAGTTTTGCATACCCGGACATTAACACTCTGCCGGAAAAGGAAAAGTACTGGTTTCGCAACATTTTCGCGATTCCGTTGGCGATCCAGATGCAATTGGATGATTACATACTCTCCGCCGACGCTTTCAACGAGGCCGCCCATGCATTTTGCGAACGGGAGGGGGCCTACTACATCCCCGTGTCGGAAGGCATTAAAGGTGGTGCGAATATATTTACGGATACCTGTCACATGCACATGAGCGGCATTCAGCAAAAAGCGCAACTCATGTTTGAAAGCCTCAAAGGAAAGATTGCGCAGCACAGAGCGGAAAAAGAGCAGTAACACAAGACGGCTGCGGACCGTAATAAAGGCCCGAAAAGAGAGCCGCAGATGCGGGTATCCCTATGCAGGGCCTTTCCCGGATGTTTTTATGGTATTCTGGTACGGTCATTATCGACCTGTATGCGGGCCGCGGTACAGCGTTTCCGTAGCGTGGATTCACTACACTTGTGACTTCGGGAGAGTACGGCAATGAAACGGTGTTTATGCCTGACTGCCGCCCTGTTCGCGTTGATGAACAGCGCGGCCCCGGCGACCCTGACAGAGGAACAACAAGGACGGCTGCTGCAGGCGCTATCTACCATGGGCGCCGCGCCTCTAACTTCGGAATCCCGCGAGATTTGCGACTATGTGATGCGCGAAGAACTGGACCTGCAAGACCGTGTCACCCTCTTCGACCAGTTTTTCGCGGGACAGGCATTCACCGCGCACCATGCCTACAACCTGGAGGCGCACCTGCACTATGCCACGGCGGACAAGGATCGCATGGCGCGTTTTGCCGGGGGCTTCGCCGCAAGTTCTTTGAGGCATGCCTGGCAGCGGGCTGAGACCGCAGGCATAACGCCTTTGTCGGCGCTTCCTTTCCTGGAATCCATATTCAACAAGGGCGTCAACAACGTCACGGAGGCACTGGCATCAGGGATAGAAGACATCCTGGGAAGCCAGGCCGTGAACCTCGCCCCCTTTCTGACCCTGGACACGCTCCACTCCCGGGAAACCGTGATCGAAGCCATGCAAACCTGCATTACTTTGGGCGTGTTTTCAACGAAACACAACAGCGCCGCCTGGATTGTTTCGCCCAAGAATACGGCGGACTTTTATGAAAACACCAAGGTCTGGCTGTTCGATGCCAACCTGCTGCGTCCGGAACATCTGACAAGCCTTGAAAGCCTGTTCAGTTCCGTACCGGCCACATTACACGGCATCATCACGCTTTTTGTGCCCGAAGCGACCGGTTTCAGCGCAGCCGACACTTCACGATTCCGCATTCCCGGCATGTCCCTGGATATTCCTCTTGTCGATATGGAACCCATGCGCGACCTTTCGATGTATCCCGCAGGCGCGCTCATGCGGCCTATTCCGGAGTTTACCGCTACGGTACTCGAACGTCTTGCCGCGACCATTCAAACACATCAGCTCCAGCAACGTCCCGATTTGCGGGAACGGGTCCACCACTTCTTCACGCTCATGACGGCGCGCGCGGACCCGACGGTGGTCTCCCTCTTCCCGCCGGACTTCGCGTACCGCACACCGGAAGAACGGATGACCTACCTCGGTTTTTACTGGCTGGCGAACAGCCATGCGCTGCTTGAGACCGCCGTGGCCCAGGCGGAACAAGGGGTGCGTGCTCCCCTCTTCGCCTTGTTATTGGAAGCCGACCTGTGCTCCGAGCAGGGCGATACGGCGCCGCTCTTCCGGGTCAATCCCACCGGAGTCTTGTTCAGTGAAGAGACGGCGCTGCGCCGGGTACCCCACGGCCCCGGACTCACCCACGTGAACGGCATCGCCTTCTCAAGCCGCCTCTGGCAGTATGACATGGCAGACTTGGTCAGGATTCCACAGCCGTTCTGATTCATGCCCGCTATCAGGCTGGCTCTACCCGCTGCCCGTAATAAGCATCCGCCCCGTGCTTGCGCTGGAAGTGCTTTTCGAGCAGGAAATCCTCCAGGGGCGCCGCGCCGGGATTCAGTACCAGGGTGTGCAATGCCATCCGGGCCAGTTCTTCCAGCACCTCCGCATTCTCGAGAGCCGCTTCCACCGTGCCCCCCCATACAAAAGGGCCGTGTCCCGCCACCAGCGCGGCGGGACAGTTCAGGGGATTGCCCTCCCCGAACCGGCGCACAATTGCCATGCCCGTGTGATGCTCATACGCCTCGACAACCTCCCGGGACGACGGGGGATCGACCAGCGGCACAGGACCGTTGAAATAATCCGCATGGGTGGTCCCCAGGCAGGGCAGGTCCCGACGGGCCTGAGCAAAACACGTGGCGTAATGGGAATGGGTATGAACTACGCCGCCAATGTCCTTAAAGGCCCGGTACAAGGCGAGGTGAGACGGCAAATCCACGGACGGACGCAACGCTCCTTCGACCACCGCCCCGGAAAGGTCCACAAGCACCATATGCTCCGGCTTCATGCAGACATAATCAATACCGCTCGGCTTGATACAGACCAACCCGCTTTCGCGATCCAGGGCACTCGCATTGCCCCAGGTCTGCGTCACAAGCCCGGACTGTTTCAGTGCCAGGTTGACCGCGCATACACACTGCCGAAGGTCATCAAGCATGACGCCTCCCTTCATTGATATTGGCCTTTCGTACCATCACTCGTCTTCCTCTTCCTGAAAGTCCCGGATGCGCGCGATGATCTCCTCCAGACCGACCAGAGTCATCAAGTCGCGCCGAAGTCGGGCAATATGAGTCACCCCTTTCAAATACCCCGCATAATGGCGGCGGAACGAGAAAATGCCCCGCGGCTCGCCGCGAAACTCCACATGGCGGCGGAGATGTTCAATGCACTTTTCCTTACGCTGCTCCAGCGTGGGCTCGGGCAGGAGTTCACCGCAGTCGAGGTACCGCCGCATGGTACGGAACACCCACGGCTGCATCATGGCGGCACGCCCTATCATAACGCCGTCACACCCCAGATTAAAACAGGTTTCCGCGTCTTGGGGCGTACGGATATCTCCATTGCCAATCAGGGGCAACCCCGGCGCCGCCGCCTTCACGCGCGGCAGCCAGGTCCAGTCCGCCTTTCCGGAATAGCCCTGTGCCCGGGTACGGCAATGGACCGTCAAGTGCTGGACACCCAGGTCTTCAAGCATGCGGGCCAGGTCAAGGATGACGATGTTGCCCTCGTCCCAGCCCAGCCGCGTTTTTACCGTGACCGGCAGCGTGGTGCCCCGCTGCACCGCTGCTACGGCAGCACACAAGCGCGGCAGGTCCCGAAGCAATCCGGCACCGTCGCCGCGATTCGCGATTTTCCGCACCCAGCATCCACAGTTCACATCAATAAAATCTGGGCCGGCCTCCTGCGCCATCGCCGCGGCCCGTTCCAGGGATGCCGGATTACTGCCATACAATTGAATACCGATAGGACGTTCACTTTCCTCAAAGTCAAACTTGGACACTTCCCGCTTCACGCGGCGCACGGCCGCCTCGCAACTGACAAATTCCGTATAGACGACATCGGCACCATAGGCCTTGCACAACCGTCGAAAGGGTGGATCACTGACGTCTTCCATGGGAGCGAGGCACAGCGGCCGAAAAATATCCGTCTTTCCAAAAAGCATGCGTTATATCCTGTTGAATATAAGTTGCCCATAAACCAAATCTCTACGGGCCCCTCCCGCAAACCAAACAAAATAACGTAACGATTTCGTCATCTTCAGTGTATCGTTATTAACCCGCCGATTTGGATGTTTCGTTTCTTTTTTCAGTTCTTAAATAACAACAAGGCGATAGTTCTCGCCAAAGGGCTAAAATATTACAAAATCACAACAACTGGGCAAAAAGATGGAACTGTCTCCGACGCACATTAAGGGCATG
>Ga0116149_1002782_pt1 | contig 18732 bp, 13 predicted proteins | sample AD_UKC057_MetaG_FD_89787 | JGI IMG/M metagenome (GOLD analysis project Ga0116149, IMG submission 89787) | Active sludge microbial communities of municipal wastewater-treating anaerobic digesters from USA - AD_UKC057_MetaG | ecosystem: Engineered > Bioreactor > Anaerobic > Digestate | place: USA... | reverse complement strand
CCGCTGCTCTTTGTGGCCGGCATGAACGAAGGCTTCGTGCCCGACGGTCACGTGGGTGACCTCTTCCTTCCGGACGCGCTGCGGACCCGTCTCGGACTGCGCGACGACCGCCTGCGCGTGGCGCGCGACGCATACGTGCTGGCGGCCCTGCTCGCGCAGCGCCGCAGCGGGGGACGCATCATCCTGATCGTCGGCAAGACCTCCACCGCCGGCGATCCGCTGCGCCCCTCGCGCCTGCTCTTCCGGTGTCCCGACAGCGAACTGGTGGCGCGCGCGAAAAAACTTTTCCGGGAGACGCCGCCTCCGGGCTCAGCATCGGCCTTCACGGTCGGTTTCAAACTCGACCCGGGGCTCGTGCCTTCCGACTGCCTCAACCAGAAGCGGCGGCAGGCATTGAGCCCGACGCTGTTCCGCGACTACCTGGAAAGTCCGCTTCTGTTCTATTTGAAGCACGTGCTCGACATGGAGGCGCAGAGCGATCGCGAGCGCGAACCGGACGCCCTGGCCTTCGGTATCCTGGTCCACGCCGTCCTCGACGAAATGGCGGCAGACCGCGACCTGTGGGCGTGCGCCGATGCGGACCGGCTGGGGCGCTGGCTGGACGGGAGGCTGCGGGCGCTGGCACACGCGCGCTATGGCGCACGACCCTGGCTTGGCGTCGAACTGGCCGTTCACAGTGCCGCGCAGCGGCTCAAGGCGTTCGCGCAAAAACAAGTCGCGTGGCACGCTGACGGCTGGGAGATCGTCGAGCACGAAGACAAGAAAGGCCGGCGCATCGTGATCGACGGCGTCACCATCCGCGGCCGGATCGACCGCATTGACAGAAAGATTGAAGACGGGCGAGCCGTTTACTGTGTGCTCGACTACAAGACTACGGACACGGCGAAGAGGCCGGCGGAGGCGCACATGAGTCCGTCCTTCGGCGACAACGAGTTTTTAGAGGCGGCCCGGATACCCAAGGGACTTGTCCCAAACAGTAAAAACGACAAACGTTGGGCCGACCTGCAATTGCCGCTCTACCGCGAGTTTGTGAAGACAGCGTGCGAAGGCGAGATCCGGCTCGGCTACATCTCGCTGCCGAGCGCATTGGGGGACATCGCGTTCAACCTGTGGGACGCTTACACCGACGCGCTGCATGCATCCGCCATGTCTTGCGCCCGCGCCGTTGTCGAGAACATCAAGGCGGGCGAGTTCCGGCAGGCGGGACGGCCCCGGTTTGAGGGCGACTTCAGAGGCGTGCTGCTCGGCGATGCCGCGAAAACCATCGAGCCGCCCCAAAAACCCTGGAGGGCCGATCCGTGAACCCCGTTCAAAACCGTTCCATCTCCGCTTCGGCCGGAACCGGCAAAACCTTCCGTCTGGCCCACCGCTACATCGGCCTGATGGCCGCCGGTGTGTCCCCGGACCGCATCTGCGCCCTCACCTTCTCCCGCAAGGCGGCGGGCGAGATTTTTGACAAGATCGTCGAGCATCTTTGCGCAGCCGTGACCGATGATCTCAAGCGCAACCAAACTGCGGCAATGATTGCAAAGGAAGGGTTGGCCGTTCCGTCCCGGGCGGACGACTATCTGCGCCTGCTGCGAAGCCTGCTCGACCACGGCCACCGTCTGCGGATCGGCACGCTCGACAGTTTCATTCTCGGCATCGTACGCGCGTTCCCGCTGGAACTGGGGGTGCCGCCCGAAACACAACCCATGGATAATGACGGCGGTGAAGCCGCGGCCGCTCGCCTGTCGATTCTGACCCGTCTCTTTGATCCGCGATCCTCGCGCGAGGAGAGCCGGCAGGAGGCGTTCCTCAGCGATTTCCGCATGTCTCAGCACGGACGCGAGACCAAGAACCTGTTGTCCGTTCTGGATCAACTGGTCAAGGACTACCACGTCTTTTACCGGACGCACGACGCTGAGTCGTGGCACTGGGGCGACCGGGACCGAATTTGGCCGCGGGCCGACCGTTGGTGGGAGCCCGGTCCCGACGATGCGCCGCCGCCCGACACAGTGGCCGAGAGCCTGCGCACGGTGTTCGGCGAGACAGGACGGGCGGGCCAACTCGGTGAGAGCCTTTCAACTTTCACGATCGCGCTCCTGTCTCACGCGATCGACAAGCCGTGGCCGCAGCGGAACGACAAAGCCTCGCGGTTAATCCTTGAGAACGTCAAGAACCACCGGCCGCCCACGCTCAGCTACTACAGGCAGGAGTATGTTCTTCCCCAAACTTTATGGGACGGCGTGCGGTTTGCGTTGCGCCATGCGATCGACGTGGAAATCGGGCGCGCGCTGACACAGACCCAAGGTCTGCGCACCGTACTCGGCCGTTACGATGAATGCTATGCCGCCGCGCAAACTCATGACGGACATTTCACTTTCGAAGACCTCTCGCGTCTTCTCGGATCAGGCGGCCCCTCGTCCAGCCGCGTGCCTGACGCGGAGAACCGGCTCTACATCGACTACCGCCTGGACGGCCGGCTGGACCACTGGCTGATGGATGAGTTCCAAGACACTAGCGACACGCAATGGGAAACGCTCGCCAACCTCGTGGACGAAGTCATTCAGGACGACGCGCGCTCTTTTTTCTTTGTGGGCGACATCAAGCAGTCGATCTACGGGTGGCGCGGCGGCAATTACCGTCTTTTCAACAAAATCCAAGAAAAATATCAGAGCTGCGGCGCTCGCGCCATCGTCAGCGAGTCCATTCAGACGTGCCACCGCTCGCTGCCGGCCATCATTGACGCCGTCAACCAGACCTTCGATCACCTCGACTCTTGGACGCCGTCCTTGGGCGGGCAGGCGGGGCTGCGCCCTGAAGCGGTCGAGGCCTTTGCCCGCGCCTGGACGCGGCACGAAAGCGCGCGAACACATGAGGGGACGGGCTTCGTGTCGCTGCTCGAATACGATCCGAAAAAAGCGGGCGCGGAGGAGTCCGACGAAGCGGACGACACCGGAGAAGATGCAGCCGAATATCCGGCCCAGTTTGAGGCCGTCGCGGCGGTCCTGAAACAGGTTGAGCCCATTCAGCGCGGACTGACGGCGGCCGTGCTGGTGCGCAGCAATCAGGCCGGGCGCGCGTGCGTGGACGCGCTCCGGCGCCTGCTGCCGGACGTCCCGTGCGTGCACGAGGGCAAAGGCGGCATCACCGACAATCCGGTCGTGACCCTGCTCCTAGCGCTGGTCCACTACGCCGCACACCCCGGCGACACGGTTGCCCTGCGCCATCTTCAGATGAGCCCGCTGGGAGGCGCCTGTTCGGAAATCGGATACGGCGCGCTGCCGGCGTTCTTGCTGCAAGCTTTTCAGGCGCACGGCTTCGCCGCCACGCTGCGCGAGTGGGGCGGGAAACTGGGGCGCTTGGACCCTTTCAGTCAGAGGCGCCTGAGCGAGTTTTTGGCGGGTGCCGAAAGTTTCGATGCGCTGGGCGTCTGCGACCCCGACCGCTTCGCGGACCATATCGAAGCCTACCAGACCCGCTCCAACGCCGCCGCGGGCTCGGTGCGCGTGATGACCGTCCACCAGGCCAAGGGATTGGGGTTCGATCTGGTTGTGATCCCTTTTGCGACCCGGCCGGCCAGTTTTGAAAAACCGAAGATCCCGAGGCTTCTGGCGGGCGAAGACTGGGTGTTCAATCCTCCGTGCCAGCAAGCGCTGGAGGCGGCGGACGGCGCACCGCTGCTGGCCTGCGACGCGGCACGCGCCGACGCGAACTTCGCCCAGCTCTGCGTGCTGTATGTGGCTATGACCCGCGCCCAGCAGGCGATGGTCCTGATCGTTCCCAAGAAGGCGAAAAATCCGACGACGGTCAGCGAGGCGGATTTGCTGCGCGAGCGACTTCAGTCTGACGCCGATCCGAGCGCGGGGCCCGGCGGGCTCACGCCGCTCTATGCCTGCGGCGATCCCGACTGGTTCCGGCGGCACCAAGCTCCGGCGCCCCACGCGCAGGAGAACCCTGCCGCGCCGGTCCGCATCGGATTCACGGCTGACATCGCGTTGAGAGAACCTTCGAAAGAGCACCCCGACGGCCACACGTTTCCAGCCCAGTGGCTGTTCAATGCCGAGGCCGGCGACGTGCGCGCCTTCGGTTCTGCCATCCACCGCCTTTTCCAGAAGATCGAGTGGTTGGAAGAGACCGACATGGAGCGTCTCATCGCCGAATGGCGGCAAGAGTCGTCTGAATCCGCAACCTTACTGGGCGACGTGGAGCGACAGTTCAGGGCGTGCCTGAAAAAGGGAGAAATTCGAAATGCGCTTTCAAGTCCGTCCACCGCCAGAACGGGGACTACGGAAGTTTGGCGCGAGGCGCCGTTCAACCTGCTCGTGAAAAGCAACGGGCATAAGCAGCTCATGAGCGGTCGTTTTGACCGTCTCGTGGTCGAGAGGGATGCGGCGGGGCGCCCCGTGCGCGCGACGATTATCGATTTTAAGAGCAACCGCATCGCCAGCGACCAGCAGGTGCTGGAGGCGGCCCGCGGATATGCCGGCCAGATGCGCGACTACGCCCTAGCCGCCGCGCAGTTGCTCGGCTTATCTCGCGAGCGCATAACCGCCACCCTGCTTTTCACTCGATCAGGGCGCCTCGCAGAAGTCACAGGGGCATGAATTCGGCTGTCACGAATCCGCCGGCCGCGTTGGCGGCCGTGACGATCTGCGGAACGCCGTTCACGCAATCGAGCGAAGGCGTGTGAATATGACCGGCGAACACGCCGAGCAGGTTCGGTGCTGCAAACACATCGCGCCTGAAAGCCAGCGTGGTCGGCGTGTGGCCGGACTCGGGCCACTTCATGCGCCGCTCGATCTGCCAGTGCTTGTCGTGCGCCGCGTTCCAATCGGGATGGCCGCATCCGAACCCGACGGCGCGGCCCGGCGCGTAGAGCGGAATATGCATGAAAAGCGCCAGCGGCGCACCGCTGGCCACCTGCTCCCGGAAGAAAGCCGCCTGTTCCGGCAGAATCTCATAGGTCGAGTTATCAATCATCATGGCGCGCAACCCGCCCACCTCAATTGCCGCCATCAGTGGATGGCGTCCCTGATACAGGGGCGCAAGGCGGCGCATCGTCCAGGTTTGGCGGAGAGCGTGGCTGGTTCCCTCCAGGCCTTCATAATGCCAGTCGTGATTGCCCGCAATATACAGATAAGGCACGCCAGACGCCTGTAAACGCGCATGCGCCCACTCGACGGCGGCTTCAGACGGAAAACTCAGGATGTCACCAACCAGCACCAGCAACGCGACGCGCTCCTCACGGGCGCGCGACAGTGTCTGCTCAAAACAAGCCTGCGGTGTCGTCGGCGCGCCGGTCACCACATGCTTCGTCGTGTTGTAGGCCTTCGCCATCCGTCCGCTGTAAGTCCGATAGGGTTCGCCGCGGGCATCATCCAAAAAGAGGTGGGTGTCACCGATCACCATGATCTTCAGCGGTGCGCGCACAGCCGAGCTATAGATCCGGACGCATTCCGCGTCGAGCGCGAACCCGTCCCGCAGGCAGTGAGCAGGCTGCAGCGGACGTGCGGCTGCACGTCCTTCGCGGACAGCGGCCGCCGCGCCGGCGACCGCCGCCATCTGCAAAAACCGTCTGCGCACAACCGGCATGCCTTCTCTCCGCGTACGTGATTTCGCTCACAGACCGGAGCACGTCAGACTTCGACGCACCAGCCGTGCGCATCCGGAAGCAGGCCGTACTGGATGCCCTGCACCGTGTCATACAGCTTCTGCAGCACCGGGCCGCAGGCGTCCGGATCGCTGATCGTGATCACCGTGTCGCCACGCGTGATCTCACACACCGGGGTGACGACCACCGCCGTGCCGCACGCCGCGACCTCGGCAAACGTCTTCACCTCGTCGAACGGCACCGGGCGGACCTCGACCTTCATTCCCAAGTCGGCCGCGATCTGCTTGAGCGTGTTGTTGGTCACGCTGGGCAGCACCGAATGCGAGTCGGGCGTGACGTACGCGCCGTCCTTGGTGATACCGATGAAATTGGAGGTCGCAAACTCCTCGATGCACGTGTGGGTCCTGGCGTCCAGATAGAGTTCCACGGGGTATCCCGCGCGCTTGGCCGCCTCGTGCGCGTACAGGCTGGCCGCGTAGTTGCCGCCGACCTTGACATCGCCCATGCCGTTCGGTGCCGCGCGGTCATACTCATCCACCACCAGCGCACGCACCGGCTTGAGCCCGCCCTTGTAATAGGGCCCCACCGGCATGACCATCACCAGAAAGGTGTACTCGCTGGCCGGCGCCACGCCGATCTGCGGCCCGGTGCCGATCAGCAGCGGACGGATATACATCGAGCCGCCTGTGCCGTACGGCGGCACGAAATCCTCGTTGGCCTTGACCGCACGCTTGACCGCGTCGACAAACAGCTCCACCGGCACCGGCGCCATGCAGGTCCGGCGGGCCGTGTTGAACATCCGTTCACCATTGGCGTGCGGGCGGAAGATGCGAACCTTGCCGTCTTTGCAGCGGAACGCCTTGAGGCCCTCAAACGCCTCCTGGCCGTAGTGCAGGCAGGAGGCCGCAACGTGCATCTTCAGGTACGGCTCCTCCACCCGTTCGCCCTCGCTCCACGCGCCGTCGCGCCACACATACCGGATGTGGCAGTGCGTGTCCATGTACTTGAAACCCAAACTCGCCCAGTCGATGTTCTGCATGTTCCTGCATCCTTGTGTACCGCCCGCGCCTCCCGCAGGCCGGCTATTGGACGGACTATCTTACCTGATCCGCCGCCGGTTGCAAGTCCCGGGCACGATCGTTTTATTTGACTCCCCCGTCCGTTTTATCCATAGTACGCGTCCCTCGACACCCCTTCCGCCTCGTTGTCCGGCGATCCGTGCTGCGTGCGGCACCGCCCGCTTACGCATGCATGCGGTTCACCCGGCCGAAGCCCAGGTGTCAAAGACCGCCCCACCCTTGAACGGCATGAGTATGGAACACGAAATCGCGCGGCGACGCACATTCGCCATCATTTCCCACCCCGACGCCGGCAAAACCACGTTGACCGAAAAGTTCCTTCTGTACGGGGGGGCGGTGCAACTGGCGGGCTCGGTCACGGCGCGCAAGGCCCAGAGCGCCACCACCTCGGACTGGATGGAATTGGAGAAGCAGCGCGGCATTTCTGTCAGCTCAACGGTCCTGCAGTTCGAGTATCGCGGCTTCTGTATCAATCTGCTCGACACGCCCGGCCACAGGGACTTTTCCGAAGACACCTACCGTGTGCTCATGGCCGTTGACGCCGTCGTGATGGTCATCGACGCCGCCAAGGGTATTGAGAGCCAGACCCTCAAGCTTTTCGAGATGTGCCGGCTGCGCGGCATTCCGATCTTCACGTTCGTCAACAAGTTCGACCGTCCGGCGCGCGACCCGCTCGCCATTATCGATGAGCTTGAACAAACTCTCCAGCTTCACGTCTGCGCCATGAACTGGCCGCTGGGCGACGGTGCTGAGTTCCGCGGCGTCTACGACCGGCAGCGACGTCAAGCGCACTTCTTCGAGCGCACGCCGGGCGGCGCCTACCGTTCACCCGTCGCCGTGCACGACGTGAGCGATCCGCAGGTGCGCGAGCGCCTCTCGCAAACGACCTATGCCGCGCTGCTTGAACAGCTCGAGATGCTCGACGCCGCCGGCGAGCGCCTTGACCCGGCGCTCGTCGCTTCCGGTGACATGACACCGGTCTTTTTCGGCAGCGCGATCAATAATTTCGGCGTGCATCTGTTGCTCGACGCCTTCCTGGACTTTGCGCCGCCGCCCCGTCCGCGCCGTTCCAGCAAAGGGCTCATCGCGCCCCGCCACCCCGCTTTCTCCGGCTTCATCTTTAAGATCCAGTCGAACATGGACCCCAAGCACCGCGACCAGATCGCCTTCTTGCGTGTCTGCTCCGGGGTGTTCACGCGCGACATGAAGGTCTTTCACCCGCGCACCGGCAAATCGCTGCGGCTCGCCAGTTCACAACGTGTCTTCGGCCGCGACCGCGAAACCGTGGACACCGCCTATCCCGGCGATGTGATCGGGCTGGTCGGGCACGGCGTGTTCGGCATCGGCGACACGCTGTCGGAAGAGGAAGGCCTCGCTTTCGACCCGCTGCCGCAATTCCCGCCCGAATGTTTTGCCCTGCTGCACAACCCGGCCAGTTCCGCCTACAAACGCTTCCGTACCGGCTTGGAGCACCTGCTGCAGGAGGGTGCCGTGCAAGCCTTCTCCCTGACGGATTCAGTGCAGAACATTCCCCTTCTCGGCGCCGTGGGCGTGTTGCAGTTCGATGTGCTGCAATACCGTCTGGAAAGCGAATATGGCGCGGCCTCGCGACTTGAACCGATGCCCTGGCGTGTCATCCGCTGGGTCCATCCTGACGACATCGGGCAGGCCGCCATCCGCGACCGAAAGTTGCCGACGGGCTGCCGGCTTGCGACGGATGCCGCAGGCCGAACGGCCGCCCTGTTCAACACCGACTGGGAACTCCGCTACTTCACCGAGAAGAATCCCGCCGTGCGCCTGACCCGGTTGCCGTCCGTCCTCCAGCGTGTTGACAACGACGGCGACGTTGCCTGAGCGCGTCTGCCCGGGAATCTGGCGCAAACGGGCTCCGCTTCCTGCTCACGTAAAGGGGAGCGTGACCGTGTTGACCATCAGGCGCACCTGCCGTACGCGGCCGGCGCCGGCGAAGCCCTTCACGGCCTCCTCGATACGCCGCAGGTGCGTGCGGCGCAACTCGAAAAGTGTGACCGACGAGGTCACATAGACGAAGAGGATGCCGTCCTCCCACTTGCCGGGGCGCGTCACGCGCGCCACTTCGGGCGGCACAAGCGTGGGCCACGCACGGTTCAAATCATTCAGCCAAGGGCTCTCATTGATTTTCAGCCGTTTGAGCGTCTGCTCGATCAGCGACGCGAGCGGCTCAGGCTCCATCCGCGTCTCGGGCGGATCGGCATCGATCGGCAAGCCCGGAATCACATGCCTGAACAGTTCGCCCACGCGGCGGTTGCGCTCCTTGTCGCGCGGCGTGAGCGTGCGGCGCGCGCCCTTCGGCCGCACAGCGAAGTCTGCTTCGTCCGGGCCGCTGCCGAACGTATCGGGAGCGTCTCGATTTTCGTCGGGCTTTTCAAACGGAGGTTTGCCTTGTCGCATGCGGAAAGTATATCATACCGCTTTGAAAAAGGAGATCGCGGATGAAAAAAGGCAATATGCTGATCGCCCAGAGTGGCGGCCCCTCGATGGTGATCAACCAGAGCTTGGTCGGCGCGGTGATGACCGCCAAGGAGAGCCGCTCGGTCGGCAAGATTTTCGGCGCACTGCACGGCATCCAGGGCATTCTCGACGAGCGCTTCATCGACCTGCGCAAAGAGAGCCGCGCCACGCTGGAAGCGGTGGCCAACACCCCCGCGTCGGCTCTCGGGTCGGTTCGGCGCAAGCCGACGCCAGAGGATTGCCAAGCCATTTTTAAGGTTTTGCGCAAACTGGAAATCCGCTACTTTTTCTACATCGGGGGCAACGATTCGGCCGAGACCGTGCACATCATCAACGAAGAGGCTGTGAAGGCGGAGTACGGTATCAGTTGTTTCCACATCCCCAAGACCATCGACAATGACTTGCGCGAGAGCGACCACACGCCGGGCTATGGCAGTGCCGCGCGTTTCGTGGCCTGCGCGGTGAAAGGCGACGATCTGGACAACCGTGCGCTGGGCGGCGTGAAGATCGACGTCATCATGGGCCGAAACGCGGGGTTCCTGACGGCCGCGGCAGCCTTGGCGCGCACGGAATCAGACGACGGCCCGCACCTGATCTACCTGCCGGAGCGCGCGTTCAGCATGGATCGCTTCGTCAAAGATGTGAAAGCCGCGATGAAGCTTTACGGGCGCTGCGTGGTGGCCGTCTCCGAAGGGATCACCGACCGGACCGGCACGCCGATCCTCGCGGCCTATACGCAGGAGACCGATTCGCACGGCAACGTGCAGCTCAGCGGCACCGGCGCACTGGGAGACCTGCTGGCCAAGGTGCTCAAGGAGCGGGCGGGGATCAAGCGGGTGCGCGCCGACACGTTCGGTTACCTGCAGCGCTCCTTTCCCGGCATCGCCTCTGCCACCGACGCGATGGAGGCGCGCCTGGTCGGTGTCGCCGCGGTCAAGGCTGCGGTCGAGGATGAGATTTCTAGCGGTTCGATCACCATCAAACGCCGTGACACAAAGGCTTACAACGTGGATTTCGCTGTCGTGACGCTCCGCAGCGTAGCGCGTGAAACGCGCTGCATGCCGGCGGACTTCATCAACAAGGCCGGCAACGGCGTCACGCAGGCGTTCATTGATTACGCGCGGCCGCTGGTCGGCCCGCTGCCTGTCTGCACGCGCTTCGCGCAGCTTCGCGCGTAACCCGGAGGAGATACCCGCATGGATGTGATCGGCAACTTGCCGCTCGAGCCCGCGACGGGCGACGAAGCCCTGTCGCGCACGGAGCTGCAGATCGAACAGGAGAAACTTAAACTCGAGCGCGAGCGCATCCTGCTTGAGCGCGAGCGCCTGGAGTCGGTCCGCGAGCGCGTGCAGGCGCAGGAGGGCTTGCACACCGATCAGAACGGGCGGCTCGCCGTGAAACTCTCGACGCTGATCCTCGTATCGATCATCTGCACGCTGGTCGGCGGTATCTTGGGCGCACTCTCCACGTCGACGCACTTGGACCGGCGCAACACCGCGCGTCTGCAGGAGGTGATGCAGACCCTGGCCGCCTCTTCGCCCGCCGCCTTCGAGGTCACAACCAACACCGCAGAAACGGCCGGCTCCGAAATGCCTGCCTGGCTGAAAGCCATGAAACCCAGAAGTGCGCACGCCGGCATTTCGCTGGTGGTCATCCAATGAGAAGCGGGAGGGGCGATGTCCTTTTTCAAAGCCTATGACATGCGCGGCGAGTTCGGCCGAGACTTTGATCTCGACACCGTTTACCGCATCGGGCGCTGGCTGCCGCAGGTGCTGGACGCGCGGCGCTGGCTGGTCGGACGCGACGCGCGCCTCTCTTCGCCCGCCGTGCGCGATGCGCTCTGCCGGGGGCTGACCGAAGCCGGCTGCGCGGTGGACGACATGGGCCTGGCCACCACGCCGATGGTCTACTTTTTCACGGCGCGCGAAGGCTATGACGCCTCGGTGCAGATCACGGCCTCGCACAATCCGGCCTCGCACAACGGCATGAAGGTGTCGGGTGCCGGCGCCCGGCCTGTCGGCTACGCGAACGGGCTCGCAGAGCTGGAGGCCAAAATCGCGTCCGGCGCGTTGCCGCCGGCGGCGGTTCAGCCGGGCGTACGGCGCGAGGTCGACTACCGCGACGCCTTTGTCGAGTGGCTGTCAGCGTTCCGCGCCGACCTCAGCGGCTTGCGCTACGCGGTCGACTGCTCCGACGGTGTCGCGGGGTTGATCGTCCGCGACCTGCTGGGCGACGGCCCGATCTATCTCAACGCCGAGCCCGACGGCACTTTCCCCCACCACTCGCCGAACCCGCTGGAGGCGACCAGCCGCGAACAGGTCGTCCGGCTGGTGCGCGAGCAACGGCTGGATGCCGGCGTGATTTTCGACGGCGACGCCGACCGCGTCATGTTCGTGGACGAGACCGGTGCCTTCGTGCAGCCGGACTACCTGATCCCGGTCATCGCGCGCGCCTTCCTCGCGAACGAACCCGGCGCGACCGTCATCCACGATGTGCGGACCTCGCGCGGCGCGATCGAAGCGCTGCAGGCCGACGGCGCTCGGACCGTGATGGGCAAGGTCGGACACGCCTTCGCCAAGGTGCTGCTGCGCGAGACCGGCGCGGTGTGCGGCGGCGAGCTGGCGGGCCACTACTACTTCCGAGACTTTTTCTGCTGCGATTCCGGCGAACTGGCCGCCCTGCTGGTTCTGGCCGCACTGGCCGACGCCAAACGCCGTGGCGTGAGCTTCCATGCCCTCATGACTCCGATCTGCCGCTACGCCAATTCAGGCGAGCTGAACTACCGCATCGCCGAGAAAGACCGGGCGATCGACGCGGCGCTCGCGGCCGCCGAAGCCTGGAGTGACGACGCCACCCGTTGCGAGATCGACGGCGTGCGTCTCGACGACGCCGACGGCTGGCTCAGCGTTCGCAAGTCAAACACCGAACCCTATCTGCGGCTGATTGTCGAGACGCGCGACGCGGCGTTATTGCGCGAGCGGCTGGCCGCACTGGAAGCGGCCCTGGCGCCTTTTGTGGACACAAGCGTGTGAGGAATGCCCCACGATGCTGGATGTTGCTCATATCACCTTTTCTTATGGCGCGAACCGGATCCTGACGGACATCACGTTTGACGTGGCGCCCGGTGAAATCGTCGCGGTGACCGGCCCCAACGGAGCGGGCAAGACGACGCTCATGAAAATCCTGGCCTGCCTGCTGATGCAGGACGCCGGAACCGTACGGCTGCAAGGGGTCGATTCGCTGCTGCGGCCTGTTAAATACCGACGCAGCATCGGCTACCTCTCGGAGCATAACCCGCTCTACAGCGACATGACCGTTCAGGAGTATCTGACCTACCGCGTGCGTTTGAAAGGCGAGCGCGCCATGCGTGTGCGGCGGCGCGTCAGCGAGGCTTTGGCTGTGAGCGGTCTTTCCGGCATGCACAATACGCGCATCCGCCTGCTCTCCCACGGGTACCGCAAGCGCGTCAGCCTGGCAGACGCCTTGAGCACGCATCCCAAGCTGCTGCTGCTGGACGATCTTCTGGCCGGACTTGACCGGCCCCAACGCGCGGCGTGCGGTGCGGCGTTGTCGGCCGCCTCATCGCGCGCGGCAGTGGTTGTGACTGGCCACGAACTCGACGAGCTGTTGAACTGGTGTACGCGCGTGATCGTGCTGGACCGCGGCCGCATCGCGGCCCTGTTCCGCACCAGTGATTTTGACCGGGCCGAACTGACGGCGCGCATTGACAGGCTCCTGGTTGGCCAGAGCAACGCGCAGGGGGTCTTGCCATGAAGGCGATCCAAGTGATCTGGCTGCGCGAGGTCCGCGCCTTCCAGGGCGCCTTCTCCTGCGGCGTGCCCGTAGCGGCATTTCTGGCGGTTTACGGGTGGACGTTCGTGATGACGCTCCGCAACAACGAGGGCAGCGTGCTGCAGATCCAGAGCATCTGGGGGTTGTCGGCTGCGCCTTGGCTGCCGCTCCTGAGCGCCGTGCTGACCATGCGCCTTTTCGCCGAAGAGCGCGCGACCGGCATGATCGACCTGTTGTTGTCCGCACCGATCCGTGAGCGTGACCTCGTTCTCGGCAAGTTCCTCTCTGCCATGACTGTCATTGCCGTGACGCTGGGGTTGTCATTGCTGGTTCCGGTGCTGCTCTTGCCGGCGCTGTCGGCACCTCTGCTTGCACCGGCCGGCGCGGCCGCGATCGCCGCGACCGCCCTAATCCTGCTGTTGCAAGCATCGACCTGGTGCGCGGCGGGCACGATGATCTCGGTGCTTTTCCGCAACCAAGCGGCCGCCGCCGTCAGTTCGCTAATCGTGTGCAGCGCCTTGCCGGTTGCTGTTTATGCGGCGATCCTGGCCTGGCTGCCCGGCGTGCGCACGTCTGTGGCGTGGATGCCGTTGCTGGTGCATGTTTATGATTTTTCGACCGGTCTTTTTATGACGTCCGTTATCACGCTTTATGTCGCAACGACTCTTTTCTTCCTGTTCGCCTGTTCCAAACTGCTGGCGCTGCTGCGCCTGCGGGGATGATGCCGTGAGAAAACAACCCGCCCCTATCCAGACACCGAAATCAGGACGCCTTGCCTTGCAGATCTCCACGCTGCTGGCCATTGCGCTGGGCGGTGTGCTCTGCTTCCTGGTCGTGGCGCTGGCCTACCACACAGCGTTAACGTGGGAGGTCAATGTCGGTAAAGTCACGCATGTCTCAGCGCGCACGCGCGACATCTTAGCCGACACGCAAGGATCGATCCGCATCACCTGTTTCATGGACCGTCGGCACCCGATGTTCAGGCCGGTCTCTCGGCTGTTGCGCGGGTTGCGGCAAGCCTCGCGCAGCGTGGCCGGCGCCGACATTGTCATCCTTTACGTCGACCCCCGATGGGACCTGGCCCGGGCGGGACAGCTCGCGGCGCTGGAGGTGCCGGAGAACGCCTTGCTGCTGGAACGTCAGCGCCGCCGGCTGATCGTGACACTTGACGAGATGGTCGCGCAGCGTTCACCGTTGCGCACCCGCGAGGAACTCAATGCGCGCGACCACCGAGAGCTGGGTGTTTTCCGCGGCGAAAGCGTGTGCGCGGCGGCGATCACGCGTCTGGCGCTGCCCTTCGAGCGGGCGGCCGTCTATTGGTTACAGGGGCATGGCGAAGTGCGCTTTGACGACTACGATGAACTGCATGGGTTTTCGGATATCGCCCGAGAACTGAAGCGAGGCGGTTTTGATCTTAAGCCTCTCACGCTGCCCGGACTGAGCCGCATTCCTGATGATTGCCACGTGTTGGTCATGGCCGGCGCGCGCTATGCATTGAACACGGACGAAATCGCGCTGCTTGACGTCTTCCTGCAAAATGGCGGGAGGTTGCTTTATCTGGCGGCCGCCCATGTTGCAACCGGAATGGAAGTCGTGCTTGCCAAGTGGGGTATCGAGCTGTTGCCTTTTTTTGCGGCCGGCCCGCAAACGCTCTCCGGCCAAGAGGTCGTTCTGTCGAGCTTTGCCGACCACGTCATCACGCGCGAACTCAAGAACGCCTCCCTGGTTTTCAACAACGCCCACTGCCTCCAGGCGCTGAGCAAACCGTCCGCACCGGCCGGCGCGGACCAGCCCAAGGTCACCCTGCTGGCTTCGACCGCTGCAAACGGCTGGGGCGAAAGCCGTCCCGATGTATTCCCGCGGCAGTTCGATCCTCAGACCGAACCGCCAGGGCCATTGGCGGTCGCGGCCGTCTCTGAACGCGGCGCCAACGTCGCGAAGGACGTGGCGTTCCGCCCGACACGCCTGTGCGTGATCGGCGAGACCGATTTTGTCATGAACGGCATGTTAGCCTCGCGCGCAAGCGCAAACCGTGATTTCTTTGTGAATGCCGTAGCCTGGCTGGCCGGCATCGACATGGGCTCCGCGCCCTCGCTGGGCGGTGACGCCACACTGGTGACAGGCTTTACACGGCGCGAGTGGATTCTTTTCATGGCTGGCGCCGCAGGTGTCGTGCCGCTCTGTGCCTTCCTTGCGTTCTGTCTGGCGTCTAGGCGAACAAGGCGGTAGAAAACGGATATGGGCAACCGACGAATCATTCTTTTTTTGCTGACGGCCATCGCGGTTTGTGCGCTGCTGTTATGGCGTCTGCATGTGCAACAACAGACCTTTGGCGTGCAGGAAAACACCCGTTCGCGCGTGACCGACGAGGCCTTGGGCCGCGTGGCGCGCCTGACCATTGACCGCGGCGAGGCGCGGATGCGCGTCGAGTTGACGGACGGGCGCTGGCACATGACAGCCCCCTTCCCCGCTCAGGTTGAACAAGGCACCGTGGCACGCTTGCTCGATGCGTTTGAAACGGCGCGGGTTAAAGATGTCATCGCGTTTCAAGAACTCCGCAAGCGCGAGCTTTCCCTGCGTGATTTCGGTCTGTCACCGGCCCGCATCCATGTGACTTTGGAAGGCATGCAGCGCCGCGAATCGTTTTTTTTAGGTGCCTTTACACCGCTTGGCAACGAACTGTATCTGCGTGTTGACGGCTCTGACCAGATCTTGGTTGTGCCGGCCGCATTGTTCGACGCGATCCCTCAAACGGCCGACGATCTCCGCTCGCGCAAGCTGCTGCATGGTGACCGCAGTGCAGTCCGTACACTCGAGGTGCGCGCGCCCGGCCGCCCATTCATCACGCTGTCGAAAGACACGGGCACCTGGCGGCTGGTTCAGCCGGCGGCGGCCCCTGCGGATGACGAACGGGTTGACAACCTTCTCAATACGCTTTACGGGGCAAGGCTCTCGCATTTTGTCTGGCCCACAGTTTCAAATGTCATGGATGTTGCCCAGACCGACTCCGCACTCAAAACACGGATGGGGCTTTACGGGCTGGGGCCTGACTCCGGGATCCAACTCAATGTACAGGAAGGCGGCATGCCGCCTGAAAAAATCATCTTGGGACACACGCTCGATGGCGCCGCATCGCTCTGTTATGCGCTCCTGCCGGGTGGCGAAGCGATCGGTGCGGTGTCAAACGCAGTGGCTGACGCCTTCAGGCTGTCGGTTGCCAGCTTGCGCGATCCACGGCCCTTTTTCGGGTCTGCCGCAGGCGTGCGGCGCTTGCAGATCCATCTGGATGACGCGCTGTTCGTGTTGACCCAGACCAATGGCCTCTGGCGATTTGAGGCGCCTGTTTCTGACGAGGCGGACCAGTTTGCGGTGCGCGACACAGTCGACCGGCTGTTGAGGCTGAAAGCTGACGCCATCTTAGAGAACGGAGAAGATGCCCAATCCGCCGTTCATGAACGATCCCTGCCGATCAGTCACGTCGAGTTGACTGCGGAACAAGGCGCATGGCGTTTCCTGGTTGTCCCCGGAGACCTGGAGGGTGCCGTTTTCAATCTGGTTTTCACGAATGCGCCAACTGTTTATCGGATCGCATCCAGCAATCTGCCGCCGGCCCTCGTCAACATGGCCGGCGTATTCAGTTTACGCGAAAAGAGCGTGTTAAGCCTTCCGCGCGCCAGCGTGCGGCGGATTGCTGTCACGCGCGAAGGGACACCCGCCGCCATCGTGGAACGCGCGAGCAGTGAGGCGCTATGGCATCTGGGCGATGGCACGGCCGGACGTATCGTCGATGAGCGGTTGCAGGCTCTGCTCGCCTGCGTTGAAAATCTGCGGGCCGACCGCATCGAAGGTGTGGGTCTGGCGTCAGAACGTTTTGCAGCCTTCGGACTGCGCGAGCCTTGGCTTGAGGTCAGCATCGACGTCGATGCGCGGGATGCCGTACGCAAAACGCTCCAGATCGGTCGCGAAGCCGGTTTCGGCAAACGGTACGCGGCCGTACGCGGACTGGACGTGCTGTTCGTGCTTGATCGAGCGGCGCTGGATATTTTGGACGCCCGCATCGTGGAGCCGCTTACGCCATGAGCGGCGCGTGTCCATATACGCCGTCTCCCCAAGCCCCGTTGATCGAACTGCGCGGACTGGCCAAAACGTATGAAGCCGGTGGCACGCAGATTTTTGCGTTGCGTCCCACTGACCTCATTGTCAGGCATGGCGCGTTCCTGACCGTGATGGGTCCGTCCGGCTCGGGTAAATCGACCTTGCTGAATCTCTTCGGCCTGCTGATGCGTCCCTCCGCCGGAACCTACCTGCTGGAGGGCCGCGCGGTGTCGGGGCTCAACGATGACGCCACGTCAGCGGTTCGCTGTAAAATGATCGGCATGGTTTTTCAATCCTTCAACCTGCTGTCACACCTGACGATCCTTGAGAACGTCTGCGTGCCGATGCAGTATGCAGGCCTTCCACGCGCGGCCATGCGCCGGCGGGCTCAAGCGCTGTTGGACCGCTTCGGGTTGAACGGCCGTTACGGCTCGCGTCCCACCCAGCTCTCGGGCGGCCAATGCCAGCGCGTCGCCATCGCGCGCGCGCTCGCCAACGACCCGCCCGTCATCCTGGCCGATGAACCCACCGGGAATCTTGACGAAAAGACCGGGCTGGAGGTGTTGGGTATTTTTCAGGAACTGCACCGCAGCGGTAAGACCGTCATCATGGTGACGCATAACCCGGCCTACCGCACCTATGCCACGCAGGCGGTCACGATCCATGACGGGAGGGCCAGCGAAGCATGAACCTGCTGGAAATGGGCGGCACCGTTTATGCGAGCCTGACGCGGCATCTGGTGAGGTCGCTGCTGGCCACGCTCGGCATCGTATTGGGTATTGCCGCGGTCGTGGCCATGCTGGCCATCGGCGAGGGCGGGCGGCGCGAGGCATTGCGCCAGATCGAGTCGCAGGGTGTCGACAATATCATCCTGCGTTCGGTGAAACCGGCTGAAGGCAACGCGCAGCAGACAACCCGTTCGTACACCCAACGCTACGGCATCACGCAGCGCGATGTCGAGCACATCACAGCCGTTTTCGAAAATGTGCGCCTGCTCGTGCCGGTCATGAACGTGCGGCGGGAAATCTTTCTGGGGCAGACGTCGACCGATATCCAGGCCATCGCCTCCACACCGGCCTTTCTGGAGGTGACCCGCTGCCGGCTGGTGGACAGACGCAGCCGATTCCTGGTACCGACCGACGGCAAGATCCTGGATCCGGTCTGCGTGGTTGGCATCAAGGCCGCGCGCCGACTCTTCGGCCACCGTGATCCTGTCGGACAATCCATTGTCATCGGCGGCGTCTCTTTCCGTGTGGTGGGCTTGATGGAGAGTCCGGGGGGAGGCCGCATCGGCGGTCAGATCGAACTCAACAACCTCGTCTGCATGCCATTGGAGACGGCCACTTCCCTTTGGGGCGGCATCACCGTCCGGATGGGCCGCGGCATGGCGGAACGGGTGGATTATGACTTCCTTTATCTCGCGGCCAAAAACATTGACGCGATTCCAGGCACGGCCGGCCGGTTGCGTGCCTACCTGCGCGCGGCGCACGCGCAGGTCGACTACGAAGTGCAAGTCCCTTACGAACTGCTGCAGAGCGCGCGCCGCACGCAGCGCATCTTCACCGTGGTGATGACGTCGATCGCCGCGATCTCCCTGCTGGTGGGCGGCATCGGCATCATGAACATCATGCTCGCCAACATTTTCGAGCGGACACGCGAGATCGGCGTGCGGCGAGCGCT
>Ga0116149_1002779_pt1 | contig 18745 bp, 17 predicted proteins | sample AD_UKC057_MetaG_FD_89787 | JGI IMG/M metagenome (GOLD analysis project Ga0116149, IMG submission 89787) | Active sludge microbial communities of municipal wastewater-treating anaerobic digesters from USA - AD_UKC057_MetaG | ecosystem: Engineered > Bioreactor > Anaerobic > Digestate | place: USA... | reverse complement strand
TAAATAACGCCTCAAACGGCCGTGATTCTTCTCAGGAAAAAACACTCAAAGAAATAATTATTAAAGGCTGGACGGAAGAAGCGGCAGCGGCTGCAGAAGATCTTCTAAGCGGTAAAACCTCCCCCTCCGGTAAGCCTCTGCTGCCCTTGGAAATAATAAATGACCACATTGTTACAGCCCTTGATATTGTCGGGAAGGAGTATGAAACCGGAAAGAAGTTTCTTCCTCAGCTTCTTTTGAGTGCCGAAACTGTATCGAAATCGTTTGAGGTTATTAAAAAACACCTTGCATCAACAGGCGAAGCACAGGAAACAAAGGGCGACATCTTAATTGCTACAGTTCACGGCGACATTCACGATATAGGCAAAAATATTGTAAAGGCCATGCTTGAAAATTATGGATACTCAGTCACCGATTTAGGGAAAGATGTTAAGCCCGAGCTTGTTGTAAAGACTGCGTGCGAGAAAAATATACCATTAGTCGGTTTAAGCGCACTTATGACGACAACTGTTATCAGTATGGAAAAAACTATTCAGCTTCTTCGTGAGGCGGAAAAAGAAACCGGAAAAAAATTCTCGGTTATGGTCGGAGGAGCTGTGCTCTCGGAAGATTTTGCACAGAAAATTGGTGCAGATTTTTATGCAAAAGACGCCATGGTATCTGTTGCCATTGCAAAAAAGTTTTTCGGAAAATAAGGCAGGACCCATTGAATACTACGCAGACAAAGCAGGAATTAAAACCTCTTGCGAGCTACTCAATTTTTAAAGCTTACATTACAGTTCCTTTTCACTGGTCATCATTAAAGATGCTCTTAAAATATTTACGTACTGTTATTTTTGATTTTTTTCTTCTGCAGTTTTCGGTAAAATTCGGCTGGAGAAAAATACCGGTATTATCAGTTGATCATGAACTGGATGCAAGGGTTCCCTTTGTTCCGGGCAAGGTCGGCGTATACCTCGACTTTATTAATTTTTGGATTAGACCGATGAGTTTTCTCATTGAGAGGTTCGGTGTTAAAAAAGCTGTTCCCTATTGTACTGAATATTTACGTGTTATTGAAGAATGCTACTGTCAGGCTGCTAGAATGTACAAATTCCGTATGTCCACAACACGGCGCCCTCCGGTTGGTAAAAATAAGCACTTCCGCATGATTCATATTATGGACCCGCATTATCTATGTGTACCCAGTCTTCATGTCACTATTGTGAGTTTAGCATATAATTTTTACCGCAAGGTTTTCGATGAGCTGGACCTGCCTCAAGAAGAAAAAGACTTTTACAATAAAGAACTTTATGAAGGAGCGCTTGCAATTACAGAAACGGTACTTTATGTTAAACAGCATAGTGTTAACTGTATTCCGGCCGCACTCTATATGTGCCTCTATGTATTAAAAGATACCTTTTCTATAGAAGGTGCAATTAAATTTATAGATGATCTTTTTGTAAGCAGTAGCGATATTGCCGGAGAAGATAAAAAATCTATTCACGAATATATAGGATTCTTTTTTGAAAGACTTCTATTAGAAGGCTGTAATGAGGATGATTGGGTAATCCCTGTTCAAAGATGGATTATTTCCTACATTCCGTTCAATTAGTCTTCAAAGGTATCCGAGATGTTGCAGTGTTCTTTTAATTCAGCGAGGTCTGATGCAAGCTGAAGGGTTTTCATAGTCTGTTTTAAAAGACGCTGAGCCAGAAGTTTGGAAAGAAATATTCCGTAGTGAGGATTTTTTCTAATAAGATTGAGAAATGATACCTTTGGTATTTTTATTAAGCGGCCGTCGCCGACAGACAAAATAGTGGCAGACCTTCTGTCGTTGAGCAGAAAAGACATTTCCCCAATGAACATATCGTTCGGGGTTAACACCGACACCAGTTTCCGGTTTGTATATACCGCATATCTTCCGGAAACAATAAAAAATAGATCATTGGTATTATCATTTTCCCGGCATACAACCTGTTTGTCCTTATACGCAACAGTAGAAAAGGGCTGCATAATTCCAGGAACTGTGTTGGCGGCATTCTGCTGGTTCATGACCTCAAAGGTAACTTCATTTCCTTTGTCATTATAGGTAAGCGACGTAACCATGCTTTCTGAAAGTTTCATTCCGCGTCCGTGTGTTTCTTCAGAAAAATCAGCATTTAAACGGGCTTTCCAGTCAAAACCCTCACCGTCATCCCGTATTTTAAACCGGGATTTTTCTTTTCCGACTATATATGAAATATGAACCTTTTTATTGGCTATTTCGGGATCTTTTGTTTTTTCACGGATTAAGTCCAGAATGTTTCCGCCGTTTTCGAGCCACTGAGTTTTTTCGTCATAACTGATTTTACAATTTCCATGTTCCAAGGCATTTGTAAGAAGTTCCATGAGGGTTGTCTGGAGCTTGTACCGGTCCTCCCCTCCAATACGGTTGGTGCTGTACAGGTAGCTTACTAAAAAGTTTGTGTACACCCGGATATCGAGCGGGTCGTTTCCGCATACGAATGCGCCCGTTTCTCTTCCTCCGATTCTTTCCTGTATTCCGCGGTTAAAAAGAAACTGCTGATTGCTCCAGAGAATTCGCAACAGACGGGAAAAATTTTCTACAAAACTGTGAACTGTCTGAACAATCAAAATATTTGAATCTTTTTTTTCTTCTAGTTCCTGTGCCTCTGAAGATTTTGAAACAACGGCTATGATGCCGCCATTGTGAAGCCATGGATCGGTATGAATTTCTGCAAGGATTCTGTTGGCATCAATGTCTGCCTTGGAAGTAAAGTCTAAGACTTTTATTTCGGGAAGTTCGTAGTCTATATAGCTTAATGCTTCATCGGTATCCGGGAAAAACATAGGATCAAAATAAGCCGCATATTTTTGACAAGAAGCTTTAACAGTATTAATTACTTTTTCGTTGGTTGATGCAACAAGAATCTTTTTCATAATAACTCCAGAATATGTAAATTCATTATTGATTATAACACAGGTTTATGCTAAAAACATCTTTTTTTTTACTTTGAATCTTGACAAAAGAATGAAAAATGTAGAATAATTAGAGTATGAAAATAACACTTGCATTGAACAAAGCACTACTAGTCTCTGTCGTCGTCACTCTTAAAGACCGCGGGATTCCTGTGCTGTGATGTAAGTTTCATGTATGAAGCCGCACAGCGGTAACAAGCCCCCGGTTTAGAATGACCGGGGGCTTTTTTTTTTTAGGAGGATGTAATGATACAGGCAACAGGTGCTCAAATTATTGTAAAGTTGTTGGAAAATCAGGGCGTTAAGACGGCAGCCGGTATTCCCGGAGGTTCTATACTTCCCTTGTACGATGAGCTTTTAAAAAGTTCAATTGAACATATTCTGGTAAGACAGGAACAGGCCGGCGGTTTTTTTGCGCAGGGTATGGCTCGTACAAAGGGTGAAACTGCCGTTTGTTTTGCAACAAGCGGCCCCGGTGTAATGAATTTATTAACAGCAATTGCCGATGCAAGGGTAGACTCTATTCCTCTTGTTGCAATAACAGGTCAGGTAAATTCACACCTTTTAGGAACTGATGCTTTTCAGGAAGCTGATACCTTCGGTTTGTCTTTTCCCATCACAAAACATAGTATTTTTATACACAGTCCCGAGGAACTTCTGAGCGCCATACCTCTTGCTTTTGAAATAGCTGCTTCCGGCCGTCCCGGTCCGGTTCTTATTGACATTCCCCGTGATGTACAGACTAAGCAGGCATTTTTTGAACAGTGGCCGCTCCCCGGAAGGAAAGTAAAAAAAGCAGTCCGCTTTAGAACAGAAGGCGATGTGCTGGTTAAAAAAATTGAGCAGTCAGTAGATATTATTTCACAGGCTCAAAGACCGGTTTTTTATCTTGGCGGAGGTTGTAATTCTCCGGAAGCGTCCCGCGGGGTTCTTTCTTTTCTAGAGTATCTTCCCATACCGGTAGTTACAAGTCTTATGGGCTTAGGTGCAATACCGTCTGCGCATCCTTGTTTTACCGGCATGGTAGGCATGCACGGCTCCAGGGCTGCAAATAAGGCAATGTATGAGTCCGATGTAGTTATTGCATGCGGTGTCAGGTTTGATGACCGTGCAACCGGTTTAACGAAACAATTTTGCCCGCAGGCCAGAATAATTCACATAGATATTGACGCTGCAGAGGTAAATAAAATCCTGTCATCAACAATTGGCATAATTGGAGATGTAGAATCTGTAATTCCTCTTCTTGGAGGGGTCTGCAGAGAACGGAAAATTGTACTGCCAGAAACTGCAGAAGGATGGATTAAAGAACTTAAAAATACCGAAAGCGGTTACCCCGAAGATATTGCAGCTGCAAAGATTATAAGTTCCTTGCCCTTGACGGCTGAAAAGGCAGGATACAAACCTGAAGATTTAATTATTGTAACTGATGTTGGACAGCATCAGATGTGGACAGCTCAATATTTCCCCTTCGCGTATCCGAGGCAGTTCCTGACTTCGGGCTCTCTTGGGACTATGGGTTTCGGCCTTCCAACAGCCATCGGCGCCGCCTTTGCTAATCCCGGAAAACGGGTTGTCTGTATAACAGGCGACGGCTCTATTCAGATGAATATTCAGGAGCTGGCAACTTTAGCAGAGCTTAATCTGGATGTTACTGTACTCCTATTTGATAATGAGGTACTTGGTATGGTCCGTCAGCAGCAGGAGATGCTTTTTAATAAAGCTTATAGTGCAAGTATTTTTAAAAGACCTCCCGATCTTGTTTCTGTAGCGCAGGCCTATGGTATAATATCTGGAGATTTTGATGAAAATGGCGAAAATATTTTATTTCCAAAATCAAACAAAGGTCCTAGATTTGTTCGAATTTGTATAAATAAAGATGACAATGTATATCCTTTTGTTCCTGCAGGCAAGAAAAATATTGATAGTATTACGAAGTAAATAAAAAAAACACTTGACTATCATATTTTGGGCATGATACTGTAGGAAACATGTTAAGGAGAGCCAGGATAAAACGTGGCTCCTTAAAAAAATTTGAGGAGGCTTTTATAATGAAAAAGCAAGTTCTAGTTGTTGCTCTTATTGTAGCATTAGTAGCACTGTTCGCTTCATGCACAACATTCTCTATGGATGGTTTGGCATACGGTGATCTTAAGGGAACAGCTCTCGGAGATTTCTCTGTAGAAGTTGTATGCACAGAATGGTTAGGTACTTCCGGTGGTGCTAACATTGCAAACATCACACAGGGTGCTGGTAAAGAAGCTGTTGCAGCTGCTGTACAGGCAGAAATTGATGCTTTAGGCGGAACAGGTGCTATTAATGTAACTGTTGAGCAGAAAGCTACAGCTATGCAGGTTATTTTGAACCGTGTATCAGGCGGAATTTATGCTCCTGAAACTATCGTAGTTTCTGGTACAGTAGTAAAATAAGGTAGGAGTACAAAAATGAAAAAGAATTTAGTAATCGTAGCACTTTGTGCTCTTTTGGTTGTACTTTTTGCAAGCTGCACAACCTTTACATTTGCAAACGCAGGTTATGGTACTTTCAAAGGTACAGAACTCGGAACTTTTGATATCACTGTTAAGAGCATGGAGCTCTTAGGTGTTCCAGGTTCTATGAACCTCGCAAACATCACACAGGGCAAGGGACAGGAAGCTGTTGCTGCTGCTATTCAGGCAGAAATTGACGCTTTAGGCGGAAAAGCTGCTATCAATGTAACTGTTGAACAGAATACATCATTAATTGATATTCTTCTTAACAGCATCACTGGAAGCATTATTGCCGGTGAAGAAGTACACGTAACAGGAACAGTTATTAAATAAGTTCTTGCACGTTAAAAAAAAGGAGAGGTAATCCTCTCCTTTTTTTTTATTACATAAGATTTATAACTCTATTTTCTTTACATTAAAATTTGGCATAGAAAGATAAATCGATATTACCGGGGGAAAAATGAAAAAAAATATACTGCTGTTTTTTATGGTCACCTTCTGTGCCCTTATACTATCATCCTGTGTCAAAGATGAGAGGGATGAGGCAAAACAGATTGTTCAAAAATTTCTCAATGCAGTACACAATGATGATGTAAAAACTGCATCTTTATTAATGCCCTTTATAGATACCCTGGATCAGCCTCAAAAAGATGCTCTGTTGGGCTTTATTAAAGGCATTGCTTCCGAGACCTATGTACTGTCAGTTCCGGATAAAAAGGGATCTGTATATGATGTATCTATAAGTGTTCAGGGACCGGAAGAGTCTACTGTTCATTATTCGTTTGAAGTGAAAAAAGAAGATGATAATACATGGATTATATTAGATAAGGTAACGCAAAAGATTACTTATGATTCATTTACACTATAAAAAAGAGCCTTTCTTTTGGGAAGGCTCTTTTTTTATAGCATTACATTTTAAGAATTGGGAAATTTTTGTTCGAATTCTTCAAGAATAACCTCTGTAGAAGGACGTGCATCAATATCGGTTAATAATTTTTTATTCTTATAAAAATCGATGAGCGGAGCAGTCTGGTTCCTGTATACTTCCAGCCGGTGGGAAATAGCTTCGATTTTATCATCATCACGTATGTAAAGGTCAGCTCCGCATGCGTCGCAGGAACCTTCTTTTTTCGGAGGCATGAATTCTACATGGTAATTTTGTCCGCAGGATTTACATACTCTGCGTCCTGAAAGCCGCTTAACAACATCATTATCAGCAATATCAAAATTAACTACAGAATCAATTAAAATGATTTTTTCAAGGGCTTCGGCTTGAGGTATGGTGCGGGGAAATCCGTCTAGAATAAAACCTTCTTTCGCATCTGATTGTGTAAGCCTTTCTTTTACAAGCTCAACAGTAATATCATCGCTTACAAGAGAGCCTGAGTCAATTATTGACTGTACCTTAAGTCCCAGGGGTGTTTTCGCTTTTATAGCTGCGCGGAAAATCTCTCCGGTTGAAATATGAGGAATATTGTATGCTGAGGCAACTTTTGCTGCCAGTGTCCCTTTGCCGGCACCGGGCGGGCCAAGAAAAATAAAATTCATGAAAACTCCTTTACTTTGCATTCTTTGGAAAATAAGTAAAAAATTATACCATTTTTTTATCGGCTAGGCAAGGTCGCGTATGACAAAGAAGGCTGTTTGTGTCGTCCATTGAATAGTTTTTTGAGTTAATGATAGTAACAAGTTTTTAATTCTGCTTAATTCATCCTGCTTCAATTTAGCAGCTAAAAAAGATCCGTATTGCGATTTATCGGAATCGAACCATAAATCAATTTCCTGCTTCGATATATACCTTTGCTCTGTAAATTCCTCAGCCGTATAAGAAACTGAATAGCCCAAATTTTCAAAAGCAGTGGCGATGGAGGTTTCATCCCAGGAAAAGAGTTCTCTTGTTTCGTCCGTTCCCTCTTTTCCCTTAAAGAAAACTTCTTCAGCCTTGTGTAGTTTTTCACAAAGAATTTTTTCTGATCCATAATGTCCTACAAGCAGTGCTGAAATTCGTTGGCCTTTGTTCGGTATTTTGTTGATTACTAGAATTGTTCCATTTTTAGCAAGAATTTTGGCCTTTGCTGCAATATCTGCAGCTTGTACTTCTAAAAGAGCGGCAGATGTTATAGTATCTTTTGTAATCAAATAATCGAACTCGTACTCCATAAAATCATCAAGGGAAATAGAAAATAGAGGTTTGTCCATTTCACTCAGCGTAGACGCATACTGGCTTAGAATATTTTTGCCTTTTTCTGTTCTGCATAGGGCGCAGGTAAGACCTTCTGGGGTCTTTCTCCATAATTCCCAAATAAAAAGTCCGTCATCGTTCCCGCTGATAAGGCAGCGGCTGTGCCGGTAAATTTGGATTAGAGAAAGCGCCTTTTCTCTAATCTGCTGTAGAATTAGGGCTCTATTTGAATCAAGTCTTTTTTGCCACGAATTCCTTTTTGCATCGCCCGGTGAAAATGTTAAATTTTCTTCTTTTTTTACCGTTCCGTTTTTTTTATGATGAGATTTCCACCAGTCGAGAATATGCGCATCTGCATCATAATCTCCATTCGCCTCGGATCCGGAACTTTCTTCCAGAATTGCTGCAATTTGGAGTTCTCTGTGTTTTAGCACATTATCCTTAATTTTTTCTTCATAACCCTGATTACTGGGATTATAAAAAACTCTTCCTGTGAGTGCTGTTGGAAGATATTGCTGGGCTGTCCAGTGATCTTTGTAGGCATGGGGATAAAGATATCCTGCTCCGTGACCAAAACCTTCTGCATCGCGGGATCCGTCTTTGAGGTGATTCGGCACATCAGCATCTTCCTTTTCTACAGCGCTCAGGGCATCAAAAAAAGCCATAGCGGAGTTTGATTTTGGACAGGTGGAAAGATACAGCGCAGCATGCGCCAGATGATAGCGTCCTTCGGGTAAGCCCACCTGATCAAAGGCTGCTGCAGAACTTTGTACTATAACAAGCGCATTAGGATCTGCTAATCCGACATCTTCACAGGCAAGAATGAGCATTCGTCTAAAAATAAAATGCGGATCCTCACCCGCTGCTGTCATTCGAGCAAGCCAGTACATTGCCGCATCCGGATCGCTTCCTCTGAGGCTTTTTATAAATGCGCTTATAATATCATAATGATAATCACCGTCACGGTCATACAGTACTACTTTTTTTTGTATGCTTTCTTCAGCGGTCTCTTTGCTGATGTAAATCACACTTCCTTCCGGGGGCTGGCAGGGGTTAGCTGCCGGGTTCCATTGTTCGGGAGTTGTTTCAACGGCGAGTTCCAGCGCGTTAAGAAGACTTCTTGCATCGCCGTTTGCTGTTTCAATTAAGTGATTTAAGGCTCCTTCTTCAAACTGAACCTGCCATCTTCCGTAACCCCGTTCAACATCGGCAAGTGCATTAAGGGCTGCTTTTTCTAAATCCTTTTTTTCAAGGGGCTTAAGCTGAAACACACGGCTTCTGCTTACCAAAGCTTTATTTACTTCAAAAAAAGGATTTTCTGTTGTAGCACCGACGAGTATGAGTGTTCCGTTTTCAACCCATGGAAGAAGAGCATCCTGTTGAGATTTATTCCAGCGGTGAACTTCATCAACAAAGAGAATTGTCTTTCTGTCATAGAGTTTCCGGTGTTCTTCGGCCTGAGCTATTGAGTCTCTAATGCTCTGTACACCGGTAAGAACAGCATTGAGCGTAATAAAATTGCTTTTTGTATGATTTGCTATAACGCGTGCAAGTGTTGTTTTACCGGTTCCGGGAGGTCCGTAAAATATTACCGAGGTAAGCTGATCGGCGGCAATGGCGCGTCTAAGAAGACGGCCTTTGCCTACAATGTGATCCTGTCCAATATATTCGTCAAGATTGCGGGGTCTCATTCTGGAAGCAAGAGGCCCCTCGGTTTTTTTTACAGCACTTTCAAATAAATCCATAAGGAGCTTATTCTAAATTCCAGTTATCTCTTGAGGGGTAATATGCCCAAAATTTTGTATTTTTAGTGTTATCGGGCTTCATTGAAGCAGTATATACAACACCGTTTCCAAAGGGATAGGCAAAAATTGAAGGTACCTGACTTTTACCAAAGCAGGAATCTGCGTTTGAGCCGGGTGCTGCTATGCCTGTTGAAGCGGGTATAGATTCTGTAAGAGGTATTTGTATTATTCCAGTCTTTGTTCCTGCAAACAAAGATGAAGCTGTTTCAGTTTTGTAAAATTCCAAAGACATTGGTGATTCAATTGTTATTGGAATAAGAGTCCAGCTGCTGTTATCGGTACTGTATTCAATGCCGCTTGATGCAATTCTATACAGGAAGCCTTCCCGGTCAGAAGTAAATTGAATTGAAGAAGAAAAATATGTCCGGCCGTTTATAAATTCTGCTGTCAGCGAATCTTTTGAAGCACCTCCATCAGATACGGCAGATGAGACGCTTCCGTCTGTCAGTACATAAACAGCATCAGCTTTTACTGCAAATGCTTTTTTATCAGATGCATTAAGTGCATTGTTGTCAAAAAGTTCAATAATAGAATCGCTTGTTTTACCCCATACCGGGCTTCCTGCTATAGGAGTGCTGAATAAAATATTTTCCGAATTGAGTGCATATAGGTAAGTACTGTCAGCGGCTGTCCGAATTATAAATCCTTCAGGTTTTGATTCTTCTGCCCAGTTTCGTATGTCGCTGCTTTTTTTGGAAAAGATCTTTCCATTTGCTGCATAGAGCTTATCTCCAGCCTCGGTAATAGTATATACAATTCCTAATACGACAGGATCTTCAAGATTTATTTCTTTATCAATTCCGTAAAATATGGGCTCGTTTTTACAGGAAAAGACTGCGGTTAATATCAGTATAGAACATAGTAACGGGTAAAGTTTTTTCATGGTATTCCTCTTAACTAGAAATGATAACGGACACTTACTCCAGTATCCATAATGTAGCCGGTTCTATTATATTCTTTATTTTCGTACCATTGAGGAAGTATATTTACACCGCAATGTATACCGGCTGACCAACCAGCCTTAAAACGGTAATAAACACCGACTTCAGGATTTATAATAAGACCGAAGTAATATCGCTCAAGATAGGTTTGTATCGCAACACCTGTTCCTAAACTAACAGGTATTTCAAAGTTTTTTACAGAAAACTGATACATTGCTCTTGCCATAATCGGCACCGAAAAATAAATATTATCGCCTATTGTCAGCGCATATGTTCCATTACCGTCTCCGCCGACGGCAAAATTTTCTGTTAAAAAAGTATAAAACCCTAAATTCAGGTCCATCCCGACTCGTAAGTTTTCAGGTACTATTGGAATATTTACCGAACCTCCAAGACGAACAAACCAGTCGCCTTTTTGATTCATTTTATATACAAATTCTTCCGGTTCCTGTTGTTCCGCCGGGGTTTCTGTCTGCAGATCCTGTGCTGTAAGAATTGAAAAGCTTACACAGAAAAACAACAGCAAAGTAAAAATACGTTTCATACTTCCTCTCTTAATTCACTTGTCTCATTAAAAAGATTAATACTTTTGAATGCAGAATGTATACTTATTTTTTTTAATAACTGACTCATGTTAAAAAACTTATCTGTTATAGAAAAAAATACTGATTTTTAGTATACTCTATTTCATTATTAAGTGTCCATAAACACAGAAATTAAACAGATAAGAACGAGGAAAGGTTACGCCGCGGGTTGAATTTCGCAGCACCGGATGTATCTTTCCAGGGAGGATGCATGAGTGCTGTAATTATTGATGGTTTTGAAATTGCACGTCAGGTTCGAGAGGATGTTGCAAAAAAAACAGCGGAATTAAAGGCAAAAGGAATCACTCCCTGTCTTGCTGTGGTGCTTGTCGGAGAGGATCCGGCGAGTGTTTCCTATGTTACCGGAAAAGAAAAGGCCCTCCTCGAAGTCGGCATGAGCGATAGATCTATCCGGCTGAATGAAAAAACAACAGAAAAAGAACTTCTCGATGTAATTCATACTCTTAATACTGATACCTCAGTTCATGGTATTCTTGTTCAGCTGCCGCTTCCTAAACATATTGATGAAGCAAAGGTTCTGCTTGCAATAAAACCGGAAAAAGATGTTGACGGATTCCATCCCATAAGTGTGGGTAATATGCTTATTGGAAGAAAATCTTTTTTACCCTGCACACCCCACGGAGTACTGGTTCTTCTTAAAACAATGGGTATTCAGACTTCCGGCGCTCATGCTGTTGTTGTGGGCCGTTCAAATATTGTCGGAAAACCTGTTGCAGTTCTTCTTGCACGAAAAGAATGTAATGCAACTGTAACTATATGTCATACCGGCACAAAGGATCTTGCATCCATGACTAAACAGGCTGATATTCTCATAGCAGCTGCCGGGAAGCCCAATACTATTACCGCAGATATGGTAAAAGAGGGAGCTGTGGTAATTGATGTCGGCGTAAACCGTATTCCGGATTCATCCAAAAAAAGCGGGTTCCGCCTGGTTGGAGACGTTGATTTTGATGCTGTTAAAGAAAAGGCTTCTTTTATTACTCCGGTACCTCGCGGAGTCGGCCCCATGACTATTGCGATGCTCATGCAGAATACTCTTGAAGCAGCTGAATGCAGTCTTTAAAAGGACGGGTGATGATAGATATTCAAAACGAAGAAGATAAACGGGATGTTCCGCTTCAGAAGGTGGGAGTCAAGGGTTTGCGCTATCCTGTAAAGGTTCTCGATAAACGAAGAAAAATGCAGACAACAACTGCCGTTGCAGATCTCTTTGTTAATCTGCCTCATCATTTTAAAGGCACTCATATGAGCCGTTTTATTGAGATTTTTCATGAATATCATAGTGATTTGTCGATGAAAAGATTTCTTGCTATGCTGGATGAAGTTCGAATAAAGCTTGACGCAGAACGCGCCTTTGGTACGCTTTCTTTTCCTTTTTTTCTTGAAAAAAGCGCACCGGTGTCCGGTCAAAGCGGTATGATGGCGTATGACTGCTCGTATGAAGGATTGGTTTCGGCACATGAGCATGAATTTTTTGTAAGCATAGCTGTTCCTGTAACAACCTTATGTCCTTGTTCCAAGGCAATTAGTGCCTATGGTGCGCATAATCAAAGAGGTATTGTACGGGTTAAACTCCGCAATACCGGATTATTTTGGATTGAAGACGTTATCAGTATGATAGAGTCTTGTGCATCCTGCGGAGTGTATTCTCTTTTAAAACGGGAAGATGAGAAATATGTTACAGAGCAGGCTTATAATAATCCCCGCTTTGTTGAAGATGTCGTTAGAGAGGTATATTTGGGGCTGCAGAACTTTCCCAGCGAAAAACCCTTTATATGGTTTAGTGTTGAAGCAGAAAATTTTGAAAGCATACATTATCATAATGCCTATGCATACACAGAGAGCGGAGAAAGATAGTGACGTATTTTTTTGAGACATACGGCTGTCAGATGAATGTGGCAGAGTCTTTTTCGGTTGAGCGCATATTTACAGAACGGGGTTGGACTAAGTCCCCGTCGGCACAAACCGCGGATTTTGTGATTATTAATACCTGTACTGTTCGTGCAACAGCAGAAAGCAGGATTGCAGGAAGGCTTGGCTGGTATGATTCATTAAAATTAGTAAGAAGCCTCCATCCGGATGCAAAGTATCATGTTTTTCCGGAAGCAGCAGCTCTTGCCCGTTCAAATGCAGGGAAGCCTCCACCTCTTACCCTTGCTGTTATGGGCTGCATGGCGGAGCGTCTGCTCCAAACACTTAAAAAAGATTTTCCTGCAGTAGATTATGTTATTGGAAACTTTCAAAAGAAAAATATAGCAGATATACTGCAGGCTGTTGAACAGGGTAAAACCTGGATTCCAATAGATGAAGAGCCGGTATATTCCTTTGCTCAAACTTCATACGAGAAGGGCTCTTTTTCTGCCTTTGTTCCTATAATGCACGGGTGCAATAACTTTTGTACGTACTGTATTGTGCCCTATGTCAGAGGAAGGGAGGTATCCCGCCCGCCCGAAGAAATACTAAAAGAGATAGACGAGTTAAGCGCAAATAATGTAAGGGAGATTACAGTTCTCGGCCAGAATGTAAATTCCTATATTTGGCATGATATAGATTTTCCTAAACTAATGAAGATGATTGCAGAACATCTTAAAAAGACTAATTCACCCGTCGGCTGGGTTAGATTTATGTCGAGCCACCCGAAAGATATATCGGACAGGCTCATTGAAGTTATCCGGGATGAGAGGGTTATGTGCCGCCATATACACCTTCCGGTTCAGCACGGGTCAAATGCAGTTCTCGGCGCAATGAACAGACGCTACACCAGAGAATCGTATCTTGAAACAATAGATAAAATAAAGAATCTTCTTCCCGACGCATCGCTGTCGACCGATATCCTTGTTGGATTTCCTGGAGAAACCGAGGCCGATGTTGACGACACCCTCGACTTGATGGAAAAGGTTCAGTTTGTAACAGCCTTCATGTACTATTACAATCCAAGGGAAGGAACAAAGGCCTGTACCTTTGAAAACCAAATTCCCATGGAAATTAAGAAAAAACGCCTGGCGAAAATTATTGCACTGCAGCATAGAGTAATTAAAGAACTGATGAGCAGAAGACTGGGGCAGACAGTTACTGTTCTTGCTGAGTCTTTGTCCCGTGACAATAAAGAAGAACTTCTTGGAAAGACAGAACAGGATGAACGCGTTGTCTTTACTGCAGGAAAAGAAAGCATCGGCAGTTTTATTCAGGTAAAACTCATTGAATTGACGGGTAATACCTTCCGTGGTATAGTTGTATAGACAAAAAAAAAGAGGTGCGTATGCCTTGGAAATTGATTTTTTTTATTCTGGTTTTAATACTAGCAACCCTTTTTATCGGGTTTAATCTTGATAATGCATGTAATGTTTCATTTGGTGTATATACCTTTGAAAATGTTCCTGTTTTTATGAGCATATTGCTTGCTTTTGCTGCAGGAATTCTTGTTATGATTCCTTTTCTTCTTTTTAGACCGCATATAAAACCAATAAAAAAAGCTGATAAAGCTCCTAAACAGGCTTCTTCTTCTCAAGAACCTGTTTCGAAACCTGTATATTCAGACCCTGAACAAAAGTGATTAAGCGTATAATTTTTACTGTATGTATTTTTCTCATTGCTATGCCGTTGCTCTCTTATTCAAAAGAAGTACAATCGGCAGTAGAGAAAATGGCAGGGAAAGAACTTACTGCTGCATTGGAATACCTTGAGCAGCAAATCTCTTCGGCCTCAAAACCCCGGGATAAACGCGATTTATTAGTCATCACAGCCTCTGTGCAGGAAAGTTCCGGTTTTTATGAATTAGCCTGCAGAAATTATGAGAAAGCCGCCGGTTTGCAGTCTTCAGAGGGATCAGAATCTGCCTCCTCATTATTGCTCAAAGCAGCCCGGTGCGCATTATCTTTCGGCGATTCACAGCTTGCAGATTCATATTTATCAGCTGTTTCCCGTACAGCAGTTTCTTCCGAATTAGGAGCAAAGATTAAACTTTATGCGGTCTGGAGCTGGCTTAGTAAAATATCAGATGAGGCTTCTCTTCATGAACCCTTAGTTATTCTTTCGTCTTATACCGGATTAAAAGGTATGGAAACTGTTCAGTCAAGTATATTGCTTACGCTCTGGCATCTGACAGGAGACGCAGCATACAGCACGAAACTGATAAGGGAATACCCCCTTTCAATGGAAGCGGCTGTAGTGCAGGGTAACATACATCTTTTACCAAGTCCTTTCTGGTATTTTGTACCCCGAAAAATGCCGGCTCCTCTTATTGCCTCCGGTACGGCAAATGAAGAAAGTCCGGGTTCCGAACCGGAAAAGAATGTGAATCCTCCAGAAAAAACTGATAAAACCTCTGATGATGAAAAAATACCTGACGAATCTGCGGCGATTCTTCATTATCAGTTAGGTTTTTTTAGAAATAGAGAAAACGCACAGGATCTTATACAGAGGTTAACCGATGCAGGTTTTAAAGCCTCTGTTCAGGAAGAGCTCAGGCAGAGCGGGACACTGTATTTTGCAGTTATTGTGAAAGAAAACCCGGACGGAAATATGGGCGCACAATTAAAAAATGCTGGTTTTGAATGTTATCCTGTATTTGAATAGTTAATTCGTTTCAATGTGTTTTGCCAGTTCTATTTTCGTACCGGAAGAAGAAATAATACCATCAGCAGTAATTCTTACCGGCTGCAGATACAAAAACTCTTCCTTTTTCTCAATACTATAGAATCCTCCGAACAGAGAGGTCTGTGCGTCTGATCGTATTTGAATTAGATGCTTACCGCTCACTGTCTTTGCCGAATAGATACCAGTTTCAACAACAGAACCGGAAGAAAAAGAATACACACCCTTGGTAAAAGACAGCGTATCAGTTTCCATAACCTTCCAAATTTTATTATTTTCAAGTTCTGCTAAAAGTGCCTTGTCTTTAGATGCGTCAGCAGTTGAGGATTGTATGTTTTTCTGCTGTACCTTTTTATAGATGCCGTCCCATAAGGTGTCGGAGTTAATAACCATACCGACGTCATCATTAATTTTTATTTTTACTTCATCGAGCGACACTAACGAAATATCAAAATACCGTGTTAAATTTGAAATGGAGGTATTAACCGTTGAAAGGTAAACGCCATTCCTCCTCAGTGTGCTGTTTACCCATGAATAAACTTCCTGAGTGTTTTCCTGCGAAAATATTATTTCTTTAGCAGTATAATCAAAAAACAAGTATTGAGTTGTTAATCCGTTATGAGCAGATAATGCCCATAGTCCGTTAAGAAAACCGGCAAAGCTTTCAATTGTACCGTCTTGAATCTTTGATAACTCTTTGGCCTCAATTTTTTTTCCCGGGACGCGCGTTTCTGTTCCTTTTATGTATTCCTGCTCTGAGTCGCTCCAGACATAGATAGTCTGAAGCTGGTCAAAAGTATCTTTATCTGCAGTAATTTCTGTACTGTATACCATAATAGGGTAGGTTAAGACCTCTGCCTGCTCATAAAGTACACCACCCTTGGGCTGGGCCTGCTGAATTAGAATAGTGCCTTCTGAATACAGCGAAATTATCTGTTTCAGCTCATATCCTGCGGGATTGGGAATAAGCGTAAACGCTTCAAGAACAGACTCGTTTAGATCGGTAAAACCGGTATAAATGAGATTATTTGTCTGGTTTCCTGTTAAATCCATTACAGACAGAGAAAAGGTCTTTGATTGAGAAATCTTAGTCTGGTACTGAAAAAATCTTTCATACGTCATTCTATTAGGATTATATAAACCTGTTACTATAACAAGATGAGGGTTGTTTGCCTTTTTCACTGCAATTACCTGATCTTCGTATCCGTCACTGTTAAAATCAAAGCTGATTGCATTAATCAGTATTTCATCTACCAAAAGAGGAATAAGCGAGGTTAAAGAAAGATCATCAGATGATGAAGATTGGCGTATGGAAGCAGTTTGCTCTTCAGTGTTGGCAACAGGAATGACTGTCCGGGCTCTGACCGCAGATGCATCGTCTTTTATAAAAACTTCTTTCCCAAGAAATAAAAAAAGCAGTATGGCTGCTATTAAGAAAAACAATAGAATTGTAATATTTCGTTTCATAAATTCCGGTTCTGAGCCAGATATAAAGGCTCATTTGTTGTATTTTTAATGGTATTATATATTTTTTGAGCTCTATTTTCTATAGTTTTAAGGTTTCCAATTTGAACTGTAATTTCATACCATGAAGGCTTGCCGTTCTGAACTGTATGAGGGATAATTCTGTCCTCAGTCATATACCTTTGCGCAAAATCATAGTAGGTGCCTGCATATTTTGAACCATAAGAGGCTTCCTGAATAAGATCGGTAATTACGAATGCGGCAGACTGATTACTGCTGGTTTTTGTTGTTATAATATTTTTTAATGTATCAAGTGCAAGCCCTATGTCGGTAAAGGCTCCGTCGGCTGAACTTTGTGTTATTAAGTTCTTTAATTCAAGAAAATCTTCTGTATTTCCAAGCGTTTTAGTGTAAGCTTTTTGTGTTTCTCCGTAGAAAAAATAAAGATTTACAGTGTCGCCGATTATTAACGAATTATCTATAAAAGAAGATGTCATCCATTGCTTTACATCAGTATAGGCTCCGCTTTCCTCCATTGATATGGACTTATCTATAAGAATATATATATCAAGCGGGGTAACTCGTTCAGCGCTGTTCAACAATGATAGGAGTAATAAAGATATAAGAATAAAAAACAGTTTTTTCATAGAAATTCAAACCTCCTAACAAATTCTCATTTAACTATAACACATATTGTACTTTTTTTATACAAAAAAAAAAAAATGCTTTACATTCTTAAAACTATGCTTATAATTATACTTGTAGAGTTTAGAAGGATAAATTCCTAAGGAGATATTATGGGAAGTATTGATATTCGCAAGAGTCCAAACGTATTTGATCCGACAACCCCTAGTGCTGTAGGTTCGAGAAACTCGCTTGCTCAGGAATACAGAGATCAACAGGCGGAAGTTAACAACCTTCTTGAGGAAGAAGCAAATAAAATATTAAATCATGTTACCGCAAAGCTTCCAGAGGAAGTATTAAACCAGCTCGATGTTATGGGCGGTTTAAAAGAGAAGCTTTATAACTATTTCAATCAGAATTATCAGAATATGTTCAACCGCTATGTTGTAACATCTGAAGATGAAATGGTTAAAAAGGTTAGAAACTTCATAGATAAAGAAGAAATGAAGGTTCTTAACCGCTATACACCTAAAGAAATAGCTGCTCTGCTTGAAGATGTCGGCGGTGCAGATAAATTTAATACCGGTGAAATTGAAAAATCTGTTGTAAATATGTACGGTCACTTACAGGGACACATTCAGCGCGGTGTTAACGATCTTGAAACGTTAACCAACTCGCTTCTCCGCCAGAAAACAGACGTAGGTGCATTTGTACGCGGTGAAAATGCATATTCAATTGTAAAATGCGCTTTTAAAGACAATATTTACAAACCGAAGACAGTTACCGACGTAAAACTTTCAATCAATATTCTCGATTCAGAGCTTATAAGTCCAATATTCCATTATCAGGTAACAGTTGAATACTTAATAAAAGATCTTCTTTCAAAGCACATCACAGACACACTTGAAAAAGAGATAGAGAATATAAAAAATCAGAGAATAGACGAAGGTCTTGATGAAATGACCGATGGTGAACTGGTTTTTGCAAAAATGAACAAGGTTCCTGAACTCACAGATGACAATATCGATAATCCAAAGAGCCGAAGGTATCAAATTATTGCTAAAGAATTAATGGACAGGATCTC
>Ga0116149_1002776_pt1 | contig 18748 bp, 12 predicted proteins | sample AD_UKC057_MetaG_FD_89787 | JGI IMG/M metagenome (GOLD analysis project Ga0116149, IMG submission 89787) | Active sludge microbial communities of municipal wastewater-treating anaerobic digesters from USA - AD_UKC057_MetaG | ecosystem: Engineered > Bioreactor > Anaerobic > Digestate | place: USA... | reverse complement strand
CCGCAGTCTGTGACGATTTCACCCTGCGCGCGATGGCCCTGCGCCTGTTCGATGCCGAACGGCTGGTGCAGCCCGTGCGCCTGGTCGGCTTCGGCGTGAGCGGGTTCACCGATGAGCGCCGCGATCAGCTTTCACTGTTTGACGACGCCCCGGCCGTGCGCGAAAAGCGTGAGCGCCTCTGCCGCGCGGTGGATGAGCTGCGCGAACGGCTGGGGGACACCGCGTTGCAGCGCCCATCGGCGTCCGGGGACCTTTACGCAGATGACAGTGAATGTGACGGGGCAACGCGCTGACGGCATAAACTGGACACAGGCGGAATAACTGGATACCCTAACCCGCTTTTATGTGATACATGCCGATAAAGGAGGCGTCGAACAATGCTTAAACGTTTTTTGTGGCTGAGTATGTTGGCTATGGCGGTTCAGGCGGATGTGATGTTGCCGACCGACGAGCCCTCGCGCTGGCTGGCAAGCCAGGACGGTGGCGACGCGCCGTCGGTCAACGCTGCTGAACCCTATCAGGGACAAGCCGCGCTGCGTTTTGCGTATGTCAATCGCAAAGGATATGGCAACAGCATGCTGGAACCCGTTGCGGTGCCGCCGGACGCATACGGCGTACGCTTCAACCTTTTTGTGGAACGTGCGGTATCCGCTTCTGCCATGCACCTCTGGTTCCGTGAAAAGGACGGCGACATGTGGATGTGCCCGGTGACGCCGGAAGACGGAAAACGTATCGGGGAGGTCACCGGCTCGTGGCGCTCGGTCTTCATTCCATTAAGTCTGCTTAACCATCAGCCCCGTGGCGATACGAAACGCCATTTTCTCTCTTCTGACCGCATGATGATCGGCTTCAATTTCGGCGATCAAACGGTCCGCATCGCTGGCCTGACTTTCGTCGTGCGCCCGGCGGGGGCGGTCCCGGATCGTGTGGACACGCCGGTCTCGCATTCGGCTGAGCCGCGCGGGCGTCGCATCGCGCTGATTCACGAACCGGGCGCCGTGCGCCTGCCAGGCCACCCCGATCCTGAGCGCCTCGCGCGCCTGCTGCGCGATGCCGGTTATTCGCCCGTGATGCTGCCCGCTTCTGAGTTGCATCATAAGCAGGCCTTCAGCCGCGACACGGTGGATCTGCTCATTCTGCCGAACGCGCCGTTCTTTCCTCTGGCGGCGGTTGACGCCTTCAGGGCGTTTTTGAAACAGGGCGGCGCGTTCCTCTCGATCGGCGGATATGCGTTTGACACGCTTCGTTCGTTCGACGGCTCAGCGTGGTCGGCACAGACGCTCTGGCCATTGGCCAAAGAGCTCGACAGCGTCCGGCGCGTGGCGGAGCGGCTCAACACGCGCTACGGCGATCCCGGCGATACGATGCGGCTTCATCCCGAACAGCTTGGCGTGTTCGATCCGTCGTACCTGCTGCGCAATGTCGCCGCCGTGCGCGCAGCGGACGACCAGTTCGTTCTGCCCGCCGCATGGCGTGTCGAACTTGCACTGGAAGGTCCTGCGGCCGTCGCCATGACCGGCAACAACAGTCCGGTTTTTCCTGATGTCAACGCGCGTTGGATTCCGTTGCTGCAAACGGAAGACCGGTTGGGGCGGTCGCGCGGCCCTGCCGCCGCGCTGGTGCTGAACCACCGGGGGCCTTTTTCCGGTTCGCACTGGGGCCTCTTCGGCGTGACCAACCTCGATCTTTTCAACGGCGATTTCCCTGCGCTCGACAGGCTGTTCGTGGATGTCTGCCGCAGACTGCTCGCCCCGTCGTTTCTGATTCGGGTACAGAGTGATTTTGCATGCTACCGCGCGGGTGAGACAGTCATGCTCTCAGCGCGCGCGAAAACCAACGGCGAAGCCGCGTCGGTGTGTTTTCTCGTGAGCGGCTCGACTGTTGCTGACGTGCCGCTGATGGACGGCGCGGCGCGCGCGACGTGGCGCGTGCCGCAGACGGTGCCGGATTTTCACGAGGTGTATGCGGAGTTGCGGATCGGCGGCCGTCCGGTTGACGTGATGCGGAGCGGGTTCGCTGTCTGGAATCCGGCTCGGGCCGGCGAGGGGCCGCGCGTGTCGCTGCGCGGCAACTATTTTGATTTCAACGGCCGGCCGCTTTTTTTCGGCGGGGTGAACACGACGGGCATGATGTGGTATTCCGACAACGAAGATCCGCTGGTCTGGCGGCGTGATTTCGAGCGTATGGGCGACTTCGCCATGAACACGCTACGCATCCTGCATTTCTCGCCGTTTTGCAAAACCAATGCACCGCAGAAGATCGGCACGTCGCTGGATTTGCGGGAACAGCCGGAAAAGACCCGCCGCCAGACCGATGCCATCGTGCAACTTGCGCAACCCAATCAGGTCTCGATCTTCCTTTCGCTGCATGATTGGTTCGCGTTGGATCTCTCTGAAGAAGATCTGGCCGCGCAACAGGCGTGGAACCGTTTCTGGGCGGCACGCTACGCGGCTTTTCCCGGGATGCTGTACGACATTCAGAACGAACCGGGCACGCGGCTCACACAGACGGCCGTACTGCGTCCGCTCTATGAGACATGGCTGGCAGAGCGCTACGGATCAATGGAGAGTGCGCGGTCGGCATGGCGCGCGAGCGGGGCAAAGCCCGATATCGACTTCAGCGCGAAAGCGTCAGGCTGGAACGATCTCCGCGTTCGCGATAATGAGCGGTTCCGGGCGTGGGTGTACGCCCGTTGGCAGCGAGAGAATGGGAAGGCGGTCAAGCAGGCCGCGCCGCACGCGCCGGTCACGGTCGGCCATCTGCAGGACTTGACCGCCTCAGAAAAGGTGCTGGATACAACGGGCATCGATTTTCTGAACATTCATCATTACGGCGCGGTCGACCATCTGCGCGGCGTGCTCAAGATGATCGACCGGCGGTTCGAAGGGAAGAGTTTCTCGCTGGGCGAGTTCGGCTCGCGGACAGCGCACGCGGCGCGCAATCAAGGCGTTTGGGGTGATCCTGCAGAGGCGTCGATCCAACACTATTTGGCGGTCGGGCATTACGCGATCGGCATGGGCGCGTCGTTCATCGCGAACTGGAGCTGGAAAGATTTTCGCGACTGTGTGTTCCCGTGGGGCGTCAACCACGCGGATCTGACCCCCAAGCCGGTGCTGGAAGCTTACCGCAACATGATGCTGCTTTTCCGCACGGCAGAGCCGCGCTATGAAGCGCCGGCCCTCTATCTGGTGTTGCCTGACAGTTTCCGGATCGGTCCGGAAACAGGCCGCATCCACGAGGGCCTGCGTCGCTCGGCCGACTGGCTGATCAGCGTCAACGTTCCGTTCGGCGTGATCAACGAGGGCTCTCTTGACCGGTTGCCGCCCGAAGCGCGGGCTCTGGTGTGGCCGCTGGCAGTCTGCCCCGCCGACGTTTCTTTCGAGCGGGTTCTGCGGTTCATCGAGCAGGGCGGACGGGTGCTGCTGACGGGCGATCCGCGCTTTGCCGAAGACCGCACGCCGACGCGGATGGCACGTTTGGAGCAGCTCGGATTGGTTGCGCCGGCGCCGGCCGTTCCGCCGTTCTCTGTGAAGGCGCTGCCGCAGGCGGTGTCCTTCCGTACCTCGCGCGACGGACGCGTGGCGTGGGTGCCGGAACCGCTCGAACTGCTGGATGACCGCAGCGAGACCGGGCGCGAGATCTACCGGCGTTTTATCGATGAGAGCACCAACGTGGAGCGGCTGCGCGTGACGCCTGACGACGGGTACACGGTGACCTTTGAAGTCGCGTTGCGCGACGGACGCGCGGTGGCGGCCGTCAATCAGTCGGAGGAAGCGCGCCAGATCGTGATTCCAGCGCGCGGGCATCTGCCGGAGATCCGCGCGGGCGTGGCGGCGGGCCGGACTCTCTACGTGCAGGTCAATGCACGGGGTGAAGTGGTGGCTGCCGCCGCGCAGAAGGGGCTGACGGTTGGCGGGGCTGAGGTGCTCAAAGCAGGCGGCGATTGGGCGGTACTGTCGCTATCTGGCGAAGACGTGCGCCGTGCGCCGTTTGTGGCGATTTTACCGTTCGGGGCGGGGGCGCTCGGTTTGTGTCGCGATGCCGGTGCTCCGGACTTGGTGGGCGAGGTCGGTGAATTTCGTGCCGGCGTCTGGACACGTCTTGAAGAGCAGGCGCTGCAGACGCAGGCCGGTGTGGCGCACGTGAAGGCCGATGCAGCAACCGCCTATGACATGCGTGTTCTGGCTGATCCGGCGCGGATGAACGGGGCACGTGAGACAATGGAGCGCCTGCTGAGGGTCAGGCCGCTTGAAGGCCGTTAATGCCGGGTGCGCGGGCGTGTCAAGCCGGTCAGGCATACGGCCGCAGCGCCCATCACGGCGGCTTCATACCCTAGGCTGGTCTGCGTCACGGCGAGCTGCCCGCATTGCGGCAGGGCCTCCAGCGCCAGGGTGCGCTGAAGACTCGGCAGCATCAGGTCGAGCGCCTTCGACGCGCCGCCGCCGATGAAGGCGTGCGTGGGGTTCATCAGGTTCGCGGCGATGGCCAACGCGCGCCCGAGGTAAACGCCGGTTTGCGCGTATACGGCCAAAGCGACTGAATTCCCACGCCGTGCCAGTTCCTCGCAACGCTTCGCATCCGTGCCGGCGGGCAGGCCCGCCTCGACCGCGCGCCGGGCGATGGCGACGCCCGACGCATGCGCCTCGAGGCAACCGCACCCGCCGCACCCGCAGGGGTAGGGCGTGTCCCGTTCAACCTTGAGATGGCCGAATTCGCCGGCGCAGCCGCCGCCGCCCCGCACCAGTTTGCCGTTTGTTACGACTGCGCCGCCGTTGCCGGTGCTGATCGTAAGCCAGACGAAATCGTCGCCTGCGCCGCCGAAACGCTGTTCCGCCAGCGCGCAAGCGTTGATGTCGTTTTCAAAAAAAAGGCGCTCGCCCGGCAGAGCCAGAGCGTTCGCCAACAAGGGGCGCGCGTGGAACGCGCCCCAGCCGGCGGACGGCGAGCCCAGCACGTGGCCGTCAGGCGTCACCATGCCGGGGATGTTCATCCCCACGCCGCTTAGCGCCTGCACCGCGACGCCGGCTTCTTGTGCGCAGGCCTGGAGCATCTCCGCGCACCTTTGGAAATAGGCCGGAATGTCGGCTGTCGGCACAGCGGCCTGCCGTCGCGCCACGATGGCGCCGGCCGCTGTCATCACTGCGGCGAGCACCTTGGTGCCGCCGCCGTCTATCGCCCCGATCAGCATGGCTATCAGCTTTCTTTAGCCGCAACACGCGCACGGTGAAGCCGCGACGCCGGCTTGCTCCGCAAGCGCGGGACGCATCGCGCACACGAGGTTGTGGAAGTAGATCAGGTGCAGGTCTTCCAACAGTTCCATCGAGTCGGTGGGGGCGATGAGGATGAGGTCGCAGAGCGCCTTCATCTGGCCGCCGTCGCGCCCGCCGAAACCGATCGTGACGAGTCCCATCCCGCGCGCCGCAGTCAACCCATGAAGGATGTTCGGCGAGTTGCCGCTGCCGCTGAACGCGATCACGATATCGCCTGGCCGCGCGTACGTTTGCAGCAGAATCGCATAGATATCTGCGTAGCAGAAATCATTCGCCAGGCAGGTTACCAACGCATTGGAATCGCTCAGGCAAAATGCGCGGAAGCCCGGTGCGTCCCCGAGCCTGCAACCTTTGACCAGATCGTTCGTCACATGCGAAGCGGTCGCGGCGCTGCCGCCGTTACCCATCAGAAAGACGGTCCGGCCTTCGGCCTTCGCCCGCAGCAGCGTGTCTCCGATCTCCGCCAGTTTGCGAAAATCCGTCGCACTCAGTTTGGCGGCGGCATCTGCCGCATACGTTTCTAAAGCTCTCATCAAACCGGTCTCCATGATCTCTTCCTTTCTGGCTAGAGCGACCAGCCATCGCGGTACTTGCGCATCACGTAAGCCTGCGCGTCTTTGTCGTTCGTGACGATCATCTTTTCGCCGTTCCACAGCAGACGTCGGTAGGGGAAGCGCACCGCCAGATTACCCAGTAATACCATCTCGGCAAATGGACCGGCATAGTCGAAGTTCGAAATCGCCTGCTTGCCCTCGCGAATGGCCTGGAGCCAATTTTTCTCGTGGCCCGCTTCGCCCCCGGGGATACGCTCGATCGTTTTGGGCGGCCGTGCGAAGGCCTTCATTTTCGACTCGGGAATGAGCCGCGGACTGCGCCCGTAACAACCGCACATCAGTTTTCCTTTATCGCCGATAAAAAGCACACCGCCATCCGAGTCACCCATCTCGCGCCCCTCTTCGAGTTCAGCGGGGCGTGGTGGTTGGAGCCCGCCGTCCCACCACGTCAGGTCCAGCGCAGGCAGCCCTTCGCGTTCAGGGAACGTATATCGAACGATCGATGAACGCGGGAACTGCTCATGTTTCGGTTTGGTGTTTTTCCAGAACCCTTCCCAATACGTGGAAATGTTGGCCTCGACACTGACGGGGTACTTGAGTTTCAGCGCCCAGTATACGCAATCCAAAACGTGACAGCCGAGATCCCCCAGCGATCCCGTACCGAAGTCACACCACGCGCGCCAACTGTTCGGGTGGTAGCACGGGTGGTACGGGCGCATCGGTGCCGGGCCGATCCACTTGTCCCAGTCGAATCCGGCCGGAACGGGCGGGGTCTCCTTCGGACGCTCGATCTCAATGCCCTGCGGCCAGACCGGGCGGTTGGTCCATGCATGAACTTCGCGCACTGCACCGATCGCGCCGGCCCAGATCCACTCGCAGACCATGCGCACGCCGTCGCCGGAACGTCCCTGATTGCCCATCTGCGTGATGACCTTGTGCGCGCGCGCGGCCTCGGTCATCGCGCGCGCTTCACCGACCGAATAGGCCATCGGTTTCTGGACGTAAACATGTTTACCCGCGCGCATGCACGCCATCGCTATCGGTGCGTGCGTGTGGTCGGGCGTCGCCACGACAACGGCGTCGATGTCCTTCTGCTTGTCCAACATCTCGCGGTAATCGGTATAGGTCTTCGCGCCGGGGTACGCCTTGAACGTTTTCGCGGCGTAGTTGGCGTCGATGTCGCACAAAGCGACGATGTTTGCGACTTCCGCACACGTCTTGATGTTGTTGCCGCCCATCCCGCCGACGCCGATGCCGGCGACATTCAGTTTCCCGCTCGGCGGCGTCTGCCCGTTAAGCCCGAGCACGTGGCCGGGAACGACCTGAAAGGCGGCCGTTGCAACGGCGGCGCGCTTGAGGAAAGCTCTGCGTGAGAGGGTGGGTGTCTTTGCCGTCATGGTTATGTCTCCTTGGTGTGCTTTATGCGAGTTCACGATACAGCGCAACGAGAAATGCGCGGTTGTCCGCGCTGGTATAGGTCATGCGTCCGCCCATGCGTGAGAAGGTTTTGCAAAACCGCAAGTAGTAGGCGGGGTTGTCCTGCGGCGGTTCTCCGTCGCACGTCCAGTCCCACGTTGCGGCCGCAAGGTCAACCACATGGATCGCAAAGTGCTCGATCGCCAGGCCGCGCTGTCGCGCCGCATTGCGCGACATCGACAGCGCCTTCTCAAAAATCATCGGCGACATGACGGCGGAACCGACCGACAGGTAAACGCCATTTTCGATGCGGCTGACTGCGCCCACGAAGCTCAAGAAGTCGCGGTCGGCTGTACGCCCGATCGGCGCACCGCGATTCAGCGGATGCGTGTAGATGATGTCGTGCCCGAACATGGGATGCGCCGTCAACGGCGTGCCGGACAGATAGGCCGCTGCCTGCAGACCATATTCCTTGAAAGGATGCGGCACCTGCAAGAAACCCGGGCTCGCCGGAATGTGGCGCGTGATCGCTTTCAGGTCGGCCGCAGCAGCCGCACGTGCCAGCGTCTCGTCATCCGCATCCGCCGCAGCACCGGCCGCGATCGCAGCGGCGAGGTCGCAGGGGAAAGGGATCTTCAAGCCATCATTTGCGACAAACGCGCCGACCGACTCGCCGTAGCCGCGTCCCTCATAGGCGCCGACCGCAAGGGCCAAGTTCAGATACAGGCCGGTTTCCTGCCAAAGGCCGAACTGGCCTTCGGCGACATAACGCCGGACGTCTTCTCCCGAACATCCTTGAAAGGCGAATTCCCAGTCGTGGATCACGGCGGCGCCGTTGGTCGCGAAATGGGTGATCCAGCCGCCTCGCATGAGACCGATCAACACCGGAGCGAGTCCATTTTTGATGGCGTGCGCGCCGAACGCCATTACAACCGACGCGCCGCAGGCGCGGGCTGCGCGTATCTCGCGGGCGACCTGTCGAACGGTTTCTCGCGCGCTGCCCGTGAGCTGCAGCTCGCAGGTTTCAGGGTCAATTCGGTCGTGCGCGAAATCAATCTTATTGCGGCGCTCGGCAAGCGGACGCGGGCAGACGGAGTTCCGGTCGAAGGGTCGGTTCATGACTGCTGTTCCCTCCAGAGCGCGAGCGCGGCGGAGAGGTCGGACGGCGCGGCCGTGCCCGTCGTACCGAGCTGGCGGATCGTCACCGACGCGGTTAGGTTGCCAATCAAGGCCGCCTCCGGATGCGTGGCACCGGCGGCCAGAGCCGCTGCGGCGCCGGCCGTGAAGGCGTCGCCTGCGCCTGTGGGGTCGATCGGCCCCGTCACACGGACCGGCGGGACCGTGACCGACAGGGGACCGGCGACACGAACGCCGCGCGCTTCCGCCGTGACAAAGACCGGTGCGCCGGCCCGGCCGGCGAACATCGCAGCCGCATGTGAAAGCGCCTCGTCCGGCACACTGGCGCCGGGCAGCGGCGCCGACACGCCCGCGAGTTCAAACTGGTTGGCCTTGAGCGTGATCTGGCGGTAACGGTGAATCCTGCGGCGCGAGTCCGCCCAAAACAATGTTTTCGGATTATGCTTCGCACGTTCGGACAAAGCGTCGATCAGGGTCTGAGACATGACGCCGCACCCTTCCTCGGGAACTTGATCCATGATGATCAAGGCATCAAGAGCGGGAAGGAGAAGGTCGACGGATGCGAGCAACGCTTTACGGATACGCTCAGGCAGCGGCGTGCGGTTCTTGATGTCGAAGCGATCTCGTTCACCCTCGAGTCCGGAGAGCGTTCGGTCACGGGTTTTGAGATAGGTCGGGGTCACACACGCCGCGTCGGCCTGAAGATGCGCGAGATCGCACCCCGCCGCCTCCAGGTCGCGGCGCAATGTCCAGCCGTTGCCGTCTTCCCCGGTGACTCCCAGCGCGGAGAGCGAACGCACGCCGAGCGCCGCCAGATTGTTGACCACAGTGCCGGCCGCGCCCGGCGCATGGCGGGTTGCGGTCACCTGGTGCGCCTGCCGGCCGGTTTCAACCGAGGTCTCCACGCATGCGGAATCAATCTCGAAATACTGGTCCAGAAAGAAATCGCCGAGCACCGCCATGCGCAGCTTTTTGAACCGGGAGAGCAATGCCCTTAACCGCGCGGCGTCGAATGTGTCGATGAGATGTTTCATGCCTTGCCGCTCCAAAGGTAATCGAGCAGCGGCGCGGACTCCCGGTAATCCGGGATGACCAGATCCGCTCCGGCACCGATCAGGCGCTCGCGTTTCCAGGCGTCGCAGCGCCCGGAACGCGCGGTCTCGTCGCTGGCCACCGCCACGGCGAGGCCGCCGGCTGCCTTGCAGTCCGCGATCTCGACGTAGCCGTCACCAAAGGCGATCAGCGAGGCGCCATCCACCGCGTTCTCCTTCAGAATACGCTGGATAACCATCTCCTTTGAAAAGCTGGCATGGTCCGGCTGGGCGCCGTAGATGCGGCCGGGCGCATAGAGGTCGACGCCCAGCAGGCGCGCCTCTTCGAGCACATAGGCCTCGTCCGTGCCGGAGGCGATGTAGATGGCGGTGCCGCGGGCTCGCAACCCTTCCAGAATCGCGACCGAGCCGGGCACCAGCAGCGCCTCGCGCGGGAGCGTGCCGTCGGCGAGGCCTTGGCGCCGAGCGGCGATACGGGTCATGAGCAGATCATGATATTCCGCCTTGTAGTCGTGCGGCGTGCGGGGCGTCCCGCCGCGCAGCCGGATCTCTTCGGCCAGCCGGATCATCTGGTAGATGGTTTGCTTGCCTGTCAATGTCGTGACGAAATCGCGCACCAGCGCAGCGATGCTGTCCGCCGTTTCTCCAGCTCGCGCATACGGCAGCAGGTGGCGGGTCAACAGCGGAACCATGATCTCCATCCAGCCCTCGCGGATCAGACTCAGCGTGCCGTCGAAGTCGAACAGCGCGTGTTCGGGAGGGCGCGACGGCGGGCCGGGGCGCACGACTTCGATCGCCGTTCCGGGCAGGCAGTCCGGAAGGTCAGGGACCGCGCAGGTTTTCTCGTAATCGCGCTCGCTCACGGTGATGTCAGTACTCCCACCCGGCGCGGATGTGGGGCTTGAGGAGCGCGTTGGCCTGGGCGTTGTCTGACGAACAGGTGGAGGCGTTCCATACGATCTTGCCCGGTATGCGCTGCGCCAGGCAGCCGACCAGCATGCTCTCCACGAGCGGCACGGAATGGTCGATATCCGACGAGGCGCGCGTCTGACCGAAACAGGCCTCGACAAACTCGCGCCGCTGGTTCTGTTCCTTCACGCGCGGCAGTGTGACCGGGATTGTCTCACACGCCTCATGCTTGGTGATGGACTTCATCTTCTCCTCGCCTTTGAGCGCGATGTAGCTGAACTCGCCGTAGTCGTCGGTGTTGACCATCACGCCTTTGTCGCCCATGATGAAACAACCGGTCGTCGGGACCTGGCCGAGCGTGGCGATCACCTGCGGCATGATCTCTGCCGGTGGTTTGCGGTAGCCGTCATACCAGTAGAGATTGACCGGCGGTTTGCCGCCACGCGCCGCGTAGGTCAACCGAACCTTGCTGAACTGCGGATACGTGTCTTCGTAGCGCTCCGAAATCTCCACCGCTTCGCCGGCAACCACCTCGCCCAATTCCAGCCCGCGGAACGCCAGGTTCATCGTGTGGCAGGCCATGTCGCCAAACGCTCCAGTGCCGAAGTCGTAGAACGCGCGCCACATGATGCGGTGATACACGCCCTTCCTGAAGGGCCGTGCCGGCGATGTGCCCAGCCAAAGGTCCCAGCTCATCCCCGCCGGGATTGGGTCCGCTCCTTCAGGCCGCTTGAGCGGCTGCTTCCACCCCCAGGTGTTGCCGGGCGAGATCTCTGGCCGGTTCGTCCAGACATGCACCTCGGTCACCTTGCCCAGCAAGCCGGAACGCAAAATTTCGATACCGCGCCGCGTGCCGTCGCGCGCGCTGCCGTGGTTGCCCATTTGCGTGATGACGCCGTATTCTTTGGCAATCTTTTCAAAGTAGCGCGCCTCCCAGATGGTGCGCACCAGCGGTTTTTCGACGTACACATGGCAGCCTCGCTTCATCGCCTGGATGGCGGCGGGCGCGTGCGTGTGGTCGGGTGTGGCGACCAGCACGGCGTCCAGATCCCGTTCGCGCTCCAGCATCTTGCGGTAGTCGGCATAAGTCCGGAAATCGGCTTTCAGGGGTTTCTTGGCGTACCACTCGCGCGCGCCGTCGAATAGGCTCGCGTCCACGTCGCAAAACGCGACAACTTGGACATTGCCGCAGTCGACCATTTCCGACCAGTCGCGGTGTCCCTGGCCACCAGTGCCGATCACCCCCAGTTTCAGCATCTCTCCCGGTTTGCGGAATCGAGGCACGCTGCGACAGCCTCCCAACGTCCATGCGCCTCCGGCTCCGGCGGCGGTTTTCAGAAATGCGCGGCGTGACGAAACGGTTTTTCTGCTCATGGTTGGCTTCCTTGTTCGTGTTCGGCGGCGAATACGTGTGCGTGCCCGCCCTGATAACACCCCCAGCATAAGATGCGGACGACCGACTTTCAAGATGACTCTTGCGCAACTTTTATGGTAATTTTGCGCAATCTATGACACGCCAGCATCTATCGGGCCCCCCTCAGGTGGCCCTGCTGTTCGAAACCAACGAACAGGCGCACCGCGACATCTTACGCGGCGTGTTGCGGTACGAACGCATCCATGGTCCGTGGAGCCTGCACGTGGCTGAAGGACGTGCGGGCGAACAGCGGTTGCCGGCACTGAAAGGCTGGAACGGGTCCGGCATGATCGGCGTGATCCAAAACCGCGCGTACGCGGACGCCGTACACGCCGCCGCCGTGCCGGCCGTGCTGATCGATCCGCTGGATGCGGCGCAACTGCCCGACGGCTTGTTGCAGCGTCACAGCGTGTTCGCTTCGGACCTGCGTGCGATCGGCGAGTTGGCTGCCGACTATTATCTGGCGCGTGGCTTTGCGCACTTCGGGTTTGTCGGCGAGATTCACGGCATCAACTGGTCGCGCGATCGCGGCGCGGCGTTTGCCGCGCGCGTGCATGCCGCCGGCTGCCGGTGTGACATGTACGGCCCTCTGACGGCACGCCAACGCCGGGACTGGGGGCAAGAACGCCAGCGCCTTTGTGCCTGGCTGGTTGCGTTGCCCAAACCGGCTGCGGTTTTCGCGGCTATGGATGTGCGCGGGCGTCAGGTGCTGGATGCCTGTCGCATGGCCGGTCTGAGCGTGCCGCACGAAGTGGCTGTGTTGGCGGTGGACAACGATGAATTGATCTGCGGGTCTACGTTGCCGCCGCTTTCGAGCATTGCGCTGGATACCGACCGCATGGGGTTTGAAGCGGCGCGGCTGCTGGACCAGTTGATGCGCCGCACGCACGGAAAGCGTCTGCGCCGCGTGGCGCGTGCCTTTCCCCCCCTCGAGGTGGTGACGCGACGTTCAACCGACGCGATTCCGATCCCCGATCCTTTGGTCGCGCGGGCGCTGGAGTATATCTGGCTGAACGCGCAGAACCCGGTGGGGGTGCCAGAGATCGTTCGGCACGCGGGCGTGTCGCGCCGGCTGCTGGAGATGCGGTTTCGAGCCTGTGTCGGCGTCACGCTGCAGGATGAACTGCAGCGGACGCGCCTGAAACGGGTACACGCGCTGCTGGCCGAGACGAACCACTCGGTGCGGGCCATCGCGAACGCCTGCGGTTTCACCAGCGCGAGCTATCTCGGCAAAGTGTTCCACCGCACCTTCGGCATGACGATGACGCAATACCGGGCGCGGCGTTAAGCGGTGCTGGCAGTGGGTCAACGATCCTTCGACTCCTGCGGGCGTGAGGAGCGGTGCGGCGGTTTCGGGCCTTTTCTAAAGCCGCTGCCGCCTTTGAAGCCACCGCCGCCCTTAAAGCCACCGCCACCCTTGTAGCCACCGCCGCCCTTGTAGCCGGCGCTCCGCAGCTTGTGGTCGTCGCCGGGGCGAGGCCGGAAAGACCGCGCGGGACGGTCCGCGCGTGCGCCGTCGCCATGCAACGGACGCTCGCGGTCAGCGGGCGTGCCGGCCGGACGTTCAGCTTCTTGGTCGCGGTGCTTCAGATGTTTTTTAAAGGGTTTGTCGTACCAGTTTGCCTGTTTGGGTGGCAGCGCAGACTCTTCGCGACGCGGAGCAGATGTCGGCGCAGGCGCAATTTTCCGTTCTTCGCTAGACCGGGGCACGTCCGGCCGCGGAGGCCTGGGACGTGGCGGACGGGACGCCGCATCACGCTCGATGGTGCGCGGTTCGTCATCGGGCCGGCGACCGAAATCGGGTTGCGAGCGTCCCTGAAAGCGAGGCGGTCGCTCGCCGCGTTCTGGGCGGCGCGTGTTGTCCGGACGGCCTTTTCTCGGTTTCATCCAAGATGGTTGCGGCGGATTGCCTGCACCGCCTTTGCCGGCGGCGCGTTCCGCGCGCTCAGAGTGGAAGTCGTGCGCGTTGTCGATCGGGATCTCTTTGCGGATCATGCGTTCGATCGCGCGCAGCAGACCCCGCTCTTCCGCGCTCACGAACGAGTAGGCGGCGCCCTCGGCACCGGCACGTGCCGTTCGGCCGATGCGGTGGACGTAGGATTCCGTTTCTTCGGGAAGATCAAAGTTCACGACATGCGTGATGCCGTCCACGTCGATACCGCGCGAGGCGATGTCCGTCGCCACCAGCACGCGCACGCGGCCGCTGCGGAACGCATGCAGCGTGTTGGTGCGGGCACGCTGCGTCTTGTCGCTGTGGATGGCGTCGGCACGGATGTCGGCGGCTTCCAGTTTGCGCACAATCTTGTCGGAGCCGTGACGGGTGCGCGCGAAGACAATGACTTTCCCCATTTCGGGGCGCGTGGCCAGCAGGTTGATCAACAGGCTGTCTTTGTTCGGCTTGTCGACAAAGAGCACCTTCTGGTTGATCTTGTCGACCGTCGGCTGATCAGGCGAGATGGTGACGTGGATCGGATCTTTGACCATAGACATGGCCAAGCGCAGGACATCGGGCGAAAGCGTCGCCGAGAAAAACTGCGTGTGGCGCTGTTCGGGCAGTTTAGCGAGAATGCGCTTGATGTCGGGGAGGAAGCCCATGTCCAGCATGCGGTCCGCTTCGTCCAGCACAAACTCCTCGATTTCATCGAGCGTGAGGTGCCCCTGTTCCATCAGGTCCATCAGGCGTCCGGGGGTGGCCACGACGAGCGCGGCGCCGCGGCTGAGCGCTTTCACCTGGGGGTACTGGCTGACGCCGCCGAAGACCACGGCAAAAGGAATGCCGAGAAACTTGCCGTAGGTCGTAACGCTATCCGCGATTTGCGCGGCAAGCTCGCGTGTCGGGGCAAGGATCAGCGCGCGCGGACGGCCGCGGACGGGCGTTTTCAGGTTTGCGGCGAGGCGGTGCAGGATCGGCAGCAAGAACGCAGCCGTCTTTCCGGTTCCGGTTTGGGCGCAGCCCAGCAAGTCGCGTCCTTCAAGCAGATGGGGGATCGCCTTCTCCTGGATCGGCGTCGGGGTGAGATAGCCTTCCTCGGCGACCGCGTGCTGCAAAAGAGGGTTGACCAGGCCGAAAACGCTGGTTGCGAATTCGCCGGGCAGGTCACCTTTTGGTTTTGGGAGTTGGCGCGGCGGTTCGCGCTCGGCAAGGCCGGGATGGCGGTTTCGGCTACGGCGGAAAGGAGGGCGGGAACCTTGACGGCGCCGCTCATAAGAGTCGGAATGTTGCATGTGTGTGTGGTGTATACGCGATTTAGGGGGCAAAGTCAAGACAACGGAATATGCGTTTTCGGGCCGTTTTGGGCCGGACCGTCCGTGCGCTTATGACGACTCGGCAGGACTCTGTTCCCCGTCTCTGGAAACGTCTTTCTCATCAAAAGACAAAAACACCGCGTCGTGCGGTGTTGGTGCCTACAGGATCTCGCCTGCAAGTCAGTTCAATGGCGGAGAGGGAGGGATTCGAACCCCCGGTACCTTGCGGCACGCATGATTTCGAGTCATGTGCATTCAACCAGGCTCTGCCACCTCTCCGGCAAAAAGTGGATGTACTATAGCGGATAAGGTTGTCATGGGTCAAGCGGTCGGTTACAAAAATCGGAAAATCCCGTTTTGCGACAAGGATGAGAGATCCCATATTTTCCAGTGATATTGTCTGCGTTAGGGTTTACGCGGTGCTGCTTCCAGTTCGTCGTCGCGATTGCGCTGCTGGTGTTTGCGTAGCAATAGCGACACAAATGAGGGCACGTGTCGTATTCGCCGATGTCCTTGCTCCTGATACAGCCGCAGGCGGCGCGCTGGCCAAAATCCTTTTTCGGTTTGATGGGTGCCTCCCACGCTGACACATGCTCGAAGAGAGTAGGCTCTGCGCGCTTAGCTCCAATGAATCTCATCAACACCTCGTCGTCCGAGAAGCTTTTCACCATCAGCCTGTCATCCACGCAGCGGTTGTGTTCGATGCCGGGAAGGTCGTCCGCCTCACCGCATGTCCCGGCGGAAATGCCCCAACCCTTTACGAGCCGCGCGATACCCGCAGCCACCTCAAGCATCTCATCCCTTTCGAACTCGCGTGCGCGTATTCCCGCTCTTTCGAGGTTCCGCGCGACCTTGGCGTAGGCTTGGATGTCGATGAAACTGAAGACGAGGCGCGGAGTGTGCGGCGCGATCCTGTCGCCGATCCGCTCAATCCGATCGAGCAACATCTGCGGCGTCAGCGAGTCCATCAGAAGGAGCGGATCGAACCGCCAGACCACACGGTCGTTTCCGTGTCTGGATGCGCCGATTCTCTGGGCGAGATCGACAAACGTGCGGATGCGGGCTTCGATCGGCGGAACGTTGGGCTCGAGTCTCTCGGCATCATAATCGTTCATCGTGAACTGAAAGTAGTAGTTCAGGCCAAGTCGCTCCACGACATCAAGCGGGGTCTCGTCCTTGCCTGGAATTTTCTCCAGCATCGGCCGGGGATTCTTTGTCCAGAACACAATCAGGCGGGTCTTTGCGAACGAGACGTAGAGCGGCACTCCGCTGAACGGGTTAAGCCATTTCACATAGCCTTTTTCGAGACGCTCGACGAACCAGTCCGAGTAGAATGCGGGAATATCTGTCGAACGGCTGGCGGAGACAATGACGGGAACTTGAGCGTCCACTCTTCTGCCGTCCTCTGTCATCATCTCGATCTTTGTCCAGGAAGCCATCGTCACCTCGCTTCGCAGAGGCAGGCTGTCATTGCATTTTCCCGTTGCCGCGGGCATTTGATAAAGAACGTCGAACGCAGAAAACCGAACGCAGAACGGGTTCAACCACGTTGCCCCTTGCCGTCAGTCAACCCTTCGCGGGCGGCGACGGTATAGGTGCAGAGCAGATCGCCGGTTACGTTGCCCATGGTCTCGAACATGTCGAGCACCGGATTGATACCGACCGCCAACGCCACGATCACCGCGATTTGTGTGGGGGCGAGTCCGAGCGTTCCCAAAATGATGAAAAGCAGCATCAGGCTGCCGCCCGGCACGCCGCCCGCGCCGACCGCAGCCAGGACGGTCGTCACCATCATCAGCGCGAGATCGCTGAAATGCAATGTGATGCCGAACATGTTTGCGGCCAGGATCGCGAACATCGGCAGATGGATGCACACGCCGTCCATGTTGACCGTCGCGCCCAGCGGCAGCGCGAAACTCGCCAGCTCGCGGTTGACGCCCAGACGTTCTTCGCTGACGCGGATCGAGACCGGCAGCGTCGCGGCGCTCGAACGCGTGACAAAGGCCAGCACCATCGCGTCTTTAACCGCCCCCAGGATTCGGTAGGGGTTTTGCCGCAGCAGTAGGGCGAGCACGGCTGGATAAACCACGAAGATCAGGAGCAGGATGCCGGACGCCACGCCCAGCAAAACCGTGATGTAAGGGCCGATGATCGCCGGTCCATAGACCGAGAAGATGCTGGCCGACAGAAAAAACACGCCGATCGGCGAGTAGTCCATCACCATGCCGATGATGCGGTTGACGGCCAGCATGCAGGCGTCGCACAGGACGATCAGACTCTGCATCGCCGCATGGATCGTGACGTCTTCCGTGGTTTCGATCACCAGCCGGATGCTGATGCCAAACAGGATCGCGAAGCCGATGATACCGAGGAAGTTGCCGTCCGCCAGCGCCCGGAAGGGGTTTTGGAAGAAGTCGAGCAACAGATTCTCCAAGATCTCGGCCAAGCTTTTGGCGCCGTCGGCATGCACAATCGCCTGCGCCTGCGAGCCGAAGTGCTGCGCCAGCTCTTGCCAGCCCGCCAGCGAGGCGCCCGCGCCGGGGTTGATCCAGAGCGCGAGCCCCATCCCTAAGAGCGACGAAACGCACATGGACGCGAAATACCAGCCCACAATCTTTCCGCCGGCGCGCCCCAACTTGCGCAACGGCAGCGAAGAGGCGCCCCGCACGAGCGAGAAGAAGACCGTGGGCACTACGATCATCTTCAACAGGCTGATGAAGACGGTGCCGAAGGGCGAGAAGACGCGCATCACCTGCTGCACCTGCTCCTTGATGCCGAAAGCGGCAGAGGCATACCAGAGGCCGGCGCCTACCGCAGCGCCGACCAGCAGGCCGATCATGACGCGTTTGACCAGCGAGGTGCGAAGATAATGTGAGAAGAAGCTCATGATGGGGGATATGTCCGGATAAGGGTTACGGGTGCTGTTCTTCTGCTTGCAAGGCCAGGATCTGCTCAGCCAGCGCCCAGCGCCAAGCGTCGAAGGTGCCGGCCGACCACAGGCCGTCCTGCTTGTACTTGGGCTGGACGCGCATCTCGGCCACAATGCGTGCCACCACCTCGCGTGCGCGGCTGGCTGACTCTCGCCTTCCAGCGGCCTCGGCACGGGCGATGGCGGTTTCCAGCGTGAAGAGATACCGATGGTCGTCAATCCCCTCGCGATAGGCCTCCCACAACGTCACGGGAATCGGCGTACCGTCATCAGCGGTGCGGTTGAAGAAGTCCGAGGTCGAGGCGTCCAGATAACTCCAGGGGTCGCCGGCCATCGACTGGTAGATCCACGGGATCAGACAACGGTAGCCGGATTGCCAGAATCCGAAGCCGTAGGTCATGCGCGCGCCGATCGTGGGGGTGTGGTCATTCTCGCCCGAGATGTGGTTGGGGTAACACCAGTACTCAACGCCGCGCGCCTTCATGTCGGCCAGCACGGCCTCCCGACCCAGTGCGAAGGGCTGGCAGCACCAGATGTCCACGTACGGACGCAGCGGCGCGAAAGGCTCATGCTCGGGGTCGGCCGTGATGTAGGTCCGCACCGACGGGACCTTCTTGATGGCGGCCATGACGCGCGTCATGAAAGCGACCGAGTCCGGACTGGTCGAGGGTTCGTCCACCGGATAGTAGAGCAGTTCGGGCCATTGGCGGCGGCGGGCTTCGGCGTCGATGGTCTGCACCATCCAGGTCAGCTCGTCGAAAAAGGCGTCGGGCGGCATCTTGATCTGGGACAGGTGCGAGCCCATGTCGGCGTTGTTCATG
>Ga0116149_1002773_pt1 | contig 18769 bp, 5 predicted proteins | sample AD_UKC057_MetaG_FD_89787 | JGI IMG/M metagenome (GOLD analysis project Ga0116149, IMG submission 89787) | Active sludge microbial communities of municipal wastewater-treating anaerobic digesters from USA - AD_UKC057_MetaG | ecosystem: Engineered > Bioreactor > Anaerobic > Digestate | place: USA... | reverse complement strand
ATGTAAATGTTTTTTTTATCATTGGCCAAGTTATAATGAATTCATATTCATAAAGGATATGATTAACAGTTATAGCATTATGATCCATGTCTTTTGTTCAACAGTGATATTGGCAATTAATGCATCCATCATACCTCTCAACCATCCTTTTTATGGTGTCTGCCTATCCAGTATACGAATAGCATTCTCCACTTTTTCTCTTAAGCTAGCCGATATATTAGCGTCGTTTATCATTCTGATAAGATGTGGCAACGCTTCTTTATCGTCTGATGATGCAAGCGACACTATGAAGTGCTCTATTGAACTCTGCGTGTAACTGTTTTCACTGCGAAGAAGATAAACTGCGGCGTCGAATCTGGATTGAAGGGGGTATTTATCGTTGCTTAGGATGCCAACCAGCGGCCAGTCTTTAGTCGAAGTGCCAGCATCCGGTTTTCTTTGTAAGTGTTCAATCAAAAAATCAACAACTTTGGGGTTGTTTGATTTGTGCAACGCTCTGATTATATTGTCTTCCATTTGTTGGCTGTCTGTTTCGCATAGAAGTTTGTATAAGAACATAACTGCATCGTCTTTCCCCGACATCCCAAGCACACGTATGTAATGATTCTGAAATTCATTGTAGGCTCTGTGAAAAGGTTCCTTGTTGGTCATTTTAGGAGTTCTGCTCTCATAGGAATCTACTCTTTCTCTATCTCGGCTAATATCGTCTAAGTAACTCTGTTTTTCTTCTCCACTCGCGATCCTTTCTAGCACAAACAATGCTTTATCCTCATAACCCCATCTGAGAAGACACTCGGCAGCTACGCCTTTAACTCTAATCTCATTATCATTTATGGCGTTTGATATCACTGCTTGAGATTTGACATTCAACCTACATAATTGATTGGTAGCATTCATTCGCAATTCTGGACTTATGTCAGATTTAATTATGTCCTCGAGCAAAGGGACAATACGTGGGTCTCGAGAATTTGCTATGTCTATTAAAACAAGTTCCTTTGTGAACTCGGAAGTTAGATGATTTTTGAATTGATATGTTTTTAGCGGTAGTTCACAGCAAAACGTTCTTCTATCGTATTCATATATCAACCACTGATACTTTTTTTGCTCTTCTTCATCCATATCATCGAAGTCCTTCTTGGGATCAATAATTGATGGTTCCCGCGAAGACCAAACAGGGCACCACTTGTCGGATCTAAAAGTGTCAGACGGATTGTCTAGGTACATCTCTAAAACTTTCTCTCCCATCTTTATCTCTTCATCTGGACACGCTTTCAAACCCGTGAAATCATCTGCGGATGCGCTTACAAATGTAATAGAGAACCACACTAAGAAGCACAGAATCATATGCAAAGCTGAGCATTTCATGTTGCGCTCCCCCTGATTTTTATTGACAGTATTCAGGAGCACAATACTCGTAGTTCCTTTTGAATGAGTTTTATGCCCATAATACTTGATTTTGGCTTGCATGTTATAATTGCCATAATGACTAAAAATGATTTTATAAAAAAGAAAGACTATCAGCATACTCAACTTATTTATCATAACTCTTCACCTCATTGTTTTAATAAATTATTGTAAGAACACTCCATTTTCTTTCAGTCCTATATTTGGAATCTTGCTCACATTCGTCGCCGAGTCAACAGACTTTACGGCGAAATGCGCTTCCGGATCAATTGTCCTGTCCACTATATACCAATCTCCCGACACTACGCTTGCATTCAAAGCTTCGTACACATAGAGCGGGATGCTGTTCAGCGGCAAGGCGAGGGAGGTGAAGTCGTCGCCGGGAGCTTCAAAGGTTTCGCATGCGAGGGCGTGGAGGATGATACGGCTGGAGGGGGTCAGCGAGGCGTATCGGTTGGCGTCGCCGAGCCATCTTTCTATCTCCGCTGTTGTGTTTTGCGTGTACGCTGTCAACTTGTGCTCTCCGGCTGGCATTCCCGTGCGGGCAGTGAATTCGATATTCAACAATACCGCGAACACTGGTTTGGTCGGATCAACAACCTCGGAATCCGCAAGGGGCAACGGCTTTATTGTGTTTTCCTGGTCATCGACATTTAGCCACAAAGCCGTCTCTCCAAGTGGAGAAGAGTTGTAGTCTGTGCCGTCGAACGAAAGCGCTGGGCCGTTAACATTGTACATAGGGACGCCCCCGCCGCCGCCGGTTCCGCTCCGCTCGCAGACAAGCGGCGTTGTGTCTCCAGACACGGCACTCACGGCCTCGCATCGGTTCTGTTCGGCAACCATATAAATATTATACCCCAAAAGATCAGAAATTGGCGAGCCGTCCTCATTTGTCATCGGCGGCGTCCATGTGAGCGCGACCGTTCCATCCGGGTTTTCCGTCGCCATGACATTTATCGGCGGATTCGGCGCCACGATGTTCCTATTTTCAATCTCATATCTTCTTTTCTCAATGCGTAAGTCAGCGGCATCCTTCAACCATGATGTCAGTTGTGTATGCTTGCTGTGGTTGAGATAATTCATCTTCTTGGTAGTAAAGGATTATCCGATACACACCATCTTCTCGCGCAACAACAGGTGTGAAGGCGCTGGTCATGAGCAAGAATTCACCGGGTGCGATTGTTGTGCCGTATTTTGTCACTCTTTCACTAAATGTTGCGAGCGGTGGTTCCAATGGGTCGTCAAGCGAGACAATCTTTCCAGTTATGATTCCTTCAGACACCACTGAATGCGTCAGGTTGGTGACTTTGTAGTTCATCATCAGTTCTTGGTATGGCGTTATGCTGATGGAGATTGGCTTCCCGTCGGTTATTGTGATTTTCTCAATCGTAACAATACTACATCTGACATCCTCCATATTGCCTGCATTGTCTTCAGATCTGTAGCAAATATATGAGGTTCCAGTATTTGATACTATTATGTCTTCACCACCAATTACCTCAGTCGTAGGATCGCAAATAATGGTGTCAAGACAATAATATATAGCTTTTATTCCAGACAAGTTGTCGTGAGCTTCAAAACCAATTTCGACATCGTGCGTTACGGTTGTTTCAGGAATGCCATATACTATCGTTACAGGTGGCTCATTGTCGTATACTACAGTAAGAATGTCATCGCTTTCAACTATGTATGACATAAAACCATCATTTGTGACAATAATTTTCAAACTGCTTGCCATAGCGCCACTCTCGTCTGTTATGCTTGCTAACGTTCCTAAATAAATGTACTGTCCCGGTGTCGAGGTCTGTACGAGAGTAATATTATCCACAATTGTGCTATTTGTGTTTGCATTAAGAAGTTTTGCATTGATAACTTGGCCATAGCTTCCGAGGACAAAGATTGCATATTGATCGGATATGCTTATTTCCGTTGACTCGGGATTCGTAAAATTGCCCAATCGCGCCATAGTAATTAATGAAGGCACAAAAACAACAGAAGACGCAACATTGTTGGTTTCGTCATATTCATACACTTCGTCCAGTATATCCGAAATTGCAAATATCGTCTGTTGTCCGGGTATTTCCAATAATGATATTGGCATCTCTATCAAAACCGAATCGCTGGCTGCCAGTCCAGACAACATGGTTGCTACACCGAGCAATGAGCCTCCTTCTTCAGGTTTCCCTAAATAAAAACCTACATTGAATGGTCCGGCATCGCTTCGGCCGATATTCTTAACTGTTGTTTTTAGTCTTCCCTTATAACCATCTATCATATCTGAAGTATCAAGCGTTATGTTTTTATCATCTATCGCAAGATCCGGCAGACTTGAACCATAGATAAAATAGTCATGCTTCCTGCTTTCCGAGATGGTTGATGTCAAAACGCCTGAAACAATATACTCACCCGGAGTAATGTTTGATAATTGATATGACATATCATGGTAGCCGGATAACGATACATGCTCTTGTATAAAGTTTTCCTCATTCAAAGCAATAACCAGATCTGATTCTCCATAGCCGTATAAAGATATATAAATGATCACAGGGTCTATGCCGAGGGGATATTCGCGCTTGTTTGTCGCGAGACTTAATATCTTTGATCCGGCTACTTCAAAACGTTCGTAACCCCCAGCGATAAAAATGTGATGCGTTCTTTCGTAAATACGATATGACACAGCATAGTTGCCAGCAAGTAACTCCTCATCGAAGCGTATATTTGAAGAATAACGATTTCTGCCCTTCGTAACATCTTCAAAGAATGAATTGCTGTAAATTAGTCCCCAGTCAGGATCGTAAACATCAATTATGACAATGCCATCAATGGCCGTGTTAAGCTCATAAATTAGGTCAAGCATCAACTCATCGGATGGCGATATGACATATTTGTCTAGCTTCGCTTCTACAATTTTGCCAAAAACACCTAATACAGTTATAGGATATAAAGAATACACTGTTTCAGAGGACGCAGTATCATGAAAATTGTAATAAATGGGATATACGTCCTCTCGCACATGCGGAACCTGAATATTTATTGAACTAACACCTTTCGGCAGATCAAGTGTGAATACCTCCGTGAAAACTCGCAGTTCAAGATGTCCGGAATTCTCAGTTTCAACTGTAATGACAATCGTTTCGTCAACAAAGTAGCTGTTTTTGTCGCTGGATAAAACAAAATTGGTTTTTGCCATGCGAATCGGTTTTGCTCCGATATGAATGGCTCTCCCTGATTGCATATAAACGCCATAGTTTATAACTGGCGCCGCATCAAATACAGCGTCGAACTCAAATTGGAGCGACCCATTTGTTGCCAGCGATATTTCTTTTGTCTCAGAATAATCGGCGTAATCCACTCTTGCGAATATCTCTAATAATGGCATTTCGCTCGTATTGATTACATCGATGTTAAAACGAACGGTTTCTCCATCCATATATATCTGCTTATCTAGCGTTGTGACAACGTCGATTTTAGCGCCGTTAATATGGAACGGTATATCCCATTCAACGTCGTTTATTGTAACGACTGCGTAATAGTCTCCATCAATGAAGTCTTCAGGGATATACATGCCGAATTCAATGTCCGATGTCTCTCCTGCCTCAACCCATGCCTCAATAGTATCTTCAATTAAAGCCACCGCGCGAAACGAAACCTTAACCTCTCCGTTTATAAGTCCGACATTCTTGATAGGCAGTATCATGTTATCCACAAATACTCCTGCGTCAAAAACCCATCCTTGAGGGATAGGATCAAGAATAAATACCGGTCTAGGAATTGTTACAATAATAGCTGTTTCATCAATTGACAGCCCGCTGTGCCAGAGTATCGCCTTTCCGTCATAAACTCCCGCAACAACATCAGCGGGAACTGTGAATTGATATGTTTTAACTTCGCCCATTTCAAGTTCCACATCCATAGATGAATAGAAGAACGGAAGCGTCAAACTCAAACTCCCAGCAAAGCGGTTGGGCCCTGTGTTTTTAACATCAAAAAACACCAAGATTGTTTCTCCCGTAGCATGTTGATTTGTCGCAACTATTTCAGATGTGTTGAATTTACGCACTTTTATGAAAATATTTTGTTCGCCGAAGTCGTATACATAGTTCAGCAAATAATCTCCCTCGGTTAGATCGTATAACAGATAATCGTTTTGGGACGAGCCAAGGTTAAGAAAGTATGACCTATTATCGTCTGAAAAATCGTCCATGCTGAAAACCGCATCTATCTGAGTAGGAAGAATACCATCATTTATCAACGTGAACGGCACATCTATTGTTCCTTCAGGATATACTTCCTGTGGAGATACTTCCAGTGTGGCGCTCTCGCCATACTTTATCAGTTTTCTGAATATTGCCGGAGCGTCGTCGGACACTTCAACGACAAGCAACATATCCTGATTTGTTTGAAACGATTTTGAAACTGCAAAACTTTCATTTGGAGCCAGCGAAAATGAATATTGTTCGCTTTCCTGAATTGTTAGCGTCAGATTCTCTGCATATTGGGAATCGTTTAATACTACGATTTGCGCCGCAAACGGACTGCGGCCCACAACAGATGGCACATCAACATCCAAACGAACGGACGGTTCCGACACATCGACCGTTTGACCTGCAACAGCGATCTGCGATTCGGTCTCTTCAACCCTGTATACACTGGCGCTGACAAAAAACGATTTGCTTTCGGCTGCTGTCCAAGTAAATGTTTTCACTTCTCCAGCGTGCAAGGAGAAAGGCTCTTCCTGATATGCTTGGACTTCTTCAATAGCTCCCCTCAGTTTAAGCGCTGGTTCATCTGTTGATCCCGTGTTCTCCAGTTTCAGTGTGATTTGAGCTGTTTCGTTCTGTCGATACAGTTTTTTATCCGTTTCCAGCGTAAGTAGAACGTCATTGTCTGTCACATAGAATGTTTTTTCATCCTGTTTAATCCGCTGGTTTGCCAAGGAAAGCAATGTGCTTCTAAATAAATAATTCCCGGCTTCTGTTATAGGCGTAAAATCCTTCAGATGTGTCGACGATCCCTGCCATATCGGGCTAACAGAAGCCTCTTTTATAACTTCATATGTAGCGCCGCGATGTAAAACGTCTATGCCAGATATCCAGTGGCTTTCATATGTTTGGGACTCAGTCTGCTCTAAAAACACTCCCCTATATCCGCCAATCCACAAAGAATCTCCGATTGAGCGAACAATATATGGCGCTACGGTTAATTCCGAATTTGCTTTCGTGTAATTCGTCCATGGGGTCCAACTTGCGGCGAGTTCTTCATTAGAAATATAATCAATGAAATTAATCAAATTAAATCGGCTAAGTCCAGCGGGGGTCGCAAGCCAGACATCATTCTCTGTTGCAGTTACAGACTTTATGTCGTTGCTCAATAATTTGGGTTCGCTCCATGTCTTGTAATGATGAACATCCAAATAAGGATTGTACAACCGCGCATAATCTTTATTTACATAACTCCACTTGTCGTAATCGTAATAGTAAACGAGGAATCCGCCGCCTTCCGGAAAACCCAAGCCGTCGATTGAAAACCAGACACGTCTTTGATCGTCAATTGAGATGTCTGTCAGTAGCCCCGCGTGATTGTAAACCATGTAATCACTGTTGCAAAAAGCTTTCCATGTCTTGCTACTCTTTTCATATCTCGCTATGCCGCACTCCTGCGCCCATGCTGTTGCCACCCATATGTAATTTTCGTCTTGAGCCATCGCCACTACGCCGTTTTGATCTGTTAGACCAATATCACCCAGCGGTATCCGGTCCCACACATTAAAAGCCTTGTGATACCTGTATATTCCGTCGGGAGCTCCTCCGCCCGGTGTTTGTATAGGCATTGCTGTCCCTACCCATACTTCGTCGTCTTCAGCATTCACAATAATGTCTCTCACGTAAGGAACCAACAATCCATCCAATGGACCGAAGTTTTGCCATTCTCCTGTCGTCTTGTTCAGGCGGCTAACCCCTCCTTCCGCATATTGAGAACCCTCATGCCAGCCGCCTGCCCATATCCAGTCTCCATCCACCGCGACAGCTAAAACATTTGATGTAACCAAATCGCTATTGTGGCTGTCAAATATCGTCCATTCTTTAGTTTCCGTGTTCAGTCTTCCCAACCCCCCATTGGTTGGCGCAGGGAAAACGCCTCCCACATTGAGAGCTACCCAGATATCTTTCCCATCGTTAGCCATGTCCCCGCTTGCGGCTATGTCCCAGACCCATCCTTCCTGAGGCAACGTTCCTTCTTCAGATGAATAATGTTCCCATCTCTCCCATCCGTATTTCGCCTTCAATATTTTCAAATCAAGTTTTGATGACATCAGACTTGTCGGAACATTTTTTAGCGTCGTTGTTGTGGTTATGTCTTCAGTTGTAAGATACACTGTTTTGTTTGTTGCGGCGTCAAGCGTCATGTTGCCTATGTTCAAAGCTCCGCTAAGCGTTATTATCCGCACTAGCTCATAGTTATTCCCTGTTCCTGCATCTTGGCATTCAGCTTTGAATGAATAAGAGCCGTTCAACAACAAGTTGGGCAGAGGTCCTACCATGTATTTTTTCTCTTCAGGGCCGATTGCTCCATTAAAATATCTCGTATATACCGGGTCCTTAACTGAAAAATCGAACAGTCTTATTGTGCAATTATGACTCGTCGGCGTGCCACCGGTATTTTCCGCATAAAATAGCGGACTTTCTCCAGCGACATACTCATTCTTGTCAAGACCGAGATTAAACTGCGAACTTTGAATCACGAAGCGTCGGTCATACGTTTTTTTTGTTTCGCCTTTTATCACTTCAATTTTTACATCATAATCGCCTGCGGAGCTGTCTACTGGTATAGCAATGGAAAAAGTATTTTCGTATAGGTCATTCGGTTCAAGCGTCAGAAAATCCGTAAAAACATCGCCTGTAATTGGAAACTCGACTTTTACGGCGATATCTTCATGGAAGAAACCTTGATTGCGCGCTTTCACTCTTACAGCTACAGTCTCTCCCACTTTATAATACGATTTGTCTGTCTGTGAAGAGACCGCCACTCGCGACAACATTGGGTATTTCCCTTGCAATGCCACGCGATTTTGATATGTCAGTGAATATGACGCATAATAGATGCCTTCCTGTAGAGGTCTTAGGTCAATATCGTATTCAAACACCTTAGGAGCGCTTCCCACCGGCATGTCAAACTGCTCTGTGGGCTCAGCCTCCAGAATGCCAGATGGGGTTTCTACATAACCTAGAAACTCGAGATTCTCCAGATCGTGACCTTGAAAATCGTTATGATATTTATATGTCAATCTTGGAATCGCATTCGTGTTATCCGCGTCAATTGTTACGTGAGAATATTGCATCGGATAATCTATTACGAAAGCCGACACACTTGATCTCTTGCTAGTTGTGAGGGCTTTCTCATAATCCAGAGTACATTTCACAGTTCCTCTATTATTGCCCTGATATGCTTCCTCTCCCGTCGGAATGACAAATGACCATGTTCCTATCTTATCTTCATGTCCATCAATTATCATAGCGTCAGCCGAGTATTCTTGCGTGATACTCGGTCCTATCTCGAAGTCGATTTTCAAATTCGCTGTAGTCGGATATTCAGTCGTATTATATATAAGATAATTCACCACGACTTCTTCGCCGGGGTAATATAAAGTCTTGTTAGTGTTACAAATCGTATTCAAGTTAATCTCTGTTATATAATTCAATTTAGAATATTTGCCAATCAACACGTTTTCCTCGTCGTAATAATGAAAGGGGAACAACAATCTTGATGCGTTGGGTTTAATGTATTTGCTGTATACATGCGTCTTCTCTTCACCGGCAGGAACATCGATATCTACAAATGTATTGCAACAAGGGCCTTCAAACTGATTCGGTTCGTTTCCATCCCAGTATCCGATTCTTATTGTTCTTGGTTCAACCCCTTGGTTTTTAACATGAAATGTGTAATCCAAATCCCTTCCTTTTAATACACGCATTGCAGGCGTTGTAACGGCCACCGAAATGTCTTTTTGAGATTGGTTATTCTCAAGCGTTGTTACCACAAACCTCTGCGCTATTTCCTCTTTTTGTATTGTTTCTCCATCCGCATCGTTAAGAGCATATCCAAACTTCCATATACCCAATGGAAGCGATGCTGTGCCTTCATAGTAGTTCGTTCGGCACTCGCCGGATTGCATAGCTGGAGACAAATGTTCAACAGTTGTAGATGCCTCGTCTTTAAGCGGGCTCCACAACCTAAGAACCACGTTGTCAGCCGCGCTGTCGGACTTGTTGCAAAATTCATATTGCTGATTTATTGGATCATCAAGATTGTATGCTGGCAAATCCACTGGATACTCCAGCCATGCAAGCAGACCTCTAGAAAACTCTATTTCATGCTCTTTTAAAGCACCCAATCCATTTGCCCAGTCAGTATACGCTGTTGTGACAATTACAGTTCCGTTTCCATGTGGGTAAACTACCAAGCTGCCATAGTTTCCAACTCTCCGGCTCATAAGCAGCTTTCCGTCGCTAGGATATTCCAATATAAAACCATCTAATTGGATGGAATAATAATCATTACTAACCTTAGATAATCCTGACAGCATCTCATGATATTCGTTCACATAAGACGATGCTGACTGACAACTCTGATCTTCATCCCATCCATATACTTGAAGATCGCCGGGCAACGGTCTAAAATCTTCGCCTTTCTGTTGGCTGAACACAAAAACTACGCCGCCAAGCCTGATATACTCATCCAACATGTTCTTGAGTGTTTCAGAGTTTGATAGACCATAAAAACCGCCAGACGGCACAAACAGCGTCGGCGATTCCTCATACAATTTTGATGGAGACACAGTAAAGTCGACAAATCTGTATTCGTATCCAAACTTTTTCAGCCATGATGCCGTATAGTCGGAAAAACCATTTTCCAGAATCGCGAATCTGGCGTGTTCTGATTCGGTTAGGTTGTCCAACGCTCCATAATCAGGAATGAGTATCGTTTCACTGTCGTCGGGGTTGTCTCTGTTCGGTGGTAATAATCCTCCTAATCCTCCTTGTAGACTGCGTATTAAGTCTTTGACCGGCTTCTCGGCGACTGGCGGTAGCTTTTTGTCTCTCGTACATCCTCCCGCGCACGATGCTTCTTTCATTTCATGCATGAATGCGAGTTTTTCATCTTGTCTCTCTGGGTTGTCATAACAAACGTCCCTTTCAGAGCATGACCAGCATAACTTGTTTCCCGCTCTGTCCACTGCATAGGATTGGTGCACGCTTGCATCGAATTCAACCTTTTCTTTACAACCAACATCGTATATATCAGCTTCTATTCGTATTACTCCATATACTCCGTTTATCGTTTCCTGAATATCATGAACTTTATACTTATCCTTCAGCGCAGGAAGAGTAAAACGATTTACTTGTAAAAAATTCTTAGCCACTAAAAAAGGCCTCATTATTTCATTGAACTTGAACGAGGCTTTTCCCACAACGCCATATTCTCCGTTGAAAACCGGCATTCTTTCGCATGTCTCTGATACGCTTGCCAATCTTATACACGGTCTCATTGTGTCCAATTGTATTTTGTGATATTCATCCGGAACATTTTCAAAACCATCCCAACTCAATTTCCCGTTCTCTATTTTCAGCTTCTTTATCGCCTTCGTTCGCGCCACTCCGTCTAAATCGTTCCCTCCGAGGTCTTTCACACCGGATATCTCGATTGCCAGTACCTCGCCCTCATATCTGAACTCCTCAGTCAAGACGGAATCCGGCACAGGCGCTATCACTTTCACGTGTAAATCATCATTCCAATTCAAGGTCGATTCATAGTTTTGCGGTCTATTTCCTTCTTTATCCGCCGGAAACCTTAACTTCAAATTCGGCCTATGCTGCAAAGCCATGGGTTCCGAGAATTCTATGTCGATCAGAATACTTCCCGGTTTTAATGGTATGGGAATCCCCACGCCGTCACAGCGCTCCTCTTCCATGTGGCGCGGATCTTCATCATCTTGCCAACTCACACAGTACCTCTTCTCATATGCCGACATATCAATTTGAGTAATAGATATCTTTTTCAATATCGGCTTAAAATCATTGATTGTGTGATAACCATCCGTCCCTTGGTCATAGCTTCTGTCAGGCGCCGTCGTCCAAAACTTTCCTCCGATGTCCGCGCAACCCAGCGTATAGTCCGTATCTAGGTCGCACCTGTGCGACGCCGTCATAGGCACACTGTCTATTGTGTTGTTGTCTAAGTCTATCGCAGAAAACCTCAATTCTATCTTATCTCCGGGCCAACCTGCTCCTAACGGAATCTGCGCTACGTATGTATCCCATTCTTTGCCCACGGGCAAATTCATGATCAAATTCTTCCATTCACCATCTACGAACTTGTATTGTCCCGCGACATTTTTCAGCGGATCGCTGAAATAGACTTTTAGATCGATTGTCCTGACGTCTACACCTGCTTTTTTCTCAATCGGCTTGTCCAGCTTAAAAAACAGATTAAGCCTGTTTTTACCGGATACCGCTTCCCACTTCACTTCGTAAATATCCTCTTGGCCAATTTTTGCTTTCACCTTCTTCACAATCGGCGGATGCTCGTTTATCACATGTTTTATGTCATAATCGCTCATATCATCTTTCGACTGATCGTACCTTCTCATGTCAGGATCTTTCTCAGGCGGCCTGTTCCAAAATATCGTCAAATTATTGTTGTTGTCTTTAAATGCCGCACAGTGGGTTTCTCCCTCAACACATCTTTTTGTCACCGTCTTCGGTTCGGTGTCAACTCCATTTCCGTCTCTATCATACCCTTTAAACATCAACTCGATTTTCTCTCCGGGCCATGCGCTCATATCAATAAGCCATGTGTATTTTCTGTTAAATGCTTCGCCGCTCTCTCCGCATTTCCTATACTGTTGTCCGTCATTGATATATTTATACCAGCATTCCGCTTTGTTAACCGCCTTGCTGAATGTCACATTAAGAGCGATATGGCCGGGTTCTCTGCGCAATATTGGCAACGCCGTTTTGTGTTTCAGTTCCATTCTTACCATTTCATAGTTTGGTTCCCATTCCACGTCATAAATCGTCTGTCGTGAAGAAGCTGACACTTTCCACACTATCGGGGGAAAATCATTCAGCACGTGATGCGTGTCATACTCTGGCGTCCTGTCATAGTCGAATCCGCCATCTTCATATTTCCACCATCTTTTGTTGCTATCCTCCTTGCACCCGGTCTGCGCTTTGTGGCATCTTACCGTTGTTGTCGCCGGGTTTGTGTCAAGCAGATTGTCTGCAAGGTCTTTTCCGTATAGTGATAGTTGTATTTTTCCGCCTTCCCAATCGGCGCCAAGATTGTCTATCGTGAATGTCACTTCCTGCTTCCCGTATTCGCCCATCTCTTCTTCCGTCTTGTGCTGAATTTGGCCTATGCTTTTGTTTCCGGCCGCATACTTGAATCCAGCCTCCTTCATAGGCTCGCTGTATCTCACATTGATAGTTATATTTCCTTCATCCCACATGATCGGCATATTTATCTTGTCGTTGAAATCCAATCTGGTAGATTCTCCTACCTCCCATTTGTAATGATAAAACAGCATGCCCTTGTAATATCCCTTCACTTCCTCAACATAGGGCGGGAAATTATCTATTATCTTAATCATCTCAGGATCGTTCTCTTTGGGATATTTCGCAATAACTCTAGGCTGGCCGCTCTTTTGCAAATTTTCCGCCTCAAACCTGAACGCGTATTTTCCGTCTCCCCACTTTGCGTTGCTGTTTACTTTTGCATCCTTCGTATTGGAGCCTTTCTCTCTCCTTGTGTTGAAAGGCTCTTTGAAATACATTATCCCTGTTTTACTGGTCGGACTTGTCGGATACACTCCCTTGTCTTTCCTTTCATGCACCGTCACGGAAATACCATCATTGCTGCTCCATTCGCCCGACTCCATTATAACTTTGTGCTTTGAACCAATACGTTTATCTTTTGTTGTAGGAAAACCAGCATGTTGTTCATTTTGAAAATACCACTCGTCTTCAAATATCTTGTATTCATTGTCCACGCCCATCCTTTTTATTAGAAACCTTGCCTTGTCAAGGTTTTTATTCCCTGCGCCGTTAATTCCATACGAATCAACAAACATTTGCATAACTGTGTCTTTATATATGATATTCTTACTGCAATCCGCATACTCTGAGCTTTGTGAAGTGCAGAATTCAGCCTTACTACTTTTATTCACCAGCAATATGTCCGTCAATTTCACGTTATTCCATTCCTTTTGAACCGTCGCTGGCTGTTGATTTCCATTTTTGTAATGCGCTATTTCGCAGAGGGGATTAATTGTTCCATCGTTACCACTGTCTATATGCAAGTGACTTAAAATGCAAGTACCGTTGCAAACATAATGGCTCTCACCCCCAGTTTTCATTTTTGTGTCTCTCGCTATATCTTTATATTTATGCGGCACGAATACCCACGCGCCTTGCTCGACAGATTCTTTTGCTTCAACTTTGGTTTTGTTTGATATTGGATCACAGAACTGAAACTCCTTTCTGCTATACGCGTTGGCACCACTGTCGGTCTGTAGAACAATTGTCGTATCTAAAAACTTCTTATATTTCAAGCACTTTTTTGTTTCATTGTTTATAACCTCGCATTCACATGTGTCTTCATCTTTAGTATAGACTCTAAAATTGTCGTCATGAGTTCGATAATCTTCTATATGAAGGTATCTCCAATTACCGACGGTTAAATATGAAAAATTTTTACTTAATTGTATTTTTGTTATTTTGCCTGCTTCAACTGCATGTCCTTTGTCATATGATGAGTCTGTTCTTTTTATTCCATAGTCAATCCCAATGTGAGGATTTGTGCCTGTGCTATTTCTAGGCCCATATGATGAAGTTATTCTTGTGAACGTATCAGTAGTCTCCGTTCCAGTTTTTTTTGTTCCGGGATCAATCAGATTCATTAAACATTCTTTTGCGCTTGCGCGGGGTGTTGTCTGCAGTAAGCAAACAATGCATGTCAATGTACGAAGAACGGTTATTAGTCTAATATTCATTGTATTGTGCCTTTCTATAGTTCTTCTTCTTTGTACATTAGTTCTTTATCGCTATTATTCTCCAACCCTTCGTAAACAGTTTCGTTTGTAGATATACGAATTACTTTCAGATATTCTTTATTCGGGACAGGAATGCTATCAACTGGATAATATCTATATACCATTATCAGATACTCATTTTCGTCGGAATAATAAGTGTCAGGGCTATTTGACTTACCGTCACTTGTGTTAACCGTTGGGGTTGTTAAAACGGCATTACCATATCTGTCGAACAAATAAACAGCATCTCCCGAACAAACAAAAGCTATGTAGTGGCTGTCTTTTGAAAAAACAGTTGTACACAGTTTTTCATGTGTGAAGATGGTATTTCTAACTCCGTTTACTTCTAATATAATATATTCATACATAGTATTGCCATCTATTTCTCTTGGCAACTCCAATACAACATATTCATCAGACGGCGGTATGACGTAGCCAATGTACATACTATCATCAAAGTGTACGATGGAGTTGCCTTGAATATCAAGCATTTCAAACCATTGCTGCCAACCTCCATCAATGGCAAGCAACACATTGCCTGAATTGAGCACATCATGACTAGGATTAAACCCATATTCATTTTTTCCAACATATCTTTCCTCATCTAAAAACAATTCGTAATGTTTGCTGCCATCCATACTGTAAAGCTCGATTTTGCCCTTGACGTCTTTGAGTTCTTGAGAATCTTCGTCATCGGCATAATAACTACGATAATAACGGCGCAACTTTGAAAGATATTCTAAATTCTTTGATACTCTGACAATTGAATCATATTTTATTTTGTACACTACGCCATCTTCCTCAACTATTTCTTCACCACCGTCAATGTATAGACGCCTGTCCCATTGACTGAACTGAGATATGTCAATCAAATCCTCGCCGAACGCGACAATGTTCGGTTCTTCACCCCACGCTCTTGCGCAAACGAGCGTCATAGCAAATAAAACGATCATTGCCATTACACCTAACTTTTTCATTTTCTCACGCCCCCATTGTTTTGTGACCGTATCAATATTCATCATCGTTCAAGCTCCTTATTGTTTTTACCGGCGCTATCAAGCAGTGTAATTCCGTCGTTATCAATGTTCGAGTGATTAAGCTCATTTGTGCGAGACACTGACAATATGCTGTTTGACGAGACGAAGCGTACTCTATTAAAGAATGAAGTTTCGCCAGAAGCGCTCATATTTGCATCGAGCAACGCGACCACGATACTATTCAAAACATCGTCCGCAACAACTGCAGAGATCTTCCATGGATCGAGTTCTCTATAAATCGGGAGAAAAGGAGCTAATCTGTCTTGCGGCATCAGAGAGCAGTCTAAATCATAAGCGCGCACTAAATAGCGCAAAGCCTTGTTATGCAGGCTGTCACTGGAGAGGTTCCCGACTCCCGGGTGGGCCTGTGCGCGAAGAGATTCATATCCGACGGCGGCAAGCAGGAAGTAGTCTCCCGTCTTTTCGACAGGGTTAATAAATGCGGTTTCTTTGAGGGCTTTGTCTAAAAGACGGGCGGATTCGGAGATGTTGGTCCATTCAGTCGATAATGCGGTTTTCTCTTCAGGCGCTTTTACGCCCACATCGGGCGACCATTGAGAGGCGTTGAAGTGGCTCTTCGTATAATCATTTTTCATCTGCGCGAACGAGTATGCCAGCGCCAGATAAGACAGCGCGCGCTTCTCCGGGTCCGAAATGGCGGCTGCAAGCCTCTCGGCCTTCTCCAGTTTCGTCCGGGCTTCGATATAGTTGTCATAACGTTTTGTTTTTCGACCGATATCGATCAGCCCGCTCGCTTCGCGCGCTGTTTCTATAAACTTGCTTCCGACAACTCCGTTCGCGGCGTTCGCCGACCCGACAAGAGCTATCAGCAACGTAAAAACCGCGCCCGATATTTTCCATTTATCAATTTTCACGCATTGCCTCCCAAAAAGCTTTCACGCTTTATCTTGTGCGAAAGCGTTATCGCGGAACAACCAACGGCTCAGAAACCTGAAAAACGCGACGGCGTTGATAAGGCGCGCGGCAGTTCCGGCTTCACGCTCATTTGATCGCTTATTCGCCTCAACTTGCCTGAAGCCCCTGTATATTCTCGTATTCTTTTTACCGGCTAAGTTCTAGTTCCGTAAACACATAGCCGTCTCAAACATTTAAAAATCTATGACAACAAACGCGGAATGCTCGCTTTCATTATTTGAAGCGTCGAGGGCGGTTGCCGTGAAAGAGCTGGTAGAAGAGTATTCTGCGGCGGGAAGAATAAAACTCGCGCCCGGCGCAATATTGTGATAAATATTTTCAAAGCGATAGATAGGCACGCATAAAAGCGGGAAGGTTCGAGATGAAAACACATCTGCTGGTTCAGGCTCGCAGACGGGCGCGTGAGCGGCGACGCTGGAGGATCGGGTGAGCGCGCCGTAGCGTATTGCGTTGGCAAGCCAGCGCTCGACTTCTGACAGAGTATTCTGCGTGTATGCCGTCATCTTGTGCTCCCCGGCTGGCATGTCTGTGCGAGCGGTGAATTCAAGGTTCAACATGAATGCGAAGACAGGCTTTTCCGGGTCAATGCCCGTCGCGTCCACGAGAGGCAATGGGGACATTGTGTTCTCTTGGTCATCGACGTTAAGCCATAACGCGCCGGTACCTAGCGGATTGATATTGTAGTCTGTTCCGCCGAACGAAAGAGATGGGCCGTCGATGTTGTGCAGGGGTTCGCCCCCGCCGCCGGCTCCGCTCCGCTCGCAGACAAGCGGCGTTGTGTCTCCAGACACGGCGCTCACGGCTTCGCATCGGTTCTGTTCGGAAACCATGTAAATGCTATACCCCAAGAGGTCGGAAATTGGCGAGCCGTCCTCATTTGTCACCGGCGGCGTCCATGTGAGCGCGACTGTTCCATCCGGGTTTTTCGTCGCAATGACATTTATCGGCGGATTCGGCGCGACTATGTCAATGATGATGTTGACGGAGGCTGTGGCAGAGTTGCCCGCGATGTCGATGGCGACGGCGCTGAGCGCGCGCGGGCCGTCTCCGAGAAGATGCGGGTAAAGTGTCGCGCTCCATGTTCCGGTCGCGGTCTGTGTCGTCTGCGAATCGAACGCGCCGTCAACATATAGAGCCAAGGACGCGACTTCGAAATCTTCCGCGGCCTTGATAATCGCTTCAAACGAAACACCGCCTACGACAGAGCCTTTCAAGGGAGAGATGAACTGGATTATGGAAGGCGTTGTTTGTGTTTGGAGACGATATGTGACAAGAGAGCCGGTGGAAATGGCTTCTCCGGTTTCGGGATTGTGGCTGCGGGCGAAGATGTGGTGGTCGCCGGGGATGTCGAACGGGCTGACTTGTGCGGCGAAGCCGCCTTCTGGATTGGCTGTTGTTGCGCCGATTATTTGATATGAGCCGCTGACGCAGACCTGCGTCGGAGCGAGCGTTATTTCGTCGCCTAACGCGGATTGGTTCCATGTGTAGTGATCGTCTTCTGGGATGCCGGGGGTGATGGCTCCGCCGGGGTCTGCGGGAGCGCCGAGCGCGTCGGTAGCCAGCGCATGGATCGGGATTCCCATTGTTTGAAGTTGCGTGAAAAAGGAAAGCGGAGCGAACACAGTTGCTTTAATTGTTTGTTGCTCTGTTGGAATGCTGACGACTCCCGCGGAGACGCTTTCCATGCCGTCTGCCCACCATATCGGCTTTTCTCGCATTTCTGCTGTGATGACGTTCGGCTCGTCTTCGAACTGTTCCATTCCCCATATAACAATGTCATTGTACGCCTCTCCGCCGAACGAAAGAGGGGTGTATGAGCCGATGTAGGCTTGTTGATCCGCGTCCCAGCGCAGATAGGCCGGAGAGCCGGAGCGGATGGAACAAACTTGCTGTTGGGCAATAAGCGGAGAAGCCGTAGTGTACGGGGCGGGCGCTCCGGAGGCTGGCGCGAGCAGCGCGGGGCCGTATCCATCAATTTCGTAGCCGCTGAAAGATTGCCCTGATATTGCGTCTAATACTTGCGACATCATTAAATAGTGGTCGCCACTCTGACTTGTCGGGTTCCCGGCATTGTATAGGGTGATTTTTGTCTCAGGGATGATTGAGCCGTCATGTCCGCTTGGCATGTCGAAAACCGTCACCAGAAAGAAGTAAACGTCATTTGCCCCTGTTGCGCATACGTCCAATCCCGGCGATGGAATGGGCTCAAGTCCAGATTGGCACAAACTGAAGATGAGTCCGCCGCCTGTTCCTAATCCGTTATATGAAATTCCATTCATGGTCAGGGCGGGAGCGGACACCT
>Ga0116149_1002771_pt1 | contig 18784 bp, 22 predicted proteins | sample AD_UKC057_MetaG_FD_89787 | JGI IMG/M metagenome (GOLD analysis project Ga0116149, IMG submission 89787) | Active sludge microbial communities of municipal wastewater-treating anaerobic digesters from USA - AD_UKC057_MetaG | ecosystem: Engineered > Bioreactor > Anaerobic > Digestate | place: USA... | reverse complement strand
TCTTCCACTCTGTGATCTGGTTCGGATGGACCTGGAACCTTTCTGATAACTCCACCAATGTCTGCTCTCCCTTGATTGCTTCCAGTGCTACCTTTGCTTTAAACACTGCTCCGTGGTTTCTTCGTGGTCTTTTTGTCATCTGGCTGCTCCTTTCTGTTGTTATTATAGAGCAGCATAACCACTTATGTCACTGTCCGAAATTATTGTACCAGCTCTCTCTGTAGGGGTAAGTCAAACCTTTCCAGAAAGTGTGGGGGCGTACTCTTTCAAATGTAATCTTGTAAGACTTGTAAGGGCTTAATTGCGTTTTTTCAGGAGGAAGAAGTTGCCACACGAGCGAACTATCTGATATGTCAAATCCTGACTTTTACAATCGAACCTCCTTCTGGTTTTTGTGATGGTGATGCTTTACATTACCAGATCCGAGGTCGCCATGGCTCTTAATTGTGCGAAAAATATTTTACGTTATCTGCTTTTTCTCACGTCTTTCAGGCACGTTGATGATGCAAAATGCGAAATCACAAGGCTTAAGAAAAAAAAGGCGCGAAAATGATAAAAGATTAGATATAAAAAAGTTCCGGGTGGGGCCTCCCATTTAACCCCACATGGTGGGCCACCCATTGCTGGATGTCCTACGGCCGGGAGAATATCACCGCGTCACCGAAACTTATACGCATATTGTAGTACAATTATGGAGCATGTCAAGCCGTGGCCGAGATGAAGGTCGAAGACAAGAAAGTCGCCCAGCTTATGGCCAACTCTCTCCTTGACAGAGTGGCACCAACGCCACCAGATCTTCATCGAATGAGAGAGCTACTGGAAGATAGGATAGGCGGACCAAAAAGGGCAACACAAAAGAGTTGAATATGAGGAAGTGGTCATGGTAGAAGACTGAGGATATTGCACCGCTCCCGGGTGAATTATCTTGAAAAATAGCACCTTAGAAGCCGGATAGGCCTACTCCATGGACTCCCGTATTGAGGAAATCAAAGCGCGCCTCGTAGAAATTGAGAAAGAGAGGGGCCTTCTCCTTAAAGAGTTGGATTACATATCGGCAGCTGATTCATCACCGGCCGTCCTCCTCGGTGTTCCTTCATGCCAAAAACCGCCGATCACTATTGGAGAGCGTATTGCTCTTTTTCTGAGACTTTTTCGCTGTCGTGACGATATCTTTCCCAAGCTGTGGGAAAACAAGAAAAAAGGGATAGCGGGCTACTCCCCGGCCTGCAATGCCGAATGGCTACGGGGTATTTGCGGCAAACCCAGCGTCAAGTGCAGGGAGTGCCCGAACCGTGCGTACGTGCCTTTCGATGAATCTGTAGTCCTCAACCACCTTCAGGGCATAATTACTATCGGAACCTACACCATCCGAGAAGACGACACATGCATATTTATAGCCGCTGATTTTGATAAAGAACGCTGGGATGCTGATGCGACCGCTTATAAAACCGCAGCACGGGACATGGGTATTGAAGTGTGTATTGAGCGATCCCGATCAGGGAAAGGTAGCCATGCCTGGATATTCTTTTCTGAACCCATAGCTGCCCGCATTGCCCGGCAGTTGGGAACGCTCATCCTTACCCGTGCGATGACGCGACGGCACCACATCGGGTTTGAGAGTTATGACAGGTTCTTTCCCAGTCAAGACACAATGCCTAAGGGGGGGTTCGGGAATCTCATCGCCCTACCTCTGCAGAAAACTCCCTCAGAAGACGGTAACAGCCTTTTTATTGACGATAATCTAACACCATACGCCGACCAATGGCGTTATCTGAGTGGCGTCAGACTATTGTCCGGAGCGGACATCACAACCGTTCTGCAAACGCATTTCAGTTCCCCGAAATTAAAGGAAACTACAGAACCGACCAGCCCGGACATTATTGACGCGGAAGCATCGATCCTTGGGAAAGATAAGGAAATAAAAGGTTCTTATCAAGGGATTGCCCGTTTCTACTACTCGCGTCATCTTGAAATAGACATCCAAGGGTTGCCGTCAAGTCTGGTCGTTGCCTTCAAACGTACTGCGACTTTTGCAAACCCAAAATTTTTTGAGCTCCAGCGTATGCGTTTCTCGACTTGGAATACTCCTCGCTACATCTGTTCGGCGGGGTTGTCTAATGACGGGAACAAGATGATACTCCCCCGCGGACTACTCGCACGATGTATGGAAATCAGCGAACTGGCCGGGGCGGAAGTACAAATGATCGATCTTCGCTCTTCCACGAAACGGATCCTAGTCACGTTCACGGGCACACTCATGCCTTCTCAAAAAACCGCCCTCAGAGACCTCATGTTCCAGGATTCCGGTGTCCTTGTTGCCCCGCCGGGGGCGGGAAAGACTGTAATTGCATGTGCGGCCATTGGAAAACGAAAACTTCCGACCCTTATCCTTGTCCATCGCAAACAGCTTGCCGATCAATGGAAGAAGCGGCTTCACGAATTTACCGATCTCACGAAGGATCAAATCGGGGTTTTTAGCCCTGACAAGCAGAAGCGAAAAGGCCTTGTCGATATCGCCATGATCCAGACCCTTGCCCGTGACCATAACTCAGAGAGTCCGATAATCGGTTATGGTCATATAATCGTTGACGAGTGTCACCATGTGCCAGCTATATCCTTCGAGTCCGTACTGAAAAGGATCGAGGCGCGTCATTTCCTCGGGCTCACGGCGACCCCGTACCGTAAGGATGGACTGGAAAGGATCATCATTATGCAGTGTGGCCCCATTCTTCATGTTATGAATGAGACAAAAGCACAATCACTTATCGAAAGGCGGGTAATCGTGCGGGAGACGAAGTTCCGGTTGGAAAGCAACGAGAGTCCTCAACCTGCCCTCCATGAAATATGGCAGGCCCTGGTGTCCGATAAAGAACGTCTCAAGCTGGTCGCATCGGATGTTGTTTCCGCGCTCAATGAAGGAAGATTTCCACTCGTTCTTTCCGATCGGAAGGACCATCTCGAATCTCTGCTTACGGAAATTATTTCCATGTTGGGCAAAAGTCAAACTGCTGGATACCTTATAACCAGTGAAACAGGCAAGCGTATAAGAATCCAGATCATGGAAGATATCAGGACAGCACACCAGCGGGGAAAATATCCTTTCCTTCTCTCAACCGGTTCCCTTATCGGCGAGGGATTCGACTTGCCAGAGCTCTCCGCTTTGGTCCTTGCCATGCCCCTTTCCTTTAAAGGCCGCCTTGTACAGTACGCCGGAAGGCTCCATCGTGAAAGCAGCGGAAAAAAGGATGTGGTGATCTACGATTATGCAGATGTCCACATCAATCTCTGCATCACCATGTTCAGGAAAAGGATGGTCACTTATCGGAAGATGGGTTACAACATAGACATCCCACTCGATTCTCGCCTAAAAGATTTGTTGAGCCAGAAAAAGCGAGCAAAGTCTGACTCACCATAACGATTTTAAGAACCGTCTCTGGAGGTAAACAAATTCTGCAATCCTTATTTTATTGGAATTGCCGTTTGATCAGCCGGGCGTAGAACGTGCCGATAACATTTTTGGACGGTTTCAATCCTTATTTTATTGGAATTGCCGTTTGATCAAGCAGCAGTTCATCAATGTCGTCTATGCCTATTACGGTTTCAATCCTTATTTTATTGGAATTGCCGTTTGATCGCTGCAGCGTGTCACCGCCTATGGTGTCCTCTACGAGTTTCAATCCTTATTTTATTGGAATTGCCGTTTGATCATTCTACGGGAGGTTATCGTTATGCTCCCATTTTGGTGTTTCAATCCTTATTTTATTGGAATTGCCGTTTGATCGCAAGGTTGCGCCTATTGTCCGAAGAGATCAAAAGTTTCAATCCTTATTTTATTGGAATTGCCGTTTGATCTTTTGTAATCATACTACTTATTATACTACATCATAAGTTTCAATCCTTATTTTATTGGAATTGCCGTTTGATCCAGTGCAGCGCGTGACAATGGCTGGCATTCTCTTCGAGTTTCAATCCTTATTTTATTGGAATTGCCGTTTGATCGCAGTGCAGCGCGTGACAATGGCTGGCATTCTCTTCGAGTTTCAATCCTTATTTTATTGGAATTGCCGTTTGATCGTTCCATTCGATCTTCTGTGTTCCTTCGTTTATCGGTTTCAATCCTTATTTTATTGGAATTGCCGTTTGATCACTTGTACTGGTCATTGCTCAAATCCTCAATGGCCTTGGTTTCAATCCTTATTTTATTGGAATTGCCGTTTGATCTGAATACGGTTCCAGTAAGAGATGGGCTAAAAAGGTTTCAATCCTTATTTTATTGGAATTGCCGTTTGATCTATCGAGCAGAAGTTTCAAGAACTCCCTGCAAAGAGTTTCAATCCTTATTTTATTGGAATTGCCGTTTGATCTACGTGACGCAGCTTTCCGATCTCTCGTGGAATCCATGTTTCAATCCTTATTTTATTGGAATTGCCGTTTGATCGCCTCTCATCTCTACGCATATGTCAGGACAATAAAGTTTCAATCCTTATTTTATTGGAATTGCCGTTTGATCGATAAATACCAAGGTCAAACGGCATGGATCATCGGGTTTCAATCCTTATTTTATTGGAATTGCCGTTTGATCCAGCGAAGCGCACCCGCACAACGCCACGCATACGAGGTTTCAATCCTTATTTTATTGGAATTGCCGTTTGATCAATCCGTTAGTGGTTTCCGTTTGAGATCGGACATATTGTTTCAATCCTTATTTTATTGGAATTGCCGTTTGATCTCTATTTCCAATCTTTGCCCTACCGCAACATCCGAGTTTCAATCCTTATTTTATTGGAATTGCCGTTTGATCATTCAGAAGAATCCACAAGCTCAGGCGATCCGGGTGTTTCAATCCTTATTTTATTGGAATTGCCGTTTGATCCCTGTTCCCGGAGCCGCCTTTAATTGTTCGCAATTAAGTTTCAATCCTTATTTTATTGGAATTGCCGTTTGATCCCGTGGGAAGCCCGAGGTCGTCCTTGCCGACAATCTTGTTTCAATCCTTATTTTATTGGAATTGCCGTTTGATCGGCATTGCTTACAAAGCACCTGCAAGCGGTCAGGATGTTTCAATCCTTATTTTATTGGAATTGCCGTTTGATCTATATGCTCTTCTTTGTTGCTTCAGCGGCTTCATCAGTTTCAATCCTTATTTTATTGGAATTGCCGTTTGATCCAGCCAGCTCCGCCCAGTTTGCCTTCATCTTGTCGAGTTTCAATCCTTATTTTATTGGAATTGCCGTTTGATCAGCCGATGAACTGTCGGCAAGGCTTGACGATATGGAGTTTCAATCCTTATTTTATTGGAATTGCCGTTTGATCCGAGGCAATAGCGTTTTTCGAGGAAGTGCTTCACCTGTTTCAATCCTTATTTTATTGGAATTGCCGTTTGATCAACAGGAATTAGAACAAAGGGCAGCAGAAATGCTTAGTTTCAATCCTTATTTTATTGGAATTGCCGTTTGATCTTGACCTCGCAGGATGCAACTCATGTGAACTCTTGTTGTTTCAATCCTTATTTTATTGGAATTGCCGTTTGATCAGCGCGTCGGCGGCGGGATCGTGATGTATGAGGCGATGTTTCAATCCTTATTTTATTGGAATTGCCGTTTGATCTCGTCGAGAAGCTCCTGTGTTGCATACGGCATTGCGGTTTCAATCCTTATTTTATTGGAATTGCCGTTTGATCCAGCAGATCAGTACGGAAGCCAGGAAAATAAATGTAGTTTCAATCCTTATTTTATTGGAATTGCCGTTTGATAGGAGGTAGTCCAGCATCCGGATTATCGCCTGACATAGTTTCAATCCTTATTTTATTGGAATTGCCGTTTGATTGCTCCGGCGATCGAACCTATCACCCTCGCAGAACTGTTTCAATCCTTATTTTATTGGAATTGCCGTTTGATGGAATATCTTCCACAGGGTAAACAGGGCGGTAGGCAGTTTCAATCCTTATTTTATTGGAATTGCCGTTTGATCCCCATTTATTCCGCCCTCATAAAAACACTCAGAGCTAGTTTCAATCCTTATTTTATTGGAATTGCCGTTTGATCTTTGCAACGAAGCGATCAAACATGGGGATCGCCAGTTTCAATCCTTATTTTATTGGAATTGCCGTTTGATGTGCCTGAATACGTGGGAGGTATGATGCCATCGTTGTTTCAATCCTTATTTTATTGGAATTGCCGTTTGATATCTCCAGAGGTACCACTCTTGATAGCGCCTGAAAAGGTTTCAATCCTTATTTTATTGGAATTGCCGTTTGATATCGCATGTGGATACGCTTGCACAATGATTATGAGGTTTCAATCCTTATTTTATTGGAATTGCCGTTTGATGCCTTTGAGGAATTTAAGGCCGAAAATGATAAGCGGAGGTTTCAATCCTTATTTTATTGGAATTGCCGTTTGATCTTCCTTGCCCGCAATCCTAACTATATCGGCAGGAGAAGTTTCAATCCTTATTTTATTGGAATTGCCGTTTGATCAGAGTTGCTGGTAATTATCAGCATGCGTATCAGCTTAGTTTCAATCCTTATTTTATTGGAATTGCCGTTTGATGTTCAACCCTTTTACCTCCGAAAATGACATTAACAGTTTCAATCCTTATTTTATTGGAATTGCCGTTTGATATGTCTGTGAGGCACATGACCGAGATGTCATATTTTGTTTCAATCCTTATTTTATTGGAATTGCCGTTTGATAATTTCATCAAAATATATCTGTCATTTATCGGAAGAGTTTCAATCCTTATTTTATTGGAATTGCCGTTTGATCAGAAGTATTCGGAATCACGGAAAGAAAACATAAAGTTTCAATCCTTATTTTATTGGAATTGCCGTTTGATACGGTATTCTTCATCCCGACCAGCCAGGCATGTTTCAGTTTCAATCCTTATTTTATTGGAATTGCCGTTTGATCTTCAAGTTTTCCATGCCCCACTGTGCCGTGGATCAGTTTCAATCCTTATTTTATTGGAATTGCCGTTTGATACCGAGAACGCGAAGCGCATAGCGTCCATCAATTAGTTTCAATCCTTATTTTATTGGAATTGCCGTTTGATAGTTCAATACCCTCTATGGCGAACAGCCAAAGAGCAGTTTCAATCCTTATTTTATTGGAATTGCCGTTTGATCTCTGCCACGACCTCCTCATCGCCGCCCTGTTTGTGAGTTTCAATCCTTATTTTATTGGAATTGCCGTTTGATTCGTCGAGAAGCTCCTGTGTTGCATACGGCATTGCGGTTTCAATCCTTATTTTATTGGAATTGCCGTTTGATCAGAGCATCTCCCATGCTCTCGTTATTTGCTCAGGGGGTTTCAATCCTTATTTTATTGGAATTGCCGTTTGATTATATCTTATATATCAAGTATATCAATATATCAAGGGTTTCAATCCTTATTTTATTGGAATTGCCGTTTGATCGTCGAGAAGCTCCTGTGTTGCATACGGCATTGCGGTTTCAATCCTTATTTTATTGGAATTGCCGTTTGATCCTGAACGCTATCCATTCAGACCGCGTTATCTCTGAGTTTCAATCCTTATTTTATTGGAATTGCCGTTTGATCCCGATACCCTTCTCGGCAAGCCGGTTGAGATTGATGAGTTTCAATCCTTATTTTATTGGAATTGCCGTTTGATTTGAACGGCTACGCAATATCGGCGGGGCGTATATCTGGTTTCAATCCTTATTTTATTGGAATTGCCGTTTGATTTGAGTATCTATGCCATTACTGCGGGTATAGATGGAGTTTCAATCCTTATTTTATTGGAATTGCCGTTTGATCTTGATAGCATTGTCCTTCATCTCCACGCTGAACGAAGTTTCAATCCTTATTTTATTGGAATTGCCGTTTGATTTGAGTATCTATGCCATTACTGCGGGTATAGATGGGTTTCAATCCTTATTTTATTGGAATTGCCGTTTGATTCGATTGATGGAAAGCCAGCAGCAAAGCTCACAGGTTTCAATCCTTATTTTATTGGAATTGCCGTTTGATAAAAAGCAGGCTGGTATAGCCCATTGGGGGGGAAATAGTTTCAATCCTTATTTTATTGGAATTGCCGTTTGATCCCTCCGTGTCTCACAGTAAAAATCTTACATGTTACGGTTTCAATCCTTATTTTATTGGAATTGCCGTTTGATCAGACAGGCTCTGGACTCGGCACAGGATCGAATTAGTTTCAATCCTTATTTTATTGGAATTGCCGTTTGATTTGGTTAAATCGAATGGCAGGATCCCTGGCAGGGATGTTTCAATCCTTATTTTATTGGAATTGCCGTTTGATTATTGATAAATTTCTGAAATGGGCAAAGGAAGATGGTTTCAATCCTTATTTTATTGGAATTGCCGTTTGATAATATTAAGGTTCACGGCAATGTCGCCGATCAGGGGTTTCAATCCTTATTTTATTGGAATTGCCGTTTGATAAAGATGCTCGATGGCCTCGTCGCAGAATGCCTGCGTTTCAATCCTTATTTTATTGGAATTGCCGTTTGATAACCTGCAGGTCACAGGTATATATGACATGGGGCTGTTTCAATCCTTATTTTATTGGAATTGCCGTTTGATACGACGAAGTCTTCCGCATCCTGGTCGATATAAAGGAGTTTCAATCCTTATTTTATTGGAATTGCCGTTTGATTCCGATGCTCACGCCGTCCGGTCGCGGGTAATAATGTTTCAATCCTTATTTTATTGGAATTGCCGTTTGATGACGCGTTGTCCGCAAAACCCTTATTGGCTAAAGGGTTTCAATCCTTATTTTATTGGAATTGCCGTTTGATCCCTGCCTCAGACCTTCCCCGCTTTTATCGAGGCAAAGTTTCAATCCTTATTTTATTGGAATTGCCGTTTGATCTAGAGGGAGTGAAGGAGGAGTTATGAAGATAAATTGTTTCAATCCTTATTTTATTGGAATTGCCGTTTGATGACAGCACAGGAGCGCAAAGGGGCATCCCCATAGGGTTTCAATCCTTATTTTATTGGAATTGCCGTTTGATCCTTTTCCTCCAAAAAATCCTTTAAACACGCTATTCTTTTGCCAATATTGAACACCTTACTTTTCAATAAATAACTAACTTGTACCACACAAAAAGCGCTCGTTTCTGCTCTCTTTACATAAAATCATACACAAAACTTTATTGATATTAAATGACTTTTTTGTTTTAAGGCAATTTTTCTCAATAAATTCGTGTCATGCAAGGTCCAGGGGACAGGACACGTCGGCATGCCGCATTCTGCCCCCTCAATTGTCTATCCATCTATTCAATTGTCAAAGAGCACCGCTACTAAACGCAGATATTCCTGTAACAACAATCAATGCATGCAGTCTGGGACTTCGTTCCCCTGGGATAATAACCCCTCTGTGTTATATCGATGATCTCAGAGACCATACGCAGCATCTCGTCAAATTCCCTTTCACCTATTAATATCTCTTTCAGCAAATTTTTGCTTCTCACATAACAGACATATCCTCTGCGAACGTCCCTGTTGTAATTCTCCTTTATAAGCAGGCCATAGAATATTGACTGGTATTTCTGCGTCCTGAATATTGTTTCACGATACTCGGCATACTTGTAGTCAAGCGGTGCCATTGTGCCGTCCGAGAGCGTCAGCACTTCATCGACGATACCGTGTATATGGTGTTTCGCTGAGGCCATGTATACACCAACTTCCTTGTATACACACCCTATCCTTGTTCTCAGATAATCTATATTCGTCTTTTCTCTGCCCTCATGTACCTCCCTCCCCTTCACAACTTTATATCTCTTATCTTCATTTTGATCAATGCAGAGACAATTCATAAAATAGATAAAGCGTGGACAGAAAAGGTATTCAAGCAGCACCGAGGCGGTGACATAGATGTTTGCATAAATGTCCGATTCAGAATACGGTTGCCGTACAGGTAAACTGCCGGCATCATTCGTTTTCACTGTATTTTGATTCTCATTCATACAAACAGCGCCTTCACATCATCTGCAATCAAGTTTTTATCAAATGCCTTGCCGATCATCTTAACCTTTTTAAAATCGTCATCGCACATAGGAAAGACATAAACCGAATCGGTTTCCTCGTCCGTGATCTCTTTGCATTTCAGCAAAAGCTCATCCTTTGTGTTCTTGTTCAGGTCACCGAGAAAGGCGCTCTTCTGGACACGGTATAAACCGTACTCCTTGCAGAATTTTGCTATCTTGCCGCGAATTTTATCATCCGACACATCATAAATGACCCAGGTAATCATGCTATTCCCCCTTGATAAGCCCATTTGCAATAGCGTGGCATTCGAACTGGATGACATTTCTCTTCTGGATATTTCTCCCTCGATACCGCACGGTTTCATCGAATGTCTTGTTGAGAGCCTCTATTAATACGGCCTTCCCATCTTTATTGAGCGTGAAACCGCCTTTTACCTCGTCAAAATACTCGACCTTTGCCTTTCTTCCGCTGAAAAGATATGTAACGGTTTCCTCCGCATATATTCTGAACATCTCTATAAGGTCAAAGACAAGGGATTTCTTATTATAATTATCCGTGTGCAGGAACCCGATATACGGGTCAAGACCAGCAATGATGCACGCCTTTTCTACCATCGAATATAAAACACCGTACCCGTAATTCAACATTGTGTTGAACTCGTCCTTTGCCGGACTTCTGCTTCGCCCTTCAAACTGAAACCTCTCCGGCAAGCAATAACTCAACGCATCGAAATAGATCTTCCCTGCTGCGCCTTCCAAGGCCATTACGGTCCCGCGTCTCTCATCCACCGTTCCACTGAGGTTTGCAATCCGCTCTTTTGCATCTTTCAGCCCTGCAGCCAGCTTCTTTAGCCTCTCCGCCTTCTCTTCCCGTGGACGCGCAAGCCTTTCGACAAAATCCGCCTGGTTCTCAACCTTCCTCAGTATCCAGCCCTTTGCAAGCTCGAAGCCCTCTTTCGTTGAACTGATCTCAAGCTGCTTCCGCCTGATGAGCACCGTACTGCCGAGTTTCGAATGCCACACCCTGCCGTAAGGGTCGCCAAACTCATCCAGAAAGATTACGTCGATATTATTTTCAATCGCCATCTTCAGAGCATCGGTAGAGAGATAGGCGCTCGTCGTAATCATGATGCTATCGACCTTCCTAGCGGACACTTCGAAGATTTTATCTTCGTTTTTTACAAGAAAACACTCTCCGTTTTTTCTGAGGTAGGAGCCGAAGGTATTGATTACAAGCTGCATGGCTATGGCAGGTTATTGATATATCTCTCTACTGAGTTCTTGAACAAATCCCACGTGCCTCGTATTTCATTGATAAGAGGTTTTAATTCATTCCAGCGCAGATTAAAGCTGTACGAATGAATAAAAAAGTGTCTGAATGAAAGGTAGTTCGACAGGACATCGTATAATACATCGGATAAAATGTACTTTTCTGTCGAGGATTTTAGTAAATTCTTATGCCACGTCGGTGTCTCTCTAATTTCAACTTTCTCATAAATGAGAATTCTTTTCAGTATATTTTCAATGCCATTATAAAAGTTGTGGATAAATACAGCGGTTGCTGCAAGTTCCGCTGATGAATATTCCATTTTATCGGGGATCACCACAATAAAAATCTCAGAAATGATTGCATCAATATTCTCAAACTCAGCTTCGCAATATTCTCTAAGCTGCTGTTTTGTCATAGATGAGTTTCCCTTCTTTTACAACAATGCTTTTAAATTTAGTGACCTTGCCGGATAGGTCTATCAAATCTACATCTTTTGACATGGTTCTAAATAACTCACCATAAAATTTAAAAAAAGCTCCCTCTGGCACATCGCTCACTGCGAAGTCATAATCCTTTGCCTTTGCTGCCCTGCCGGTAAGTGAAGACCCTACTAAGTACAGCTTTCCTACACCGTATTTTTTTGCAATTTCTACAGCCTTATCAAGTTCATGTTTTGGTATCATTTTGCCTCCGTACTTCATTATATCATAAATCCCATTGTGTCCGTTCAAGGTAACGGCTGTCAATAATTATTACCATACATTATCTGTTTTTATATTAATGTGTGGTAACTCTATCGGATCTTTATCTTCCTTCTTTCCTCTGCCATCTGTCCCTTGCCTCACCACCGTCCCGAACCCCCTTGACACCGATTTCCCGATCCCCCAGTAATCGGGGATCTCAAAATTCACCGAAAACGTCCCCAGGAAGCCGATCATTGCCGTACCCTTGAGAGAGGTCCTCACCTCCCGCATCCTTTCAATCTTAGCCTCAATCGGCCCCGGCACTGTGTAGCCGAGACTCTTGGACATGGAAATTATGTTCCCCACGAGAATGCCTTCCAGAAGTTTCTTCCTCTTCGCCCATGTCGCCATCATCTGATACTTTTCATAATTCTTCTGATTCAAAGCCAGCCAGGGGGTGAGGAAGGAGTAAGTGGGTGATCTTAGAGATAAATTAAGTTCGATGGGAACTGTTTCGCGTCTCATCTTTAAAACTTGATAAGTATTTGTACCAAATTTAAATTCAGAATTGGTATCTATCAGTTGTAATAATATAGATCCTTCACGAAGTCCTATAATAAAAGGTATTCCATCAATTATTTTATATTGTATTAGAGGGTGTCGATAATCAAGCTTTGTTCCTGCATGGTGGTGAAATTGAGGAATATCTCTATAATGTTTGGAAATATACCCTCGAAGTTTCGTTGCAGGTTCTCTCACGAAAGTATTAGTCTGAAAGCTTATAATTGTTTGTTCACAAAGCATATTTTATACAATCTTTATTGCAGGATTATCCTCTTCACGGATAATTCCAATATTATTATCATATTTGACATTAACAAATTCTATGTCATTAACTTCGTATTTTTGGCACTTTCGATATAACCATAATGGAACTTTAACTTTATAGCCTTCAGACAAGGCCATATCGCCCAAAGAAAAAACTTCTTCTTGAAAACAATCAGGAATAACATCAACTTTTATGTAATCAATTATTCGTGTCGATAGCCTTTCTTCAGTAATATCCAAATCCATAAACCCCCTTCGATCGTATTGATTATTATCATAAACATGCTCTCCTTCTTTAAATATTGGTGAAAACGTCAAATCGATAGTACCATATATTTTCTCAACCATTATTTTGAAATCTTCTTCAGTTAGACGATTATTTTTCAATTTTTTGATAACTTTTCTTGTCTTTTCAATGATGTCAATATCGTAAGGTTTATTACCCATATATTCGCAGATAAAAATTTCGGTATTTTTTTTACTTCCGTAACGATTAACACGCCCCGCTCTTTGGATCAAGGCTTCGATTGGCGCAATCTGAGTAAACATGCAATCAAAATCAATATCTAACGAGACTTCAACAACCTGTGTCGCAATTAATAAGAATGGGGCTCCCCTATTGAGTTGATCTAAATAGTCTTCCCGTTTTTTGCGCTCTTTCAAAATCAGTTCGCTATGAAGTATCATCAAATTTTTATGATCTCTCAATTTCTTCCATATCTGTTTATATATTTTTTGACAGTCGGAAACACGATTACAGACTACGAGTACTTTTTTCCCATCGCTAAATTTTGTCAGGATTGCTGTGAGCATCTTATCCATAGACTTTCTTATGAAGGTAAATATATTTCTCGATAACTTATCGTATTGAGGATCTTCGATCATGTTAATGTCTGGCAAATACTTGCATAGAAGCTGTTTAAGAGGTTCAGGCATAGTAGCACTCATAATTGCTAACTTTGCACCAGTATTTTTTAACCATTCGATCATCTTTATAATAAGCGCCAATGTATACGGGTCAAAGGCATGTATCTCGTCAATAATAATCCTTGCATTCATTGCATTTGCGCGAATCATTGCCCAGTGTCTCCAGTTCAAGAAAGCATAAAGAAGCTGATCAACTGTGGCAACAGTAACAGGTTTCATAAAAGTTTTTGAATTGAGAATCATTGTTCTGAATTTGACTTGATCGTCCCATTCATTTTCCATCTTAAGAAAGTATCCTGCGGTACCATGAGATAGTCCTACATTGTCTTTCCCAAAGTATTCAATACACCGTTCATAGATTTTATTAGAAGTAACCATCGTCGGTAGCAAATAGATTACTTTTTCAGTGCTATGGTTATTCAAAGCCCACAATAATCCACATTCTGTTTTTCCTTGACCTGTAGGAACAGAAACTATCAAATTACCCTCAGCATTTTTAGCTTTTTGTTGAAAGGCGGTGAGGCCTTTATAAGCCCTCCCTTTATGAATGGTTCTAATCCTTAGAGTATTTTCGATATCCTCGACACTATTTTTCACTGCATAGGCCTGTCTTTTACCAGAGGCGTTCCAGTCCGCGTAATGAAAAAGGCCTTTCATTAGAGAGAATATCGTCTGCTCTTTGATCCCTGGTACTATACTGGATTGAAGTAGCATTTGGTAAATCTTTTTATAATATTCATATGGGTTTAACCACTTAGTTACAGTCAAACTGAACGATACTCCATTATCACGAAGCAGATTTTCGCCAAATTCAATAGCTGAAGTCACTTGCGGAAGATAATCAGGAGAGCTCGACGACTCGCGCTCAAACATTTTCCCCGTGAAAGGCTTGTGATGCGTCATAACAACTAGTGCTTCAAAAGGTATATATGCATCATTATAAAGTGGACCGAGTTTTTTGCAAACCTCTGCAATAACAGGCATTGAAGCAAGTTCGTGCCGGTAGTTCTTAGAGGGATCAAGTTTCTTTCTGACAATTAATTGGAATTGTTTTGTAACTTTACCAATGTCATGAAAAACTACTGTCGCCAACATACCAGCCCAAAAACGATGCTCGTCAATCTTGTATTGTCTACATAAAGTATTTATTATTGGAGATTTCTGCTCAAAGACCCATTTTAATTCGCTAACACAATTAGTGATGTGTTTTGAAAATGGTTCGTCGGGCTTGGCTAGCATGTCATCCATTGTAGGGGCCACACGGAACAACCGAGTTTCCGTCTATTTGATAACCGTTAATTGGCGTCTGCAATTCAAGCTCAAAACCAATGCTGAAGGTTAATGGTTCTACTTGCCTCGGCGTTCGTCCCTTATTTTCATCATATTCAAATAAAACAGGAAGGTGAATAAATTCAGGCGGGGTTAAATTATGGAGAATACTCTTTAGAAGTGCCCTGTCTATCTTTGGTTTATACCCCCCTCTATGGTCGCCCGGCAGAATTGTATTATTAAACAGTTGAATTGGAACCGGTTCCATATTCTTTTTTACTGTTGCTTTGCTCTTCACATTCACCAACTCCTCCGAACTTCCAAGCGTTAATGCAAAAACAGGGTTTTCTACCGCCTCAGAAAACTTTTCTATAATTGCTGGCTCTCCAAATAGAAACAAGCGATAGCTGTTTCCATACTGGAATTCTCTAAAAAGGACATCGGGGGTTGGAATATCTTTACCTGACTTTTGCTTATGATATTTCCAGAGGTCTTTGCCATAACCTGCCTGCTTTAGCATGACCACGCTAACACCAGCTTGCGTTAGCAAATCGTCTATCTTTTCCCAACCAGCAGCAGCGCAAAAGAAACCTGCAATTGTAGTAGGCGGTGGTAGTGGCAATGTTTTTTGATATCGCTGAGCATTGGGTTCCCGAAAGCTGTTAAACATCCCGCTCACGTCGACGTATAATACATCCATAGGCCACCTCAAAATACTTGATTAAGATAACCAGTGGCGGCATTAAATGCATCACGAGTTGAGGGTATATTGGGCCACTCAATGGTGATCTGGTCATCATTACCAAAAACACCACGAGTTACGCCAATAAATTGATTAATTATTACCTCCTGGTTTTCCGAAATTGCACTCTTGATGTTTTCAATTTTAACATTGCCTTTATCATCAGTCCCGATTACTTCAAGAAGGAAAGGCTTTTTGATTTCCAAAAAACTTATTATTGCGAACTTTGGACTTATGTCTGTTAAGAATCGTGACTGACGTCCTCCGCCCCATAAATCACGAATTGCTTCAAATAAATAAATCACTCTTTCAATCTTGGTTTCCTTTGCGCATGCTTTACCCTCGAATTTCTCTTTTGGGTCTTTTCCACACCCAACCCGGTCAACCTCAATTAAGACCGTGTTTGAAAAATAGTTATAATACATCTCAGTCTCAAAAATGTTCCCGGGATCTCTGCTTCCTTCAGGGGTTATTTTCATGTGCGTTCCGTAGTCCTTGTCACCAAAGAATGCAAGATTGCCGTGCGCTGGTTTTATTCTAACTGGGGCTGTTCTTCTTTCCTTTTCTTCAAACATAAATCCAAACAAGTCATCGTCAATATAATTAAAAGGATCTCTTTTTGTGCTCTGCACCCCCTTACCCTCTGTTGCTTGAGGCTCAGATAGAGGCAAACCCCTTTCATGCCAGATATCGCGAATATATCTTTTAATCGCTTGTGCAGATATATAAGGGATTTGAACTCCCTCTCGCAATGTGATTTTCTTTACTGTTGGTACATTTTCTATTTCCGTGTCCGCGCCATTTACGGAGCCAATGGTAGTCTTAGAAATAAAATCAATCGTAATAGCCTTAATTGTTCTATTCTTCGTGTCCTTAGCCATATCCCTATCCTCCTTTCTTGTTGGATTTCTGTTTTTTTAAATAATTAAACCAACTTATAGCATTGATTACGAGAAAAGCTCTAATCTCTCGCCAATTGCTAGGCTCAATATCTTTCAGAAAATCACTGATATAGTAAAACTCTATGTTATTACCGGATAATCGTGAATATACCTTCATCAAAGCAGTTAATAGTTGGTCATATGAGTTAGCCCCCCTAATTTCGTGAATTACTTTCATCCTCTCACCATCTTTAAATGCTCCCTCCCCAATGCTTTTACCTATGCTTTCTGCACGTTCTACGTTAAAACTCACAAGACTCACCTCCTTTAAATAGAACTTTAAAAACTTTACAAGATTGTAGCTGTCATCTACCCCTTTAATTACCTCTTCAAGGTCAAGAAGAATTGATTTTCCATAGCAAATAGACTGGCAGATACGATTTCTTAAATTGGTTTGCACTTCTCCATCATTTCTTCTTGTTAACAAGCTATAAAATAATGAGCGGAAATCAACTCCTTCATTTTCACCTCTTGAAAAAAGTTCTACAAGGTAGCTTATGGATTTAAAAAGAACAACATTTCGCACTGCCGGCATTTGAGCTGTTTTTTCCATTCTAAAATAAAAGACCTCTGGTTCAGTAAGTTCAAATTCTTTAAATGTAAGACCAAAATCAATACTAGTCCCCGCGCTTTCCATGTCTTTTAACTTCTTAGTCAATTCTTTCATAAGAACCAGAAATGACTCGAATGTGCGATTGGTATAACTTATATCTGTCTTAAAGTTTCCCCACTCCCAAAATTCTCTTGCCTCTCTGAAGGCACGGGTAAAAGTAACAAGAGATTTGAAATCCTGTCCAGCCGGAAGAAAACAATTAACAACTACCTTGTTCTTCTCTCTCGACCAATTACTAATGAGTGCATAAAGCGCAAAAATACCAAAATATCTACACAGAGAACAAATTTTTTTCTTATCTTTCCAATTAGAATCAAAGGTGAAGTTTCCCTGGCCATAGAAGAGAGGATAAATATTACCGGAAGGTTTTACAAGATCATTAGATTGTTTTCCACATAATGAGCATCGTTGTTTGCCGTTCTTAATACGTTTAATTTCAGTCTCAACGATTAACGCGGGATGCTTATATAAAGAAGTATCTAATGGTAAAATCTTTCTATATTTACCTTTTTTCTTTTTTTCGTTTCTTGAATCGTCTTTAACCAGTTTCTTGTATTGCTCAAGTTGCTTAAAACCTAACTTCTTCAAATCTACTAATCCCTTACTTCCGGTTTTGGGATATGGCGCGTTAATGGATGGGAACATTAGTTCTATATATTGGAATCGTGAAGGTCCCTTTTGCAACTGCATCTTTTTGCCATCAAATGTTACATATTGAGTGGAATGACCCTCCTGCTTATAAAAATGACCAGGCAGAAAAGCAACCATTAAGTTCCTAAAGTGACTAATTATTGCGTCTTCATCGCCCGAAATCGTAAAACCTATTTTATTACTTTTGATCTTAACGCTCGTATTATTTTGTCCGAGTTTCTGATGAATCTCATAAAATCCAACAATCCCAGCATTAATCCAAGGATTCCCTATCAGTTCAATTTTTAAATCCATGTATTCCCCCACACGCTAATTAGCTTCTAATGGCTATTGTATATCCCGTCACCGTTTTCCGTGTTAGTTGTCCGTGCCGGTATTCACGAGCGTTTTTTTGCAGCACAATGTGCGACAAAATCCTCCCATGAATGATCCTGGATTTCAGATTCCGGCTGTTTGTTCATGAATAACCCCCTGCCTAATGCTAACCCTTTTTTATCATGTCACAGATAATTATTTTTTTCAACCTCCCAAATATATTACAGGTGTGAGGCCGTCCTATGAGCTGACAGAGCCCATACTCTCTATTCTATATATTTTTACCATCCCCCACTGACAACAGGGTGTCATACTTGTGAAAGGTACGTGTAGAGAGGGACGAGGAGCGAGGAACGAAAGGCCGTTCAATGTTCTATGTTCAACGTTCAAATTAGAACCGGAGAAGCTAAAGGCGGGAGGAAAAAGGAGGGAGGGGAGGTGGATAAATCGGGGGATGAAGGAGATAGTGAAATCGTTTTAGTGGCCTATCTGTTTTCCTTGGCCAAAAGCTCGGACATCTGTTGATGGAGCAACGGGATCTTGTTCCGGACAACATCCCAGACGATATCATAGTC
>Ga0116149_1002770_pt1 | contig 18796 bp, 19 predicted proteins | sample AD_UKC057_MetaG_FD_89787 | JGI IMG/M metagenome (GOLD analysis project Ga0116149, IMG submission 89787) | Active sludge microbial communities of municipal wastewater-treating anaerobic digesters from USA - AD_UKC057_MetaG | ecosystem: Engineered > Bioreactor > Anaerobic > Digestate | place: USA... | reverse complement strand
GTACGAACAGACCATCCAAGGTTATCGCTCCGTAATGTTGACCCCTTGCTTCTTGAGGACACCACGAACGGAGTCGTATAGCTCCTGCAATCGTGTGGCTTCCGCTTCCGTTATCTGTCCGTCAGAGACGATTGACTGTAATTCCTGGCTTATGGATGACAGTTGGCTTAGACTTTCAAGGATGCTTGGCTGGGGCGTGTCAGGGGTATCCGTGTGCGCCTGCTGATATTCCAAGACGGCTTCAGCTAAGTCGATGAACGCAGCCAGGGCAACCTGGTCAATCTCTGTGGTCTCCACACTGCCGTCAGGGTACTGCCGCACGGTTCGGCAACCGACCTCGAACCCGACAAGGAACCCGATGCAGATAGCAGCAACCAAGGCAATCATGATGTCTCGTTTCAAATTATCCATTTCAGACCTCCACCATGTTGAAGCCGGGGATGTCTTTACGGTCCCCGGCTATTTGTTTCGCATGTGCGTAGATTTTGAATCGGCACAGTTCGCGCGGGCTTACTGTGCGGTGATTGATGCGCCCCGGCAGTATCCCCATGTTGGAAAGCACATAGGCGACCAGGGCAGAACAGAAGAACCGTTTATCAACGTCTTTGATGGGGAACAGGCGGGGAAAGATGTTCGACCACCCCTCGCGCAACGCGCCAAGGAAGTCGTACCTTGACCCGTCACGGGCTTGCAACAGGTTGTCGAAATAGTCTTGCCTGCGCTTGATGGAGCCGGACAACGAGGACTTCAGAGGCAACCACCAAATATCCCCCTTGTAGTTCTGTACCCGCTCCGAGAGGTAGGTCCGTTGTACGCCGATGATGCGGTCCCCGCCAATCTTCATCGAGGTTGACTCGATACACTGAATCCGCGTCTTACCATCGGTATCTTGGGTTCGGGAAACCAGTGCAACGTGAGTAGGGTATCCTGTTACCCAGCGGATTACCGTGCTCAGCGGACCGCGACCGTTGTAGGCAATGACATCGCCGGTCTGCATGGCGTCACGCAGAACCAAGTACATCTGGTAAGAGTTGCGTGTTGTCATTTTGTTGACTCCCTATTCGGCAACAATAGCCTCGATTTGTACCCGCAGCGTGGCTTGTTTCGCGTCGATGTCTAAACGGTCGGGGTTGACGATGGCTAGCGCCTGCCCTGCCGCTGATGCGTTCTGCACAGGCGCGGCCACTGGACCATCTGTTACTTTGAGCGCCCGCCAATAGGTCTTGCTTTCCGTAAGCTCGGTTTGAACAGCGAGTACGGCATACGGCGTGTTTGCGACCTCTCGGTACGTTGCCGTAACACCGTCATCCGCCCGCATGAACTGGACTAAGGTGCGGTCGTACTTGAATTCCCAAGCATACGGTGGCTGAATCGCAGCCGATGCAAGCGGTTCACCGTCAGGCCCCATCTGGGTTACTTCGGGTTCGACCTTGACGCGGATAGCGTATTCGTCCCCAACCTTGACGCGGGTGTACCCGGCTGGGTCAGACCAGACGACGCCTGCACCCGCTAGGACTGCGCATACCCAGGCCCGCATCATTTCTTATCCCTCCCCTTGACCTTCTTCCAAATCCACGGGACGCCAAGGGTAACAATGGCACTGACTAGGCGCATCCAAGGGCTGGTTGTAGAACCCTCCAAAGATTGGTTCTCCTTTTTCAAATCGCTTTCTCCTTTCGTATTCGCGGCGGCAGTACCATTCGGCTTTCTGTAAATCCTCAACGGCATCTCCCTTGAGGCCCGCCCGCCACAGGTACTTGATAGCCGCGCCGATGTTGAAGGGCAGGTGTTCGACAATCTGGATGCACTCAACGCCGCTCGGGTGCGACGTGTAGTGCGCGGGGTGATTGATGGGGTCATGCGTAGGCACGGCGTAGCCATCCTTTCAGGTAGCGGTCATAGTGGGGGTGTTTCGCGGCAATCAAGCGATAGAACCCAGCAGCTTGCGACCGGATAGCCGCAAGCAACGCCCCTGGTTCGCACTGGTTGATAGCCGCGATACTCTTAGGCCCCAATATGCCATCGTCAACCACGAGGAAATCACAGGCTTTCAGGGCACGTTGCACAAGGAGGTGGGCCTGGGGCGCACCCATGTTCACCGCAAGGTCGAACACCTTGGTTGCTACTGCCTGATTGATGATTTCCCCGTATCCGTACTTTCGCCACCACCGGCGATGATAGAACTCTTTAGCATCGGGGATGGTCAATGCGCTAATATCATCCGCGTCAATGTCCCCATCCCTGTCGATGTCTACATCCAAGAACCGCAGGGTAATACCGTACTTGGTAGCCCCTGCGTGGTCCTGGGTGTATCCCCCTTCGTGCTTCATGAGCACGTCAAACGCTGGTTCGTATACGGCCATGTTCAACCCCCTATGCCCGCAGCTGCGAACAGGTTTTTGCGAACCGCCTCAAACGCGGCGAAGGCAGTAGCCAACGACGCTTCGGGCGGAAGGATTTGGCAGACGGTATAGAACAGGTCACCCGTAGACCCTTTGAGGCACATTTCCAGAAGGGCTTTTGCGCCTTCCTCAAGTGTATCTTGCTCCTCTCGGAACGGCACTATTTTTCCCACGGGAAACCCCCTTCCTCATCGCTGTTCGCGGGCTGCGCTTTTTCCTGACCCACAGGCGGCGTAGGCGGCGTACTGGGAACCGTGCCCCTGTTGACTTCCTGTTTCCAACGGGCGTTGAGCTTGAGAATTTCGGATTGCGGCGGGGATGCGCTGTCTTTCACGTTGTCCCCGCCCCAGTCGGCCAAGTCCCAGTTGATGTATTCGCCCTGCCTGTTAGCCACGAACTGGACGCCCTCTGGCTTGAACGTTGGCGCATCGAAGTTGCCGCCAAACCCCAGGGCTTGGAGCTTCTTTTGCGCCGTGGGCCATGCCTTATCGGTAAGGAAGATTGCGACCCGCACAATATCGTTTTCGAGCTGGACCCATTCCCCGCCATCCAAGCGGTGGGTGATTTCGACAGTGACCAGTAACATGGGGTTGCCGTTCTTAGAGGTGGTCATGTTACCTCCCTTGGGAACCCCGAAATACCTCCCCGGTGCGTATGTTGCCATTGTGTAATATCTCCTTTGCTTACTTGATAATCTGTTGCCAGATGCTATCGCCGTTGCCTAGTTCAAACGGAAGCGGGGCAGTCAGGGTGCGGGACTTGGCCCAAGCGTGAGGAAGTTCGACCGGATGTAGCAGGCGGTAACTGCTGCGGATTTTGCCGCCTTCTGTGAGGTCTCGTGCTATTTCGAGGTAGAGGAGATGGTCAAGCCATTCCCGAACCCTTGCCCGCAAATCGGCGTTCTTTGCTCTCAACAAACGTGGTTGCACCTGCAGGTAATCATCCCCTGCGGGGTTGGGCACCCGCTCCGGCGTAGCGTGAAGTATGAGGACAATGTGAGTGCCCCAATCAACGGCGGCATCGAGGTCTTGCAGGAACAGGCAGAAGGTATCGTAGAGGTGCAAGTACCCTTCCCCGTAGCCGTAGTGCTTCAAGCTCTGAACAAACTTGCCCTTGTCGTTGGGGATGTTGGCAACCGTCCATTGTTCTGCAAGGTCTTGCGCTTCCGTGCCGGTATCGATTGCCAACACATCATAGGAAGTAAGGAGTTGTTTGTCCCTTACCACCGCGCGGAGATCGTCCCATTTCTCGATGCCTTCGATACGGTGAACGTCCAGGTTACGAGTGCCGCGCTGAAGGTCAAGGAACAGCGTTTTCCGTTCGCACTCGGCGGTCAGGGTAGACTTGCCTGCACCGGATTCGCCATAGATGCCGACCCGCTGGGCCGTTTGGCGTGTGCCCGTGCTCACCTTGAACGTTTTGGCTTGGGCCGCTGCGGGCTTTGCCGCAGGGGCGGGCGTGTTGATTTTCGGCGGGGCCGGGATTGTTAGTTTACTCATTTGTGTCACCCTCCTTTGATTGCAGATAGTCAACAAGACATTTGTGGCAGCAGAAATCCCTGGTCAGTCCTGCGGCACCGGAATTCAGCTTGTACCAACACCTGTTTTCTCGCTCGAACTCATCTAATGAAGTCTCCCTCGCAAAACCGCATTGATCGCAGACAACTCTAACAGTCCACATTTTCATGCCCTTCTAATTCCTCATGTTTGGATGTTGCTATTTCAAAACCTTCGGGGACGGGCTTCGTTTCGTCCCATCCACCGCTTGAACACACGTCAAAATAGGTGCAGGCGTAGTATCGATTTGTGCAGGATTGAGTGTTGCGAGGGTGGAGGCCGTTAAGAATCAGGCAGGATACTTCGCCAACATCGTCCAAAGCCTTTTCGAGTTGGTCTTTGGTCCTACTGACTTCCTTCCTGGCGAAGTAATAGTCTGGCCGTTTGGCTATGTCATCCAGAATCCGCACACCGTAATCTTCAGGCGTCTCTAGGCAGGTTTGTACTGTGTAGCCTAGTGTGTTATCCCCAGTCTGGCGCGGCCTACCGTCGCGGTTATAGACACGTTGTCCAGCATTGTCAAGAACTATTTTTGTACCATTATCGTCTGTTATGGGAACCTGTGAGGGGGATAACGCAGGCTTACGGATTACGTCGTATAGGACGGTATCCGCATCGATACAGGCAAGGTAGTTAGACACCTGTGCATTGAGCCGTAACCCCTTCCAGTACATAGAGTCCGATGCTATATCATCGCTAGTTGTCTTGTGTTCCATCATTGCGACCCGTCCATCAGCCAACCGCACGAGTTTATCGACTTTCCCACATAACGCAATATCATGGGCAATCGGGAAGCGGAACTGATGTTCAGATTTAACCAGTTCGAGTTCGTCTGCCTGCCATCTCCACACATACCCCGCGAACAAGGCCCGCATTTTCTCTCGGGCGCAATGGTGGGCGTGTAGTTCATCGGCGGGGACGTTGGGCGCTTCTGCGTGGTATAGCTCCACGATACAGGCGTCTGCCTTGTCTTTGTCCTTGGTCGTGTACCAGATGTCCAATGCCTCGTGTATCGCCGTGCCGTCGAACAGGGGCCGCTCCGTGCGGATACGCCGCAGCATTAGCCGGTATCTCAAGTGGTGTTTGTGCGGGCAGGTCAGGTAGCAGTTCAGTTCCGACGTTGTAACATCAAGCATCCCCCCAAATCTCCTCCGCTGTTGGTCCTTGTTTCAATGCTGGCTGGGCAGGTTCGAGGTAGGGTTTCAGGCTGTCGATGTGGACGAGGTACCGCCCCGATGGTAGCCGCCGATGGGTCAATAGCCCCCGCTTGCAATAGCCGTGTATGGTCTGGCTATGTACGCCAAGCAACTCCCCGGCCTTCCCAGTGCTAATCCATAATTGCATCAGTCTGCTTTCTCCCCTTACAAACACTAGGATAACACATCATATCTGATTTGTCAAGCACTTTGTTTGGACGTGAAAAAGTATTTGACAATCGGAAAGCCATAACCCGCGCATGTAATGCAGCGAAGGTGCCCGAATGGACACCGTACCAGCTACGACACAATTACGGGGATATGGTAGACAAGGCGTTTGACAGGAATACCGCGAGGGCGGCGTTAGGGCATTCGGATTTCGACGCTACTGCGTACTATGTTGAGCGGGATACGGGTCTGGTTGAACAGGTAGCTGCCCAGATTGGATAGCCGCCACGGCGGTTCCTATCGCTCCGAGAGAGATAATATAGGGCAAAACCTTCACTACAAGCGACCACACACGATGTGTGGTCCGTTCAATCGCCGTTTCGATCCGTGTGATGCGCTGTTCCACCAGAGATGTGCGTTCGACTAGACCGGCAACGCCGTTACCTCTAAGCAATTTAGCTATTGCCCTGGTCTCATGGGTATTCTCTGCAATCGCCTTCATCAACTGGTCATGCTTGATGTCGCAAATCTCTGGCGTAACGTAGTCCATTATTTCACCCTATACTTCGATGCGAGTTCATAGTAGTAACGGCTTTCGCCCATTAAGCCCTCTTTCTCTGCCCGCTTGGCCTTGTTGACGTACTCCTTGTACCGCCGCTTACGCGCCTTGAGACTCATGTTGTAGGCGTCAGGGTCCGGCGTGTACTGGGTCAATCCCGTAAGGAACCGCAACCAACGTTGGTTCCCCGGCGCTTCGTTTCGATGAGGCCGCTTGTCACCCTTGAACGTGCCCAAGAGGTTGCCCATCTTGGTCCATGCGCCTTCGGGGGCCAGTCCAGGTATGGACGGGTTGAGCCTGTCAAGCGTCCCAAACGCGGGGATCAGGTTCGCCACATGCAGCGACCTTGCCCCGCCCGGCAGCTGAACCCCCATCGCTTCTGCCGGTGTCTCGTTGAGGTCGCGCCCGCTGAAGAAGTCCCTGCTCAAACCTTGCTCGAATGGAGCCTTGGCAAACGGGGATAGCTGACCGGCTACCCATCTGGACGTGCGTTCAACATAGTCACGTCGGGGGTCTGTCCCCCCAGGTTTGAAGGCGTTGATCGCGGTCACAACGTCCATCATGGGGAGGTAGTTGGTCATGTCGAGGTAAGATTGCCGTCCCTTCGCGTCTTTGCTCGTGGGGATCGCAAAATCTTCCATCAACCAGAACGGCGCTTCTTCCGGCTTGGTCCCGCTTGTCTGCCATGCGTTGTAGTAGGCACGGGCGAACGGCATATACTTGCCCGGCTGTTGAAGCATGTTCGTTATCTCGTGCGGGATGTTCTTGCGCATCCACGCATAGAACGGGACAAGTCCCCCGCGCAACCAAGCGGACTTCTCGAACTTGGACAGGTCGTCGTAGTCGAAGTGAGTTCGGTGTACTATCTCCGTGGCGTTCTCGAACCCTACACGGGCCAAGTCGCCTATATCGCCAAACCCACCGATAGCGCCCGCCATATCGTCAAGAGCGTCTATCGCGTCAGGCAGTTTCTTGCCAATCTTGCCCGCCGCAACAAGGGTATCGTCCAAGACTTTCAGCGCGAGGGGCAGGCGCAAGAACATTTCAGCCTTCTCGTTTGCGCTGAAACTGTACCTGAACCAGCGGTTGTTAGTGCGGGCGGTCCTTAGCGCCCCCGCCAACCCTTCAATGATTTCACCCTTGGCGGATTTCTCCAACACTTCTTGGCCGATGAATCCCCTGCCGCCGCCTATGTCACGGGCGAAGTATTCCTGTAACAGCCGCTTGATAGACAGGCGAACGCCCGATTGAGGAAGGGTAATGTCCCCAACAACGTTAAGGTTGTTCTTGTTGCGAACAAACTTGTGTATAGTAGAAACAGCGTCCCTATAGTATCGAGCCGTGTTTATGCTGAACGGGGTCAACCCTTCCATGTAGTTCTTGGAAATTCCCGAAGCCACGTTGCGGGTAATGTACGCGGACGGGGCGCTAAACAGCGCCAACGACTTCCACCACGATTGGAGTTCAGTACCGAGCGCACCCAACATCATGTAGTTGTTCTCGGGACTGACAACTTCTTTCAGATAACGTTCAAACGCCTTTTCGTACTCGACCGGCAGAGCTACGGGGTTTGCCGCGAACCGCCCTTGGTTAATCTTCTTCCAGAGGGCGGGACCAGTAGGCTTGCCCGTGGCAGGGTCAAGCGGAACCAAGTGCTTGGTATCATCCCAGTCAACGGCTATACCATGCGCCTTGAGATGTTCCACTAGGTCGTTAGCGTTGATGTTTGCAACGTTCTGGGCTATGCGGTTATTGAGTACCTTGACTATATCTTCGCTATACCGATAGGGAGACGGCATACCCACTACTTCATTGGGGTCAAGGGTGCTATTCAGTTTGCGTACCGTTTCCCACACGCCGTTATCGTCAACGCCGTAGGTGAGTTCCATCGTGCTGCCTTGGTTCAACGCATGGTTGACAAGGCTGTTCTCAAGCTCCGATGCCGGTTTCCATGACAGGTCAACATCCGCATGAGGTACGCCAAGTTTCTCCCCGACGATTACGCGCGGCATATGACCCACTTCGGACGCGGTATCGTCCCAAGCTGCCATGCCGGTCTTTTCTAGAACTTTGGTAAAAGGAATCTCTTTGTCGCGAATACGTTTCAGCGCGTCCCACGCATCGTCAAGACCTCTTGTCGTCGCTTCCGCCGCCGCTTCCGCAGGCCCCAGCGTACCACGGTTATGGAGTTGAGCCAGTTCCAGCAACGATGACCGCTGTTTACGGGTCAGCTTTTGTAGCGTCTCCATCTCGGGCCGGATAACCGAATAGAATTCATTGGTCAGTGTCCGCCCATGCTCTTGAAAATCCTTGGCTACCTTGCCGGGACCAGCGGCCCAGAAGTCGGGGTCCAATGCTTCGACACCTTTGCGACCACCAAACAGCCGGGACATGGCTTTGCCAAACCCGCTGCCGCCGATGGCTTGCCCTGTCTTTTGAATGCCGCGCAGGATGGTCGCATCACCGGGAATCGGAATACGATGCCCCGCAAACGTAAGCAACCCGCGTTGGCCTAGCTTGGCGGCATCGCCCCAATCGGATGCCAGTTTCGCCGCCTTAGCGCCTTTTGCCGCCTTCGCTACATCGGCAACGTCGTCAAGTTTGGATGTTAGCTTAGCCGCTTTGCCGCCTTTTGTAAGCTGACCCAAACCGCCAACGTAGTTCAAGGGGTCAAGGGGGTTGAGCATGTCAAACGCCAACCCTAACGCCTTCGTCATAAACCGTTCGGGGTCCATGCCCCATTCGGCTAGAACGTCAATGCCGCTGTAGTGCTTATCGCCGGAGAAACCTTTAGCGTAGTTGCCTACAACGTCACCTTCGCCGCCCGACAGCGCAACCAACGAACCCATAGACCCAGAGCTGAAACGGTCTAGATAGTCCAATGCCCGCCAAAACGCGCTAGGCTTTTCTTCTTCCGGCTTGTAGACAGGAAATCCCATTAGAACCTCGCACCACCAAACCGATAACCCTTCAACAACTCAATTATTCTCTCTATATCGGGGTACTGTGCAGGTCCCGGAGGAGGTACTGGTTGGTAGCCAAATCGTGACGGCATATTTATTGTAGGTCCCGTTGCTGCGGACCCTGGGTCGGGCAAAAGGAACTGAGACTGCGGTGGCGGCGGGGCGAATGTAGTCGGTCCACTCTGCGGAAACTCCCATCCCTGCAAGCCGATTGGTTGCCCCGATGGCGGACCTGCCTCAATGACCGGGTTGTATTCCAACTGCTTCGCAGGGTTATAGCCGAGTTGCTTAGCAGGGCTAGTGGGCGATGTTGCGGTGCTAGGCGCACGATTAGCGGCATAAGACTTTCCGCCAGCCCCCCATAGAACAGCCCTCAATGTCGCGTCGCTAATCGCCTGTTCGTCGTCCAAGAACGAACCCCAATCTTCCCGCCATCTCCCCGCCGCATCTTCGTAGGACTCATTCTCACCCCACATCACAGGTGGCCGGTTCCAGGGAAACGTGAACTGCTTGCTCCACCAATCCCTAGAATCCTTCTGTCTGCTCTTTTCACTTCTAAAGTAGTTTGAGGGGTCATGATACCCCTTGAACACCAGATTGCCGACCGACGATTCAGACGGTCCCCATTCCTTCACCCTATCTCGGTCATCTTCAGGCGATGCGGTAGGGATGTTACCAAACCAACCGAGTACCTTGTCCGTCAGTGTTTCCGGTTTACTGAGGTTGTACGGCATCCAATCACCCCAAGTAGAAGGGTCTTTCATGTCAATAGTCTTTTGCCCCGGTGGCGGGGTCGGACCTTGTTCCATGAACCCACCAACCGATGGGAGATTGGGAAGGTACTTTTTCATTACCGCGCCGAACTGGGCCTCCATTGCCTCGTATTCTTTTTGAGATTCGGGCTTATCCCATCCCTTGGGCTGTCCGTTCTCGTCCATAATCATGTGCTGCTGGTAGTATTCCTGCATCTTCCCTTGGAGATACGCTACTACCCGCGCTTCCTCAGCGCTGATACCCCCAAGCGCGTTAGGATCGTCAGCATCACCACCAGCACCCGAGCCGCCACCTCCGCCTCCGTTTGAGCGCTTCGCCGCACCGGTATTGGCCCTCAAATTTTCCATACGGGCATCGTGCTCCTCGATCTCCCGCCTTTTGTCAGCGTCGTAATCACCAAGTTTCTTTTCGCTCAACTGAATATCGAGGTCATAAGCCTTCTGACGGGCTTCTTCCGCAACCATCTCAAGCCGTTGCTTCTCGAAATCGAACGCACCGAGATTGGTGTATCCCGCCGCCTTCGCCGCCGCTATCTGCTCGTTTAGGCGGTCGAGTTCAAGGTTTGCCTTCTGCTCCTGCAAATCGTAGTAGACACGTTGCAGTTGCAGGTGTTCTTCCGCGCGTTTATCGGACGCATCTTCGCGCTTTTGCTGTCTGCGCCGTTCCGTGCCACGATTAAGACCGCTAAGTAAACCCGCCGCTATCGCTAATGCTGTATCGCTTGCCATGTGTTCACCTATTTCCCGCCGCCAAATACCCAAGGTTTAGGACCACTTAGAGAATTCATAGCACTATCAGCTAAGGTTCCCCACAGTTCGGAGTTGCTACCACCACCGCTGTTCTGCTGTTGCGCCTGCACATACGGATTAGGCGCATACGCAAACGCCGCATAGTCGGGTCCGGCATACGCTTGGTAGCCCTGCTGAAGTATCTGGGCCAACTGCTGGTTGTTGAATCCCATGCCGCTGTTGATGAGGTTGCCCAATGCCTCCATCAGACCGATGTTGCCGCTCATGCCAAGCTGACCGAGTTGGGCTATCTGACTCGCTAACTGGCTGTTGTATTGGCGGTCCTGTTGGAATACCCGATTCGCCAAGTCCTGTTGCTGAAGTGCCGCAGCCGCCGTGCCCAACTGATGCTGACTTGCCAACTGTTGCTGACCGAGGCCAATGTTGCCAAGGCCCAGTTCCCGCTGAACGCCGAGACCGCCAAGACCCAACTCGCGCTGAATGTCTAGGCCACGACCTTCGAGACCCAGACCGCCCAACCCTAGCTCACGCTGAATATCAAGCTGGCGACCCTGTAACCCAAGACCGCCAAGACCGAGTTCGCGTTGCAAGCCAAACTGTTGCTGACCCAGTGCCGCGTTCGCAACGTCTAGCCGGTTGCCAAAGTTCGTCTGTGCCGCTTGGGTGCTGATGTTTCTAAGCGCATCAGTCAGGTCGGTATTGCGGGCGTTCATGGCTTGATTCTGCAAGCTGTATCGGAGACCGCTGTTATCCATACCTCGAGCGCCCATTGCCTCGTTAATCTGGCGCTGTTGGTCCTGCAACATCCTGTCGCGGCTGTCTGCCGCTTGGTTGTACATCTGCGCCTGCACCCCGCTACTCATCGACTCGGGGTTCTTTAGCAAGTAGCTAAGATTGTTCGTCGCCGCTTGGGTTATCGGACTTTGCGGTGCCGGTGCCTGTGCTTGCGGTGCGGGCGTGTACTGCGTCGGTTGTGTGTACTGGGGCAAATTGTTCTGATATGGCCGGTACGGAGCCTGCTGCTGCGGCATTGGGTACTGTTGAGCACCCGTCGTTGCTAATCCTGCCTCCGGTGCGGTAGCTGGTTGGTTCGTTGGCAAACCTACGCCCACCGGCTCGGTTCTCGCAGGGCGGGGTCTACGCACATCTTGCCCGCCCATATACCCGCCCGTCTGTGGCGTGGTCGCGGGCTGTTGCGGCTGTGCCTGCGCCGTGGTGCCCTGTCCCCGCAACCTCCCTATAAGATTCTCCATTACGGGCGTCCCAGCAGACATCAGCCCCTTGCGTATACCATAAGGTATACTCACATTGTTGGTCGGCTGCGCCACAGGATTCGCCGTTTTCGGGATAACCGCCTCGCCCTGATGCAACTGGTACGTCCCCGTCTGAGGCACATAGGGCGTACCCGTAGCGTAACTGCCACGAACAGGACCGCTCGACCGGGAAAGGCCGCTCATCGCCCTGTCTGCCATCCCCGGTAGGTTGTAGAAACTGCCGCTGCCGGGCATGAACAGTTGCCTTGCTATGTCGTGCGGATTAAACGCGCCCCCTTGCGGCGTGGTACGCGCAGAGATGGGTGCCTGCTGTGGCGCAGTTGGTGCGCTCGCAGGCTTAGGGGCACTGTTGTTTTGCGAACCGCCGCTACCGAATAGAGTCTCAAGGAATCCACTGGAATGACCCGGTTTAGCCTCGTCAAGCATTGGCTCTTGGGGGGCAGGTGTCCGTATCCCGTTCACGTCCACGGGACTCAAAGACGGCATCGCGGGCATCGAGAAGTTCATGCCTGTGTACGGTTGGCTCTGCGGGTTGCCGCTGAAGTTGCCCGCAAGAATGTCCTGTATGCTCATGACGCCGGGGCTGCGCATGTTCGCGCCCTGTTGCAAGACGGACAACGCGGCGTTCACTGGATTGTTCTGCATCATGTTCATGTACTGACGCGAAGCCCAATCGCCATACTGCACGGGCTTGCCCGCCGCGTCCTGCCCGAATATTCCGCCGAAACTGTCAGACGGGTCGCCATAGGGACCGTAAGGAGACTCGTTTGCTTGATTGATAAACCTATTGCGTATCTGCGTGAACAGAGGGTCGTCTACCCGCTCATTGTAGCGACGCCACTGCTCTAATGTTTGCGCCAGGTTGGCACCCTGGCCGATAGCATTCCCAACCCCTGTCAACCCGCTCAGAATGGCTGTAAGGTCCATCTTGTTCTCCTACCATACCGCCAGCGTGACCGTGTTGCCGTCAGTGACAGCCACGCTGAATTTTATGTAAAGGTTTATGTCCGTTGGTTCGCTGGAAAATGTCAAGCCCATTGCTTGACCGCTCGTTAATGTCTCACTGTGCTTGATGACCGTCGCACCGATAGGCTTCCGGCCTAGCCCATGCCTTATCTCAACCTCCGTCAACTCGCTAACAGGCCCTTCAACATCCACGAACGCGGGCATGGCGTTCACCACGTCCCGCAACACTAAGTCGGGATTGCCGGGTCTGTATGCCACACCCTTCATCAGTTGAACCTCTTAGGCGCATGGACGAACTGGAACGACTGAATCTCCACTTCCTCGTTCGGCCATTCGTGCTCGAAACGAAGTTTCACCTTGCGTCCACGGGACGGCGTGAGTATCTTGGCAAACTCGTCGGCGTTCGACAGGGTTGTTTCGTTCCAATCCTCGTCGTATTCCGTCTTGTATTTCACGGTGATAGCGTGGGTCGTGTTTGTCTCGGACAACCACGCTTGCAGATAGTAAATCCTCTTGCGCACCGTAGGATCGCCCAGGTCCATCCACTTGGATTCCCAATAGAAGTCTATCGGGGCAATCACATACGTCCCGCCGCTCACGGTCGGGCTGAACGGGCTGTCAACGTACAGCGTGGTCGCGTAGTTGCCGATGATGGTACGTTCCTGCCATTCGCCGCCAGACGGTTTAGCAAGCAACCTGCATCCTGCAAGACCGTCCCCTGTGGTCTGGAAAATCGCAGCCGAGTCGGTGATGCTGTACTCGCCCCCGCTGGTTACGGTTCCAGTGAGCGTACCGTATCCCTCGTTAACAGACGCTCCGTCGTTATGCCCAACATCGAACTCATCAACGTAGCACTGCCTGCCTGCAATAATCGCGTACTCGTGATTGGTGTTCCTGTAACCAGACAGCACGTCAAACCCCGCGTCCGATTTGGACCACGACCCTAGTTCCTCGCTGAAGGTCAATGTCAGGTTGTTTCGTGTACCGGCTGAGACCTGTAATGCGCCTGCGGGAAGCACGACCGTGCCTGGAGGAGGCGGCTCAGCCGCAGGAGTTTCATCCGCGTATAACGTGCTAATGTCGGTGCCCGTAGCGACGTTGGGCGAGTACCGAAGGTTCTGCACCAACCCGTCATACCATCCATACATGAAGTGCAGTTGCGGATATTTCGTAGACGGCACCGTCGCGCTCTGGCTCTTGATGCTTGCGCCATTGAGGTAGAGGTTTACACTGGTCGGACTGGTCACTACCGCAACGTGATACCATGTGTTCGTGGAAATCAAGGATGCTTCAGTGAGAATGTAGTACCCGAGACCGTAAACAAACAGCCGCAACGACCCGTCGCTGAGCAGATGAAGGGCTAGATTGTGCCGGTAGAACAAAGTTGAAGTAGTCAGTGCATGAGGATACATCCAAAACGCGATTGTGCCGTTCTGCGTATCACTTGTATTGACAGCAGTGATGTAACCCGTCACGCCGTCGCGCTCCAGACATATCCCATGTGTAGGGTCCACTGTCCACTGGAAGCCCGTCTGTGACCCGTCCCCCGCCGACCCAAGAGTCCCAACGTTGTGCAGAACAGTACCGAGACCTTCGTAGAGAGGCAGGTGCATTTCCCATGTGACTGCCATTATTCGTCCACCTCAACGCTCACGATATACCGGCCCGCAAGGTAGTCGTATACCCCTGTCGCATACCGTTGGTTCTGTTTGCTCAACCCCTCGAACAGCGGGCGCTGCGTCTGCCCAATCGGTTGCGGGGACAGGTCGTTACCCAGTAGATACACGCCGTCATGGCTCAAATAGTAGATGCCCTTCGGTCCTGAAGATATGGTCCGCCCGCTGACACAACCCACGCCGTCCACCACCTTCTGCACCTGGAACGTGGTCGCCCCTGTGCCGGTCAAGTAGTGGATGCTGTTCTCTTTGAAGATGAGTAGCCCGCCATGCGCAGACTTCAATCCCGTAATCTCATCGCCGCCGCCACGGTCCACGAGGATGATGTTCTCCTCGGGGAAGTCGCTGTATGCGCTCGCCTCGCTGTACCGTAACCCGCTCGGATACGCGCTACTGTTCCCGAACCACAACCGACCACCGTACACCTCGCAATGCCGATGCGGGCCTGCATACCCACGATACTCGTTCAGGACAGCATTCACGTTCATGGTGCTGTCCCCAATGTTGTCGGTATATGTTGTCGTTGTGTTGTCGTCAATATCAATCAGATACCGCAGCGTTGCCCCGTTCGCTACTGTCCGGTAGATGCGCCGTTGGTTCACCTGGGGGTCCGTGCTCACGGGGATATTGGTCAATACAGCCTTGTGACTCGCCGTGATTGATACGCTAGCCTCTGGACTCGCCAACGATTCTGTGCCGTCGCGGCTGTTTCTGAACGCTATCCTGTACTTGTAAGTTCCCGCACTGAGATTTCCCGCATCCCCTTCCGATCCTTCCGGTGCCGCCTTGGGTCCGTCAATCGAAACCCCTTGCGGTTTCTCCGCGCCGTCGTATTTGTAGTTGACATCCAACCCGTTGCAGAATATCAAGCAGTCCTCTAACTGTACCCAGTCGAACAGACTCGATTCGCCTACATTGTTCAGCCGCTTGATAAGCACCGCATCATCACCCTGGAGCGACCAGATGCCGCTGCGGGTGCAAGCCACTATCTCACGATCCCACGGGGTTGCGCCTGTCTTGACCTCGTTGGGCCTGAGATGTCTTGCCAGCGGGGCAACCATCAACAACCTTGGCGGATACTGCGCGTACACCAGCCCTTCTGACGGGTACGGGCGTGTCCCGTCCGCCGGAATAGTTACATCAGTGCCCCCCTGCACTTCGTCGTTCAAGAAGTTGAAAGCGTCAAACCGCCAATACCCTTTCAGTCGGGTGTTCTTGGTATCGCTAAGTATCCGGTCTTTCCACTGCTGAATTTCGCGCGAACTGCGGGCATGGGACCATAGCCGCACTTCGTCTATCGTGACGGGAGCCATCTTTGCCATGTTTAGACCCGAACCCAGAAGGTACTCGGACGCGAAATAGACGCCGTTCGTTGCGGCTGTCGAAGCAGACGGTCCCACCTCATCGGCTACGCCCGATGTTGTCTTGTAGACATCGCCGTTTATGTACAACCGAATCGTGGTGCCGTCTCGTACCAACGCGAGATGAACCGGACTCCCCGGCGTCATGTCGTAGCCCGAGTCAACCGCTACGTTCGTGTCTGTGGTTTTCGTGCTGTACGAATAGTAAAGGCTATGGTCCCCGCCGCTCACATACAGCCGGAACGGATACCCTACATCAACTGCCCCGTCTTTGCCGTCGCCTATGTGAATCAGGGTAGCGATTGCACCTTGGTATGGGTTGTCCAACCTGAACCATCCCTCGATGGTCCACTTCTTCCCCGTATTCAGTATCGCCGCGAAATTGCTATTGAACGGTGCCGACGCATAATCATCCGCGCCATTGAACCGGATAGCAGTCCCGTAATCTTCCTGCAACGGGACCATGCCCCTTGTCGGGCACGGACCCGCAGAATACGCATACGCATGGTTCCTGTTGATGCTCAGGTCGTCATACACGGTTTCGCGGGTCTCGTTTAACCGCCAGTAGCCCACGAGGTCAGAGTCTTGTAGCTTGTCCTGACCCAACTCCCACGAAAGGATTTCAGAATTAGCAGAGAACGGGAGGTACTTTGACCAGAACCGAATCTCATCGACCACCATTGATATTGTCTGATTCTGCGGGGTTGCGCCAATCCCAGCGCCAACGTAGTAGTCGCGCGAACTAGGGTCTAACGTGTAATCGCCCGTCTTGGAATTCATCTGAAGGTCTACCCCGCAACGGATAGACCCCGTGTCTGAAATCTGTGCGCTGATTGTGTGCGCCTGACCTATCACGAGAGACGTAGACGCCCACACCTCTTGCAGTGTCGATGTGGTGTCGTACAGGCGCAAATAGACTTGCCGGAAGCCGGGACTGAACCGGAGTTCCCATCCCTTGCTTGTGGACGTGTCCAAGTTGCCGATGATGGTGCAGTCGTCGGTAGGCAACTGCATGAGCTTGACCCGCAGCGTGATTGTCCAACCCTTTGTGAACTCATACACAAAAATGTGCGGGATGATAATGCAGGCATTGGAAGCACTGTTCTCAATTACCTGCCCGCCCTCTTTGATAGCCGTCGCATGGAGACGCGAGAACCCTTTGCGCTTGGCAATCGTACCCTTCCGGTAATCGCAGTTCTGCGCGTCCGGCGAAACGTTGTCGGGCAACAGGTCATCGGCATGAAGCCTGTTCTCTCCTGTAAACCCCCGAACCAACTCTTGTGCTGATAACGCCATTAGTCAAGCACCGCTATCTGGTCGGATTCCGTATAGTTTTCTTCCGTCAGAATCCCCAGGTCCGCCAAGTCCTGACGGCACATGCGGAATACCGCCCCGCTCAACGGCTGTTCCCTGCGCCAAGCCGTATTCAACATCTCCTGAAAACTCAGGTATTCAGACTGCCAGTTGTCAACCTTGTTCTGTTTCTGGATGTGCGCATACGCCCCCTGCACAATCACGGGGTCAAGGTGGGACGGCACGTCTACATGGTCATCAATCGCGTTGACCTTCGTGGGAACCCTGTAATACAGGTAGCTAATCTGATGCGACTCGTCAGGGTACGGTTCAATCACAATCTTGGGCGCATACGCAAACGAACGACCGATATGCGTCACGAACTGCGTCCAACCCCGAAACGTGGTCAACGCTTTCCGCCTGTACACAGAAGCCGCGTCGCGGCACTGGAACTCATCCCCGTCTGTCAGGTCCCAAATACGCATGACCTTCTCGCAGTCGCTAGCAAGCGTGTAGACCGGCTCATAGATGGCATACGTCGCCGCAGTAGCCGTTGCGCCCGTGTACGCAATGCTCAAGGTCAACGTCTGCGCCACTGCGTTCACGCTGACAATCTCGTATTCTTCGCCCCCTGATATGCGAATCTTCCGGCCCGCCATGTCAGAGGACCATACCGTATCCGTGCCCGTGACTGTCGTGCTGTCCGCTGTCACGGCTACCGTACCCGTGGTGTAGGGCGCGACAGTGGAAAACCGCGCCTCGGTCAACCAGAATGTCCAATACCCGCGCATCCGTATTTCGTCTACAACACGGTTGATGGTGTGGATGAACCCGCGCACAGGCGAATTCTCGGGCAACCATTGGGCAACCTGCTTGCGCAACTCATGCACCTTGGTCCCCTGCCCCGCGCTAATCGTCGTGGTTGTGAATGTGTTTCCCATTAGTCCGCTACCGCTACAAAAGGTTTGCAGTGAATGTCGTTGTACCCGGCAGGACACTGCGCCGAAAGGTAGTACAAACTCCCCGCGTTAAGCATCAACAGAACCTTGCCCGCGTCGTTGGTGGTGCCCGACGCAACCAGCACCGTACCCGCTGAATCCGTAGTCACCCATACCCGCGCGTTAGGAACCCCCGCGCCGCCTTCCGAGACCTCCACAGTGCATTTGTCTGAACCTGTACCCGCAGCGTTGCTCACGCTACTTATGGCAGCGTCGAGGTAATAACCAAAAGTACCAACAGTGACATGGCCGGTACGGGCTTCGTCCCACACCGCATCCGCGATAGCCGCAGGCGTGGGGTCATTCAATGCCGCTAGCCCCGCATCCAGTTCAGCTTTGGTCGGTGGGTCGTAAGCAGTAAGCGCAGCCGCCGCCTGGGCGTTTACTTCTGCCGCAGACAGGTTGTTGAGTCCCGCCAAACCGGAATCCAGTTCCGCCTTGGTAGGGGGATCGTAGTCAGCAAGAGCTGTGTCCACTTCCGCGTTGACTTGCGCCGCAGACAGGTTGTTCAACCCAGCTATCGAAGCGTTAAGGTTGCCAATGTTGGCCTCAACATTGTCCGCCGCCGTGGAACTGGAACTAATTTCAACAGCATCCACATAAAGCTTATCGGAACCTGCAATCAGTGAATCGTAGATATTGGCCGGGACAACGACAAAATCCTCCCACGCAGGGAGAACGCCGGTCGCCTCAAACGTCAACCGCAACCGACCAAGCGTGCCCGTATCGGTCGTGCTCAACGTCACCGCGTAATAGCCGTTCGCCACATGACGCCAATAGCCGTCCCCTGCTGAATTTGCAAGCGTCACGTCCGCTTTCGTCACGCCCTTGATTACGTCAACGTCTATCCCCGTCGCGTTG
>Ga0116149_1002769_pt1 | contig 18806 bp, 14 predicted proteins | sample AD_UKC057_MetaG_FD_89787 | JGI IMG/M metagenome (GOLD analysis project Ga0116149, IMG submission 89787) | Active sludge microbial communities of municipal wastewater-treating anaerobic digesters from USA - AD_UKC057_MetaG | ecosystem: Engineered > Bioreactor > Anaerobic > Digestate | place: USA... | reverse complement strand
GGTTTATCGCGCCGCTTCTTGGGGTAAAAAACTAGGCATGCCCTTATCTTTAGATTTTTTTCAACTATTTAAAGATATAAAAAATAACTACGACCAAATAATCTTACACTACCCCTTCCCTTTGGCAGCCCTGACTTCCCCTTTCATTCCTAAAAAAAAATTAATCATCTATTACCATTCTGATATTGTCCGGCAAAAGTTAGGCGCCTTAATCTTTTCTCCTTTTATCAAATACAGTCTCAAAAAAGCCCACACAATTTTAGTGGGTAGCCATAATTTAATAAACTCCTCGCCAAATTTAAAAACCCATTCCGATAAATGTCAGGTTTTACCTTTTGGTTATCAAGCAGATTATACCCCTAATGATTATCAAAAAGCTGAAGAAGTTAAACGACAATACGGAAAAAACAAAGTTCTTTTATTGGCCGTCGGCCGCCTCGTCTATTATAAAGGCTTTGCATATGCCATCAAAGCCATGAGCGGAGTCAAGGCTCAACTTCTAATTATCGGCGACGGACCGGAGAAAGGCAGGCTGGAAAAACTGATTACGGATTTAAACTTGCAAAAAAATGTAAGCATCATTTCTTGCCAACCAGATTTAAAACCTTTTTTTCTGGCGGCCGATATTTTTCTCTTTCCTTCAACTGAACGCAGCGAAGCTTTCGGGCTGGTGCAGCTGGAGGCACTAGCGGCCGGCAAGCCGATAATTAACACTTATCTGCAAACCGGGGTCGAAGAAGTTAGCCTAAATGAAGTTACCGGACTCACGGTCAAACCTAGAAATATAGCGGCCCTGAATAAAGCCATCAACACCCTGGTGAGCGCCCCAAAATTACGGAAAAAATTTGGCCAAGCCGGCCAAGAGCGTTATCATCGCCTGTACACCACAGAAATATTTATTGATAATCTTAAAACAATTCTTAATAATATCTAAAAAACCAATGTAAGCAATCAGCTCCGCAAAAGCCATCCTTTAAGGGATGGCTTTTTACATACCGAGCTTTCCGTCCTTTTACAAATAATTAAAGAATTTAGACAACTAAAGGTAACTGATTAAATCCGGCGGCAAATAATTCAGTTTTTCTCTGGCAATCTTTAATTTTTCTTTCAAAATATCCACCTCCAGATAATTGCCCGCCACCGAGTAATAGGTATTTCTGCCCTGTTCTCTCTTAATAATAATCTGCTGATCCAAAGCCTCGTTTAAATAATTAATAAAAGTCTGCCGCGAAACTTTTCTTTTAGACAAGGCGTAAAAACGAGAAAATTTTAACTCTCCGTTTTTAACCAAAGGTTTTAATAATTTAATAGCAGGCAAACCTAAGTTGCTATTGTTAATAAATTCTTGTTTTTTTCTCTCCAATACTCCCTTAATTACTCCCAGGGCAGAAAAATATAAAGCCTCGGAAGCAAAAGCCACAAAAGGGTTAAAGCTATGCTTATACAAAGAGTTAATTAAATTTTTATAATACCTATCTTTTTGCTGGTAATAGTAATAAGAGAGGTTGTATAAATTATTTTGATTATAAGCGATATCGCGTAAAATTAAGTGCTCCAAAACCCTACACACCCGCTTATTGCCGTTTTTAAAAGGATGTAAAGAATACAGGGCGGCATGAAAAATAAAAACATTAATTGCCGAAGGATTTTTTTTAATCCAAGCTAATAACTCTATTAAACTATCTTTTATTTCACCAGGAGGAGCCGGTTTAAAATCAGCCACCCTGGTCTTATCGTCATCACGAAAACAGCCGCTATGATAAGGCTCAAATCCGGGTAATTTATCAGTAAAAATATCAAGACCAAGGGTTAACTGTCTGTGCAAGTCGGCGATAAAATCGGGAGACAAGTCGTTTAAACTAACCTTTTTTTTAGCTAGCGACTGAAAAGTCTGAACAATATTATAGTATTCAAGCCGATCATGATCTTTCTGATTTAAACGCGCTCCTTTATCCAACTTCTCGGACAATGCTTTAAAGGGAGCTATGTCTTTACGACCAGTAATTAATCGATAAATCTCATCCGCCGCCAATAAGGTAAGCTGGGAATTTTCAGCTTTAGAAACGGCAAAAGAAAACAAAAAGTCATTATGTAGTTTTAACAATTGATCTAACTGATAATCAATTTCTATCTGCTCATAGGCCGACAAGGCTTGATCAATCGACCTTAACTCTTCCTCTTGCCAAGGCAAGCGCTTAATATTAATAAAAAAAGTACTCAAAAAAGGTTGGGAGAAATAACTATCTCCGGTCAAAATTTCCTTAAGTTTAGGGCTGATATTATTTTCCATAATTATATTATGTCATAGTTATTATTTTTTTACAATATTTATTTAATATAATGACTATTTTTTATTAATATAAGCGAATATTTTCATATAGATTGGTACAATAATTAGTCTAATTAATTTATTTTAAATTAGTCTAATCGCCATCCCAAAAAGCTGTATAAATACAGCTTTTTTTAAAAAAATATTTTAGATTATCCCTAGATTTTTACCCTCTTCGCCCTTTGCCTCTCTACTTCGGTCAAATGCTGTTTGCGCAAACGAAGGCTTAAGGGCGTAATCTCCAAATATTCATCCTCTTTCATAACGCTCAGGCCAAATTCAATCGTCAAGGGCACCGGTGGTGTCAGTTGAATCGCTTCATCCGAACCGGACGCACGGACATTGGTAAGCTGTTTACCTTTAATCGGATTAACCGCCAAGTCATTGCCTTTGGAAACATTACCGATAACCATACCTTCATAAACCTCGGTATTGGGGGCGATATAAAGGACGCCCCGATCCTGCAAATTCCACAGAGCGAAAGCTAAAGCCTTGCCGGTAATCATAGAAACCATCGAGCCCAGATTATTCTTATAAATATCGCCGGCATAAGGCTGAAAACCCAGCACCTGGGCGCAAAGGATGCCTTCGCCCCTAGTATCGACAATAAATTCATTGCGATAACCGAGTAAACCCCTGGTCGGCACGGCGAAAGTCAAACGGCTCTGGCGGTTGTGTGTTTTAAAATCAAGCATTTTGCCACGACGTTTAGAAATCTTTTCAATAACCATACCGGATAAATTTTCCGGAATATCAATCGTTACTTCTTCAAAAGGCTCGGATTTAACGCCATTAATATCTTTGATAATCACTTGCGGCTGAGAAACCTGCAACTCATAACCCTCCCGACGCAGATTTTCCAATAAAATTGCGATATGAAGCTCACCGCGGCCGAAAACCCTATAATAACTGGGTTCGGAAAAATCGATTTTCAAACCAACGTTCACTTCCATTTCTTTTTCCAAGCGTTCTTTTAACTGCCTGTTGGTGACAAATTTACCCTCTCTGCCGGCAAAAGGAGAATTGTTGACCAAAAAATTCAAAGCGATTGTCGGCTCATCGATTTTAATCGCTGGCAAAGCTTTTTGGTCGGCTCTTTCGGCAATCGTCTCGCCGATATAAATATCCGGCAAACCGGCAATCATCACAATATCCCCCGCTTCCGCTTCGGGCACCTCTTGGCGATTGACGCCTTTAAAGGTAAAAAGCTTCGTGATTTTTCTGGCCCTGGTGGTGCCGTCAAGATCTTTAATAAAAACAGTTTGCGCTGCTTTTATTTTTCCTTCATAAAGACGGCAAATGGCGCAGCGCCCCAAAAAATTATCATAAGCCAAATTAAAAGGCTGGGCCAATAACGGTCTAGACAAAGCCTCCTCGGAAGAAGCCAGAGAAACATGAGTTATGATTAAATCAAGCAAAGGATTGAGATTGTCGGAGGCGTCGGTCAATTCTTTCTTGGCGATTCCCTGTTTGGCAGCGGCATAGATTACCGGAAAATCAAGCTGAGCATCGTTGGCGCCAAAATCTAAAAATAATTCATACACCCTTTCCACCACTTCGGCCGGACGAGCGGCCGGCTTATCAATCTTATTAATCACTACAATCGGCTTGAAACCGAGCTCTAAAGATTTTTTTAAAACGAATTTTGTCTGCGGCATCGGCCCCTCCTGAGCGTCAACCAATAGCAAAACGCAATCGATGGAACGTAAAATACGCTCAACTTCTGAACTAAAATCGGCGTGGCCGGGCGTATCAACGATATTAATTTTTGTGTCTTTATAAAAAATCGAAGTATTTTTTGAATAAATAGTAATGCCTCTTTCTTTTTCCAAGGCATTGCTGTCCATGCTTACTTCTTCACCGGCGATACCGGTTTGGCGCATCAAAGCATCGGTAAGAGTGGTTTTACCGTGATCAACGTGGGCAATAATAGCGATATTGCGGATTTCCATAAAATAAATAATGAAATTTTTAGCTTTTTAAAACAAAAATTACGCCGAGGGCGTAATTTGGCCTTACTTCTTGATAATAATTGATTTGTTGAAAATAGTCAAACCCACTAACGGCCGTCTGCTTCTGATAAAGACGCTAAATCAACCACTTCGGAACCTAAATTATTCACCGCTACATTAATCTCTATTCCTTGACGGACTTTCTGAACTTCTGCATCACTAGCAACTTTCCAATAAAAAGCCTGTTGAACAAAAACGTCTTCAATATCTCCACCCTCCCAAGCACGCATCAAGGCCGCTAATTTTTCCTTTTCATTTTTCAGTTTTTCATTAATTTCGCTCAATTCTTTCTGGCGAGCCAAGAGGCTCTTTTGGTCAGAAGGAATGTTCGTTCTCGCCGCTAGACGGGAAATCAAATTCTCTTGACTCTGTCGCCGGGATTCTAAAGCGCTAATTCTTTTGCTGGCAGCATTGTATAAAAAATTAATCTTGGGAGCGATAGCCGCCATTGCCTGCTCCTTATAAGCTCTTTCTAACTCGTCTAAGGAAACCTGTCTAATCGCTTGATGCTTATCATCGCCATAATAGAAATAGACACAGGCATTTTTCTCCGCGGCAAGACTACGGGCTTTTTGAATTTTTTCCCAAGAAACAGCCTGAATATCCTCATCGGTCATGATAAAAAGGGCATTTTTTTCTTCAGCCTTCATTTTATTCAAAGCGGTATAAGCGACATCAAGTGCCCGTTCTCTAGTATCACCAAAATATTTTGTATCTCTGATATTTTTGGCCACCTCCACCGAATTGTCTAACTGCTTTATTCCGTCCAGATGATTGGAAAAAGTGGCAAAATTAACTTTTAGTTCCTTAAAATTCTGCTTTTCTATCATCTGCGCCATATAAGGATAGGAATCGCCTACAGACGGGCTATTATCAAACAGCAGATAAACATTATCATATTCATTCATTTTAAGAAATTCGGGAGACCTTGGACTGACTTCATACCCTTTTTCAACTTCACTGTTCCTCATCTTCATCTTATTGATAAAATCCATCTGGGGCATAGTTGCCGAAAATGATATCCGTCGACAATCGTCCAACAACAACTTATATTTTTCTGGGTAATTAGCTTTTATAGACGCCACTTCTTCTGGTGTATACTTTTGACCAGTTTCTGGATTATCTAAATCAGTAATATAAATCACGCCCTCTTCCGGCCCGGTCTGGGAAAAAGGCATCTCATGAAAAAACTTCTTATTTCTAATCTGTTCAGCTAAATCGGCCGGCAACTTGTCAAACTTATAATTCTGTAAAGTTTCGGTGAGGAGTTTATCTAAAGCCGTTAGTCTCGCTTTAGTCAACTCAGTATTGCTGCCCTTCCAATTGCTCGTCGGGCGCTCATCACTGGAACCAAATAATTTAAAATCAGCGGCCATAATTTCTTGAGCATTGTCAGGAGTAATCTTGCTTAAAAAAGCTTCAAAATCGGAAATAATCGCTTGGGGGTTAATAATATCAGCTTTATCAGTAGCAAAATAGTGTGTTAGTTCCAAACTAGCCAAACGTGAATTTTCCTCCAATTTTATATCCAAAGGCTTAGCGTCGTTAGACTTATGTTTTTCCGGACGCTCGTCATCAAAATCTTTAGCTGACAGCTGATACGTTTTATCTGGATTGGGTTCACGATCAAGCTCGCCCTTTACCTCTTTACCCATTTTCACTCCCTCTTTCAGCTTATCCTGTGGCTCTGCTCCTTGGGCGTCCGGAGCAAATTTAACCAGAAGCATTAAAGCAATAAAAGCGGCTTTAATTGAATTATAATTAGTAAAACGGCGAAATCCGCTTAATTCAGATTTTTCATCTTCTTCTAAGGACTCTAAAACTCTAGCGATTTCTGGTATAACTTGTTCACCCTTAGCCTCTAAATTTATGTCTTGCTCGGCTAAAATTTCGGGAAGCTTTTCCGGACTCGTACCGGTAACAAGCAAAGTATCTTCTAAAGACAAGTGGTTACCCATCTCTTCCTGGATCTCAACAGCTTCCCTTAATTTTTCTAAACTATCAGGATTGAGACTGCTGGCCTTTTCTTTATCATTATCATTGTCAATCAATATCGGTTCAGTTGAACTTGGCTGTTCAATTGTATCCTTCTTTTCAGGGTCTTTTTCGTCGCTAGGCGAAATTGATTCTTTTTTGTGTAAAAAATTAAACATATTTTTAAACTTTAATCACATTATACCAAAAAATTAAGGGAAAAACAATAAAAAAGAGCCCTCTAAAAAGAAGGCTCAAAATATTTTTCTATTTACCATAAGTTTGCGGACAAACTTCCGTTGTTGATTGTAAAAGACAATAAACGGAAGCCTGGCGCCGAAACAGAGTCGTTACCGCTTAAATATACTAAAGCGGTTAAGTCGGGCTCGATTACTAAATCATCGGCGCAAAAAGAGCCACCCGCCGGCAGAGAAACCACCATATCGCTGAATTCCAACAAAACATTCTGCTCGGAATTGTTTTTTACAAATATCGGTAGTTTATCGCCAGCAAATTCATAAGCCCCGTCTAAAGGGGTCAATCGACAAAAACCAACCTTCTCCACCACTTGTGGAGATTTTTTAATTTGTTGATAGACATAATATATATCTGATACATCGAACGACCAAACAGAATCTCCTGCCGGTATTATTAAGCCCGGCCCCCCCGATCTTGGCAGGAGCACAATTTCTTTGTTTTCTCGGTTAATAATAAAGGCTGCGGTCTGAGCCTGTAAACGGGGGAAAAAGATAAAACAGGTAGAAACAACAATGAGAACAATTCTGAAAATTTTCATGATATTTAGTTTTTAAAGTGTTTAATAAGTTGACAAATGAACGAATAAAAAGATACTAACAATAAAATTTATATATGTCAATGGGCAAAAGTAGAATAAGTCATTTAACCTAATTTTTCACGGTTACCGGGTAAACGGGGCGCAAACTAAGTGAATCTAACCCGTAATTATTAACTTATGAAAAAGCATCGGTGTTTAACCGATGCTTTATTGTGTTTACGGCGGGGGGAGGCGTAATTGGAACGGTTGTTAACCTTTTTTACTAAGCTAAGCTTCACTTATAACATCAAAATCATTAGCCTTGGCGCTACCGGTTATTGTAAAGCCATAAATATTTTTAGCCAAACCATTATTTATTAACTTTTTAGCTGTCTCGTTTAAAGTAGCTCCGGATCCAGTAACATCATCAATTAATAAAACATTGTTATAATTATAACTATCGGATATAAAAATAGTTTTATTGGCATTTAAAATTCTATCTTTTATATCTCTTAAACTTTTTTGCTGGACCGGAACAAGCCCGGTATGTTTATTAATGGGAATTATAGGCAAATCAACTCTAAGTTTCTTAGAAATAAATGTCATTAGCTGTGTTTTTCGCATCACCGTTGGTGGAATAAACCCAATAGCATCAATATTATAATTTTTAATAATATAATTAACACCATCCCTGATATTATCAACTATGTAATTCATAACCGCCGTGTTAGTACGTCCAGCCTTAGCAATTCTAATCATTTGGCTAAGATAAGTTTTGCCAAAAACTGGTAAAGAATCAAAATCGCGGTGAAAAACCTTAATTAGTTTTATGTCGTCTTTAAAAACTTGTCGCATTTTTTCAGTTGCATCAATTAAAAAAACTTTATTTTTATCATTATAAAATTTCTGACGAATTTTTAAGTATTCCTCGGCAAGAGAATTAACTGCCAAACGTCCAGATTTATTTTTAGCCCAATACAAAAAACCAGAAACACCTTTTAAAAGCTGCCCATCCGGAGTAACATAAATATAATATTTATTTAATACTTGTTTTTGTTCGTCAGACAAGTCATCAACGTTATCTTGACTAACCAATTTGTAGATAATTTTTTGTGGGGGCAAACCCTGCTTTAAAATATCGCCACTATCAACAAATTTTTTTATATTATTTTTAGCTGTTTGAACGCTAATACCCCAAACTTTAGCTAGTTGCTCTATGGTTAAACTATCAACATCATGAAACAAAAATTCCAAAGCCTTTTTATTATTCGCCAGCTTATACTTAACGTTAGCGCCTGATTCTGCGGTCATCACTAAAATATTTTCATTAACTAGGTGACGTAAAATTTTACTTAACCAGCTGCGAGAGATACTTGTCTGACTTTCAATTTTGGAAATAGAAAAAACACCCGTTTTTATCAAGACATTAACTATTATATTATATTGTGCCTCTTTCTTAGTCATACTATGTATTATACTATATATTAATAATATTGTAAATAGGATTAAATATACTAATATTAAATAAAATATTTAGTATGTATTATACTATATATTATAATATATTAAAAATACTATTTTTTTACTAATATTATTTATAATATACAGTACATAATAAACAATATATTGACTTTATTTATCATTAAATTTTAATTATAGTTTAACACTGGACTTTTTTAATTACTTACTTAACAAAAGAGCTTAACGTTAATTAAGCTCTTGGCCTTTTTAGTTAATATTAGCTATAATGTCTAGTCTATCCAATACTAAATTATCTAGGCGGTACCTTTTGGTTAAAATCCGAACTTTTTTGAAGAAAATCCGGACGGCGAATTCTAAAATCCAATCGCCGCTTCTTCGTCCGCCGCCTAGAAATTTTTTAGATACTCCTTAATTCTCTCCCTGTCTTCATTTTCTTTTTTGCCCTTAAAATATATCTCAATAAAATCTACCTGGCAATTTTCGCAATGAAAAGCATAAATAATTCGTATTCCACTTTTTGAACCTCGCCCCTTTAACGCTTTGCAAGCAAATTTTTTAATTTTATAAATTTGTATTTTTTCTGCGCAAAAACCCTGAACCGGAAAAGTGCTTAAATTATTTACTTTTTGAATATGGAAAAGCTCAATCGCCGCAACTTTTGCTAACCCCAAATCATCTTCAAGTGATTTGAACTTTTTGAACAACCTTTTGAAATCTTTTTGAAATTCCGGCGTTTCGCCATAATTAATCTTGCTCATCATAGTTTCTCACAGAGGTTTTAGGGGTGCGGTAGAACACGGCCTCGTAATTAAGCGGCTGATTTTCTTTCGCGACGAGCCAAGGAGTGTCCTCGTGAGAGTACTCGCTTAATTCTGTGGCGTTTTTATCGCCCAATCTGGCTATGACTTCATCAATATGACGCAATTCGCGCGCGTCTTTTAATTTAGTTAAATCTGGTTCGCGAATTGGCAAATATTTTCTTTGTGGATAATTAAAATATTTTCCCTCTATTTTTACAATTTCGCCATTTTTGATCATATCATCAACCATAACCTTAAATTCAACTGGCGTAGGTCCATAATGATTTTTAATATAAGTCGCGCCAACAAGCTGTTCCTCAAATTTTTCATAAAAATCAAAATCAATGAAATAAAGCAATTTATAAAGCACGGCTTCACCGATATTCGGCTTGCCGCCGACTTTTGACAAAACATAAAGCAAAACCTCTTTGAATTTTTCAAGGTTTTTTTGAGGAACGCTTATTCTCATTTCTTGCTTTTCTTTTTTTATCTTTTTTGTAATTTTTTTTATTTCCGCCGTAGCCGAAGAAACATTGCCTTTGATAAAATCATTAAAATCAATACCAAAAACATCCGCAAGTTTTTTTGCTTCGGAAATAGTTATATCGCGTTTGTTTTGTTCTATCTGAACATAGGTGGGACGAGAAACACCGATTTTTGACGCCAAAAACTCCTGCGTCAAATTGTGCTTTTTTCGTTGTTCTAATATAAATTTACCGAGCATATTATTTTTTATTTTTTTTTGAGCTTTTTTCAAATTTATCTATAAGATCGCCAAATAATAACTTATTGCCTTCGTATATTTTTATAAAGGTTAGAAATTATTATTTATTACGACCTTAATTTAAGTATGGGTAATGTAAAATTATTTGTCAAGTGTTTGCCAAAAAGTTATACATAGCTAATTTTAAGTCCTATTTTCTTTTTTTATATTACCCGAGCGACCCCTTAATTCGGCGTTTAACAATTCAGTCCTAGCCATTGCTTTTTTTAATTTATCTATGCTATCCTAATAATAGAATTTCTATTAAAAAGCACCTCTTAAAGTTCATCTTTAAGCGGTGCTTTTTTCTTTGGGGATATATTCAAGCTTATTCCTCAGGTTGTCCATAAATACTATCTTCTCTTTTGCCGTCTTTTTTAATAATTTTGAGCAATTCTTTACATCCGGACTAATCACCCTAGACAATTTGCCTTTCTCATAAATATTTAACCAAACAATAAAAGTCACCATCGCTAGAAACAATAATCGCCTGGTTAAAATTATCAAATTCTATCATTGCTTGTAAAACCAAATCGGCGTCAACATTGCCTTGGGGTTTTTGATCGCTATCAAATAAAACTGGCTTAAAAATCAAAATGTAACTAATATCAAAATGTAAATATCCGCACTAAACAATTTTTATTTAATGTTAAATATAATACCATGCAATTCTCTAAAAAATCCCTGTCTCCTGCCGCCGGTTAGAACCACTTTGAAACATAATATTTATGCTTATATCATAATATTGGATATAAAAAAACTGCCCTTATCAGCGCCGAAGCGCTAATAGTGGCAGTGATCATATTACATTTAATATACATTATAAAAAAAAGAAAGTCAACAAAAAAATCCATACTCAGTAACATGCCAACTTTGGAACTTACTATTTTTAATTTAAAAATAGCTAAAATATTATTATTTTCTAATATTTTTTACTTAATCCTCTTAACAAAAATAAGCTAGTAATAGCTTATTTTGTTACTGCGAAGAGACAGAAATTAATCGCCCTCGCCTCGCCTCAAAATAGGCGAGGCTCACTTGTCCATGGTTGGCGTCCAAATATCCCCCGGATATTTGTCCGACGCTCGTCCGCTCGTTCCGGCTTCCGCCGCCGCTCGCGTCTTGCTGCCAACCTGTTTGAATCCCTTTTCTGAGCGGAGAGTAAGGGATTTGAACCCTTGATACCGGTTAGGGTATACCCGCTTTCCAAGCGAGCGCACTCGACCACTATGCGAACTCTCCCAGAGGCTGTCTGAAACAGCCTTATTTCAATTGTCTAGCAATAACTTGCTTCAAACCCTCAATCTCATCGCCATTAGAATCTGTAAAATTACTATAAGGGCGAGCGCCGACAATCATTTCCTCGCCAATAAAAACGGTGGGCGCCCCATAAACGGAAAAGTTGGCGGCAGCAAGAAACATCTTCTCTATTTTTTCTTTTTTTTGGGGATTAGTCAAGCACTCTTGAAAATCCTCCTGATTTAACCCGATTTCTCCCGCCAAAGCGCTTAACTTATCATGATTAAATTGATTCGCACGAACAGCTTGAAAAAGTTTCCCCCGAAAATCGTCCCCTTTACCTTGGTCAAAAGCGCAACGGACAGCCACCGCCGCGGCGGAAGATAAATCAGTATGATTGAAATTAAAAGGACGATAGGCAATCCTTATCTTGTCGCCAAAATCAAGGCGAGCCTGTTCCAAGGAATCATAGAAATCGGCGCTGAAAATATCGCCATAATCTTCATAGACGATGATGTCTAAATCATCCCCGTGCCCAGAAAGACAATCATCATCATTAATTATAGGCATATTAACGGCGACGTAGCTTTGGTGGCCGCCAGCAATCTCAAGACTATTTTCCACCGGCGTCAAACTTTGACCCTTTTCTTCCAGATGATTATTGAAAAACAAAATAAGACTAAACACGACTAAGGTGGCAATGATAAAAATTAAAATAACTCTGACTGTTTTTTTTGTTTCCATAATAATGGGTAGAGACGGACGCTTAAAGATTAGGGCGGCGCTCTTGATAATTATTAATTTTTTCCCAAGCGGCGGCCGCTCGTAAAACAGACGCTTCTTGAGCCATCGGACCGATAAATTGCCAACCGAAAGGCAATTCCTGGCCGTCAATCTCGGTAAAGCCTCCGGGCACGGAAATAGCCGGTAAACCCGCTAAAGAAGCGCCGGCTAAATATATATCTTCTAAATACATCGCCAAAGGATTATTAACCTGCTCTCCCAACTTAAAGGCGGCATGGGGTGAAGTTGGCGTAAAAATGACCTCGACTTTTTGAAAAGCCTGAGCAAAATCAAGCTTAATAAGCTCCCTAACCGCCTGCGCCTTCTTATAGTAGGCCTCGGCATAACCGGCGCTTAAAGCGAAGGTGCCAAGCATTATTCTTCTTTTCGCCTCCGGACCGAAACCATGACCGCGAGTGGCTTTATAAAAAGACAAAAGATTGTCTGCGCCCTCTTCCGCCCGGCCCCAGCCAATGCCGTCAAAACGGGCCAAATTGGAACTGACCTCGCTAGGGGTAATAACGTAATATACAGGCACGCTGTATTGATTATAAGGTAAATCAAGGTTAATTATCTCTGCTCCTTCTTTTTTAAATATCTCTAAGGCCCTTATCGCCTCAGTGCGCAGGCCTTCATCGAGGCCATCCTCAAAATATGAGGGGATAACACCAATTTTTAAACCCTTAAAACCTTGACTTAAAGGTAAATGATAATCTCCAACGGGAACGGATAAAGTGGTGGCATCTTTGGTATCTCGACCGGCAATAAGCTCTAAAACCATGGCGGCGTCTTCAACTGTGCGCGTCAAAGGGCCGATAGTATCAGTGGAGGAAGTCATTGACAATAAGCCGAAACGAGAAACACGTCCATAACTAGGTTTTAAGCCAACCAGATTACAAAAACTGGCTGGCTGACGAATGGACCCGCCGGTATCAGTACCAAGGGCGAACAGACATAAACCGGCCGCCATTGCCGCCGCACTGCCACCGGAAGAACCACCAGGAACCCGGCTTAAATCCCAAGGATTTTTCGTCGGGCCGAAAGCCGAATTTTCCGTGGAAGAACCGTGAGCAAACTCATCAAGATTGGTCTTGCCCAGCATTACCGCTCCCGCTTTTTTTAACTTTCTAATAACGGTAGCATCGTAAGGAGCGGTATAATTCTCCAAAATTTTGGAAGCGGCCGTAGTCCTTAAACCCTTGGTCATCAAAATATCTTTAACTAGATAGGGGATACCGAGCAAAGAACCGCGCTCGCCCTTTCTCAGGCGCTCATCCGCCTCGGCCGCCGCCGCTAAAGCGCCTTTTTCGTCCACCAGTAAACAAGAATGAAGCTCAGAATCAATTGCCTGAAGGCGCGCCAAACAAGCTCTCGTTAATTCCAGAGAGCTGACGTTTCCCTTATCTAATTCTTGACGCGCTGACGCCACGCTAAACATCTGTCCGTCCATATTATAAAACTCTTTTTACCTTTAAAAGCCCCCGCTCTAACTTTCCTTGGCTCAAAGCCTGTCCGTTTTCTTCCGCCTCCCAATCTTCCACGACATCTTCCCGCCAGATATTATACAAAATCGGCGCCAGGGCGACTGAGGACGTCTTTACTTTCTGTAATTGCTCAATATAGGCGGTGATTGCCGACAACTGGGCGCCATAAGACGCCAATTCCGCCGCGCTTAATTCTAAGCGGGCGAGATCGGCCATATGAGCAATATCGGCTTCTTTAAATTGCATAAAAGTTTAGAAAGAAGTTAGGGCGATTTTGCTAAAATAATTGCCCACTTTCAAACATTTAACTATAAAAAATAATTATTGATATTCTTCTAAAAGATTTTATTGGATTAATTTTAAAAATTCCGTTTCGGTTAATATTTTTACGCCCAATTTTTCGGCTTCCCGCAGTTTAGAACCCGGCGCCTCGCCCACCACCAGATAATCCACCAAACGGCTAACACTCTCCTGAGTTTTACCGCCCTTGGCTTTAATTTTATCTTTTGCCTCTTGTCTTGTCAAACTATTCAAGGAGCCGGTTAGAACAAAAGTTTTGCCGGCTAAAGCGCCGCTAGCGGGAAGAGGTAAAAGCAAGCTCAGACCGGATTTTTCAAATTTAGTAAATAAGGCCGCGGTCTCTTGACTATGCCAGAAATTAAATAAACTGGCGGCGACGACTGGGCCGATATCAGCTAAAGCGGACCAATCATCAAGACGGCACTTCTTCGCTACCCTTAATAATTCTTGAGGACGGCCAATTGGGGATGACAAAAATTTAGATAAATAGACAGCGATGGTCTGGGCGCTTTCTTCGCCGATATGGGAAATACCCAGAGCAAATAAAAATCGAGACAAGGCCACCTCTTGACGCGACTTAATGGCCGCCACCAGTTTCTCCGCCTTCTTCTCCGCAAAACCGTTAAGACCAATCAAGTCTTCCCGGCGCAAAGCAAAAATATCGGCCACATCTTCCAACAAGCCTTCATTGACTAATTGTTCCACTATTTTTGGTCCCAAGCCTTCAATATCTAAAGCCCCCTTAGCGACAAAATGTCCCAAGCGCCGCAACGCAACGGCATAGCAATTCTTATTTAAACAACGATAGGCAACGTCATCGCCTAGGCGGCTAATTTCAGCGCCGCAACGCGGACAATGAACGGGCGCCTGAATTACTTTTTCTTTGCCGGTACGCAAATTGGGCAAAGCCGCCACGACTTTCGGAATGACATCCCCCGCCCTTTCGACAATAACCGTATCGCCCAAACGCAGACCCAAACGTTCAATTTCATCTAAATTATGAAGCGTGGAGCGGCCAATGGTGACGCCGCCAACTTTTACCGGCTCTAAAATCGCCGTTGGCGTCAAAACGCCCGTGCGACCAACTTGCCAGACAACATCAATCAGCTTAGTCGTCGCCTGTTCCGCCGAAAATTTATAGGCCACCATGTAACGCGGCGCCTTACCCACCGTTCCTAAGCGCGGCCATAAAGACAAGTCATCATATTTTACCACCACACCATCGATAAAAAAGGGCAACTTATCCTTATTTTTTTCCCAATACCGCTGAAAAACAAAAACTTCCGCCAAACCGTGGCACAGCTTATTATCCCTCACTCTCTTAAAGCCTAAAAGTTCGACTAATTTATCCGCCGCCGCGCGGCTAAGCACTATTTCTCCGCGTTCATAATCGCCGAGAATTAAGTCATAGGCGTAAAATTCTAAACGGCGTTCGGCCGCTACTTGCGGATCAAGCTGACGCAGAGAACCGGCCGCGCCATTTCGGGTATTAGCCAGTAGGGGTTTGCCCTCAAGAGCATATTGCTTATTCAAGGCCGCTAACGTTTGCTTGCTCATGATTGTTTCCCCTCTGACCTCAATTACGCCCTCCGCTAAAAGATAAAACAAATTTTTTATATCTTTTTCTTTCAAACCCAAAGCAACTAATTCTTTTTCTGCCGGCTTAAAGAGGCGCAAAGGCAAGCTTTCAATCGTGCGCAAATTCAAAGTAATATCTTCACCAATCTGGCCGTCGCCGCGGGTAGCGCCTTGGACAAATATTCCTTTTTCGTAACGAAGATTGGCGGCCAAGCCGTCCAACTTGAGCTCGCAATAGTATAAAGATGACAGCGACTCTCCGCGCTCAGCCAAATAATTAATATTTCTCTTTTCCCAGTCACGCATATCCTCTTCAGAAAAAGCATCATAAAGAGAAATCATGGGACGGCGATGCGTTACTTTCTGAAATTTAGCTAACGCTTCCCCGCCCACCCTTTGCGTAGGCGAGTCGGCACTAATAAATTCAGGAAATTCATTTTCTAAACGGAAAAGCTCCATCTTCAAACTATCAAGCGCCGCGGCGGAAATACTTTCTCGGTCATAGACATGATACTGACGGCGATGATAATCAATCTCCTGCTTTAATTTCTCAATCCTATTTTTAGCTATTTTTTTATCCATAAAGCAAATCTGACTATCATATTATAGCATATCAAGAGCAACAAAAAAACGCCCTTTCCAGAGCGTTTTTCTTAAAAAACAAAAGATTATTGAGCGGGAGTGGTCGTTGGCGTCTGAGTGTTGGCAGCCCCGTTCTGACCAGTCGCCTGATTAATGAAACTGACGATTTCGGAAACCGCCTGAGTATTGGCATTGGTCGCCTGTTCTAATTGGCTTAAGCGGGCGCTGCTGGTGTTAATTTTAGTATTTAACTGCCAGAATAACATCACTAAAATACCGAGAATCAAGCCGGCAATCAAGGGAAAAATTAATTCTTTTTTCATATGTTTTTATATTGCTCGCGGCCAAGCGCTCAAGTAAGCGGCATCGGCTTAGGAGTGCTTAAATTTATTTTTGTGGTTGAGCGTTTTGGAGGCTGGCGTTAATAAAATTAACCACGCCGGCAACAGTCTGTGAATCCTTGGCAATCGTGGTCTGCAATTCGGTCATCTTCTTTTCTTGGCGATTGACCTGATAATACATGTAAGCATAGAGCCCCGCTAAGACCACAATGACTAAAATTGTCAGCAAGGGACCGACGAATGATTTTTTCATATTAGAGCGCGGGAAGCGCTGGCTCTCGCTAATGGAGCGAGATGGTCGCCGCTTCGTAGTTAGCATAATTATTTTTTATTAATTTATATTTAATAAAATCAAAAATACAAGACTAAAAACTGATTATTAATATTATAGCATAAGCAAAAAATGGAGGCAATATTAAAGTATATATTAAAGTATAAATAAAAAGGACCAAACGGATAATATGCTTTTTGCATAAATCGGTTTGGTCCTGAAGATGCGGTGTCATTCCTCATTAGATAAGGCGAACGTCTGCCCCCCTTCAACGAAGGGGAAAAAATTTTGTGTAACATACTTACCCTCAGAATCAAATGCGATTATGGAAAAATAAGCATCATTACACAAGGTAATTTTTTCGGCAGATAAACTTTTCGTTTTACCACCAATATAAAATTCATCGCTAAAAGCACTGCTAGCGCTTTCAGAGCTTACAAGCGATACCAAAAAATTAGTGGCGGTTGGCAGGGCTGATGCGTCAACTGTAAAAGTTGAAGAGTTAACCGTGAAGGAAAAAGATGAGGGCGACGAACCGGCGTCTTTTCCGCATGATCCAAAAATCAAAGATGCGATTGCTAAAAAAAACAAAATTTTTTTCATGTGTCTTTATAATTTGAGAGTTATAAAAGAACTAATTATTATTAATATAATACTTTTATATAATTTTGTCAATACATACTTATCAACACCCCCTTTTACCTATCAAAAAATCTAATATCAGCTAAAAATTAGGGACCGTAATCGTCCAATAGCTTGGCAACACCTAGCTCATAAAGTGGTATCATCAGGAGTTAAATCATAACCATTTGCCATAAACAATTATCCTCCTAAAGGTCTCGCTTCAGATGGAAGCGGTCCCAGTTCTGTCTCCCGTTGGTTCAGAAAAGCCCCGGACGATATGCAAAAAACAAGACCAACGGTAAGCTCTCGACCCCGGCTGCCCTTTCAGAAGAAAAGATCAGAGCAATAGTGAAAGTAAAATTGGAATATAATAAGTGCGCCGAGGTGGTTCAGAAACAGCTCGAGAACAAGGGAATGGCTGTCCGTTTATCGTCTGTTTAAAAAACGGGAAATTTAATCTAACTACTCAGGAAGAGGACTTCGGAGTTAAAAAACCAGGGAGCGATGATCGTTATTTGTCTTTAATTAATGATTATTTAAGATACTATAATATTATAGACTACCCTTTAGTTTGGGGCTCAAGGCTCTCGCCCAATTTATGAGTTAGTGTTACAAAGCTACTCATATTGCGCAGGACAAGTCACAGAAGTTAAAATACCTTTAGTAAAGACTAAAGCACAAACTCCCGTATTGTCAGGTTTTCTTACTGACACTGTCACCGTCAAACCGGTAACAGGGGTAGCGGCCGTAATGATACCACCCCCAACGCTAACGCCGGTTAAAACTGTGTTGGCAGCGAAAGAAGTGTTTAAACCGGCAGTGCCTCTATAGGCAAAACCGGTAGTCGCATTAATTATGCCAGTAACTGAAAGAGAGTTGTTAAAAGTAAAGCCGTTGTTAGCGCTAAACTCCATAACGTCGGAACTGAAAGAAATATCGCCTGACGATGGACAAAGAGATCCAGTCGGCAAAGTTTCACTAATCTTTAAGCCGGTAGTTTGAATAATACCACTAACTGACAACTTGATTGAGCGGTCACAAGCATCCTGCGAATAGTTAATCCCGACCGTCGAACCGGAATTCCACAAAAAAGAACTAGCCTCCCAAACATCGGCGCCCTTACGTAAAGTTTGACTGGTGGTGCCGCTAGGAATAGGGCTAGTGGTAGCGCCTAAAGTTCCAGAATTATCAACTGTCACAATTCTTCTAGAACCGCCGCCACTTAAAGCAGAAAATGTCACCGATGAATTAGTTTTCAGGCTACCGTTAACATCCAACTTAGCGACAGGGGAAGTAACGCCAATACCAATGTTATTTTGATCATAGTAGATATTAGAATCCCTTAAACTCTTGGCGGTATTCCAATAGGGAATAAAGCCGACGGTGCCTTCTCCAGTTACTCCGTTATCTGTCGCCCAAATACCGGCACCATCGCCATCAGAAGTCCAAATCTGACCAGAAGTACCAGC
>Ga0116149_1002766_pt1 | contig 18812 bp, 7 predicted proteins | sample AD_UKC057_MetaG_FD_89787 | JGI IMG/M metagenome (GOLD analysis project Ga0116149, IMG submission 89787) | Active sludge microbial communities of municipal wastewater-treating anaerobic digesters from USA - AD_UKC057_MetaG | ecosystem: Engineered > Bioreactor > Anaerobic > Digestate | place: USA... | reverse complement strand
GGTCAGCCCGTCGGCGCAGACCTGGTCGCATCGGCGGTTCACTACCGAGGATGGCTTGCCGGGAAACGTGGTGACGGCCGTCCTGCAGGCGCGAAACGGACTTCTGTGGGTGGGGACGGATGAAGGTCTGGCGCGGTTCGATGGGCGTCAGTTTCTGGGGTTTACCAAGCAGAACACGCCGGTGCTCGAGGCGATCGGGCACAGGGTCTGCAGCCTTGCCGAGGACGCGGACCAGGCCATTTGGGCCGGGATTCGAGGCGGTTTGCTGCGGATTCGCGACGGCCAGTGCGTGGCCTTCACCAACGGTCTGCCGCAGCGGTACGTGCTTCAGGCGATGCCCGCGGGGGGTGGCTGGCTGTGGCTCGCCGGATTCAAGACCGAGGGACCGCCCGGTCCGTGCTGGCTGCGGCGGTATCATCCCGAATCGGGAATCACAAGCGGGGAAACGGTCGTGCCGGGCCATCCGCGGCAAGTGGTGGCGGTCGCCAACGGCGTCTGGCTGGCGACGGAGCAGCCCCAGCAAATCCACTTCTGGGACGGGCGTTCCGCCGCCACCGCGGTCGTGGGAACGGTGGACTACGCGACCGCGGCGGTGCGTCTGGGCGGCGGCGCGCTTCTGGGCGAGGCGGCGGTGCGCATTTGGGAGCGCGGCCACCCGAGAACCAACCGGTGGGTCGAGGTCCGCCTCGGCGAAGGCCGGCCCACCTTCCACTGGTACTGGGACGCGCGTTGGGGACGTCCGTTCCTCTCGCGCTGGAATGGTCCTGCGGGCGCCCAGACCTGGCTGGGGGTCACCTTTGGGCGGGCGCGGCTGAGCGGGGAAAGGCTTGAAGTCATCGAAGTGGCCGACCACCCGGACGATCACGAAGTCGCCTGTCTGTGCGCCAACCGCGAGGGGGGCGTCTGGGTCGGGACCGAGCAGGACGGCCTGCATTTCGTGCAAGAACGCCTGGTGCGGGTGTTCACCACGCAGGACGGCCTCAGCGCCAACGAGGTGCGGTCGGTTTGCGCGACCCCTGATGGCGGATTGTGGGTCGCCACGGGGAAGGGTCTGAATCGGTGGCGCGACGGCCAGTGGGCCGTACAGGAACCGAACGGTCGGTTCAGAGCCATGGCGTGCGACCGACAAGGAGAGCCGTGGTACAGCACGGCCGAGACGGGTCCATCGGCTCTTTGGACCGGCACCGAACCGTCCAAGAGGAGGGCGGTGGGGCTCGGACTTGACTGGAAGCATCCCAACAGCCTGCGGTTCGCGCGGGATGGCACGTTGTGGCTCGCCTGCGAATACGGGCTGACCTGGCTCAGGCCGGAGCGTTTGACGACTGACAGCCGGGGTGTGCTGGTGCCTCAACCGGCCAGCCCGGAACCCGCGTGCGGTCGCTACGCCGTCGGGCAGCAGTTCCCGACGAACATGTTCCTCACGGGATTGGTCGAGGACCGGGATGGAACGATGTGGGTCGGGTCAGTGGCGCACGGGCTTTTCCATGTCGGTCAGGGGCGCGTGGACGCCTTTGGGCCAAAGGAGGGGTTGCCGTCCAACTGCTGCATGCCGGTGCATCTCGACGATTCCGGCGCGCTCTGGATTGTGGCCGAGGGCCATTTGGTTCGCCATCGTGACGGGCAGTTCCAAAGTCTCGATGCGCGCGCCGGGTTGCCCGAGGACACGCTGCTGGACCTGATTCCAGACGACCTGGGCCATTTCTGGATCAGCGGCAAGCACGGTGTTCACCGGGTCGCCCGGCGCGAGATCGAGGACTGCTTCGCCGGGCGCCTGGGCCGGGTGCGCAGCCTCACGCTCGGAGTTCGGGACGGCCTGTTGACGCCGGAGTGTTCCAGCCTCCATTACCCGAGCATGGCCAGGACTCCCGACGGCCACCTTTGGGTGGCGACGTGCAACGGGTTGGCGACGTTCGATCCGCAACGCGTCGAGCGGGAGGTCAAGCCCCTGACCGTCGGGATCGAGCGCGTGGTGGCGAATCGGCGCAATGCGCCCGTGGCCACAACCGCGACCGGAACACGGTGCGAGGTGCGGCCGGGATCCGACGGACAGGTGACCGTCTATTTCGCGGCGCAGACCCTGTTGGACGCCGATCGCGTCCGGTTCCGGCACCGGCTGGCGGGCCATGATCGGGACTGGCTGGAGGACGATTTGCCGCTGGCCTACTACGCGAACCTCCCGTCCGGAACCTACGCGTTCGAGGTGCAAGCCGGCAATCGCCACGGATTGTGGAACGAGCAGATCACCTCGATGCCGATCCGGGTGCTGCCCTATTTCTGGCGGACGCGGGCCTTTCAGATCGAGGCCGGCGTGCTGGTGGCGGTGTTCGCCGGGGTCTTCCAGTGGCGCCGCTCGGTTGCTCAACGCCGTCTCCAGGCCCTCACGCATCAGCGGGCCCTGGCGGACGAAAAGGCCCGGATCGCCGCGGACATGCACGACGAACTGGGTGCGACCCTCACGCAGATCGCCATCCTGGGCGAGGTGGGCAAGGGGCAGGCGACCGACGCGGGCTGCACGCGCGCGACGCTCGAGGCCATCTCGCGGGCGGCGCGGGAGGCGACCTCGCGCATGAGTGACCTGGTCTGGGCCACGAATCCCCGCCACGACACGCTGGACAACCTGGTGGCGTTTCTGCGGCAGCACGCGGCATCGCGACTCGAGAGCGCCGGGCTCGAGGCACAGCTCGATTTTCCGTTGGAGGTGGCCGGCCACCATGTGTCCGCCACCTTCCGACGCAACCTGCTCCTGGTGCTAAAGGAGGCGTTGACCAACCTCGTCAAGTACGCCGCGGCCAGCGCTGCGACCGTTCGGCTCGATCTCGACGGAATGCGGGTGGGGCTGCGCGTCGAGGACAACGGGCGCGGCTTCGAACCGGCGAGCCGACGCGGGAGCGGAAACGGTTTGGGCAACATGGAACGGCGCGTGCGCGACCTCGGGGGCGAGTTCACGTGTGAATCGACTCCAGGACAGGGCACGCGCCTTGTCATCAGCGTCCCCCTCGAACCAAGGTCTCGCCGGGGCTGATCCCACGCGGTCTCATGCTGTTGGCCGCGTGCCCTCACGCGGCGCGAAGGCAGACATCGCTGCAAACGCCGGGGAATTGGGGGAATGCCGATCGCACGTTTGTGGGATTGCGCGCGACGCAGTCCCCCGCTCAGAATGCCGCTCCTTGATGACCGCCGCAGCGAACCGAATCCGCGTCGCGCTGGTGGAGGACGATCCGCCGGTGCGGGCCGGGCTTCGTCACTTGATTGACAATTCGCCCTCCTGCGTCTGCGTGGGCGCTTTCGGGACGGGCGAGGAAGCGCTTGCCAAGATCCCGGGGCTGGACCTGGACACGGTTCTGATGGACATCCAGCTTCCGGGGGTGTCGGGCATCGAGTGCATCCGCCGGTTGAGGAAGCTGCGGCCGAAGCTTGCCATCATGATGCTGACGGTGTTCGAGGACCACGACCGCATCTTCCAGTCGCTGGCCGCCGGCGCCAGCGGCTATCTGCTCAAGCAGACGCCGCCCGACAAGCTGCTGGAAGCCATCGTCGAACTGCACCGCGGCGGTTCCCCCATGTCGATGCAGATCGCCCGGCGCGTGGTCGAGACGTTCCAGCAACCGGCGTCGGGCGCGGAGGCTGCGACGGGACTTTCGCCGCGCGAGAAGGAGATCGTGGCGGGCCTGGCCAGGGGTTACCTCTACAAGGAGATCGCGGCACACCTGGGCATCAGCGTCGAGACCGTTCGAACGCATCTGCACCACATTTACGAGAAGCTCCACGTGCGCAGTCGAACCGAAGCCGTGATGCGCGTCTATGGACGTCCGGGGGCAGTGTGAGCCGGTGCCGGAGACGCAACCTGGAGCATTTTCACCTCATCCTTCTTACAGTTTGGCATTTTCACCGTTTAGGGTCACATCTTCATAATTGACATTTTGCCGAGCATGGGGCAGTCCGGCAGGAAGGCCGATTCGCCCGGAGATCCCCCGGCGCAAGGCCTGGCGGGACGGGATCGGCGCGGCACGCAGGCAATTGTCAAATGTGAAGATATGACCCCAAGATCTGGCAAGCCACTGCTGAGTGGTCGCGTCCGCACCGGCCCCAGACATCGATGAGCTCGGGAGTCTGTTTGTCCGTCGTTCTTGCGCCGCGTTCTTCCGTCGGTTTTTCTTGCACTTCTCTGCGCTTCGCGGCATTGTTTCCGGCGTCTCAATCCAACCACCCATCATTCCCATGAAAAGTGCATTGATCCGGTTTCGTCTGATGCAGGCGGCGGCTCTCACCGTTGTCTGCCAGCTTGCGGTCATTCCGGGGCGGGCCGGTTACGTGGATGAAGTGCAGGCGGATCATCCGGCCGGCTATTGGCGGCTCAACGAGGCTGCGGTTCCCACTCCGCCCACCGCGGTCAATCTGGGCAGCCTGGGCGCCACCGCGGACGGCACCTACATGAACGGCGCCTTTGGAGGCCAGGCGGGCGCCATCGCGGGCGATGCGGATACCGCCGCGGGCTTTGACGGGACCGACGACAAGGTCGACATCCCGTTCAACGCGGGCCTCAACGGCAAGGTCTTCACCGTCGAGTGCTGGGCCAAGGTCGTCGGTGGCAGCGGCCACCGTTCGCCCCTGAGCGCGCGCGACGGGACGCCGGAGCGCGGTTACATCTTCTACGCCACGCCGGGGGACACCTGGGAGTTTTGGACGGGTGACGCGAGCCCATGGCACGTGGTTGGAGGCCCGCCGCTCATTTATAACACCTACGCCCATCTGGTCGGGACGTTCGACGGCGCCAACAAGCTTTTCTATGTGAACGGGGAACTGGTTGGCGCGGCCGCCCGGCTCACCCCGCCCCTCTACAGCCCGAACGAGGCCCGCCCGCTGCGGATTGGCGGCGGCGCGACCGAGGGCGCCGGCAACTACTTCTTCAACGGCGACGTTGATGAAGTGGCGGTGTACGCGACCGTGCTTTCTGCCGACCGCGTCTACGCCCATTACAAGGCGGGGAGCGGCGAGGAGCCCGTGCCTGTTTACCCGATGGTTGTGGCCGACCCGCAAGGCGAGACCCGATACCTCGATCAGAGCGTCACCTTCAGCGTCACGGCCCTGGGTTCGCTGCCATTCCAGTATCAGTGGATGCGAGACGGCGTCGCCATTCCGGGCGCCACCGGTGCGACGTTCACGATCGAGAGCGCCCAGCTTTCCGACGCCGGGGATTACAGTGTGGACGTTTCGAATGCCGCGGGGACTGCCACCAGCGCGCCGGCGACACTCACGATGATCGACATCACCATTCCGACCATCGTCACGGCGCCGTCGGATCACACCGTCTACGAAGGCGGCACGGCCAACTTCGCGGTCGAGGCCGAGGGGAGTGCGAATCTCACCTACCAATGGCAGTTCAACGGGGCGGACCTGCCGGGCGCAACGGGCCGGACGCTGGCGGTCGCCAACGTCCAGGTGGCCAACCAGGGCAGCTATCTGGTGAAGGTCTCTTCGGAAGCCGGCACGACAATCAGCCCGGCTGCCCAGCTCACTGTCATCGTGCCTCCGGCCAACACCTACGCGGCCATTGTGATGGCCGACCGACCGGCCGCCTACTGGCGTCTGGGCGAGACCGGCAGCGCGATCGCGCTCGATTACGCGGGCGGTTACGACGGCCTCTACCTGGACGGTGCCGTCCAGGGACAGCCCGGCGCACTCAAGGACGATGCCGACACCGCGGCGGGCTTCGATGGCTTTTCCGGCATGGTCGAAGTGCCGCATGCAGCCGCCCTCAACGGCGCCCAGCACACGATCGAATGCTGGGCCAAGGTCGGCGGCGGATCCGGATTCTACCGCTCGCCCCTGACCTCCCGCGCCGGCTCGCCCGAGCGCGGCTACATCTTCTACGCGACACCCGCCGATATCTGGGAACACTGGACCGGTCAAGGGCCCGTCGGGGGATGGAACGGAATCGCGGGCCCGGCGGTGGTTTACGACGAATGGACCTACCTGGTCGCCACCTACGATGGAACCACCAAACGCTTTTACGTGAACGGCGTTGAAGCCGGTTCCAGCACCACTCCGTTTGGCCCCAACACCGACAGACCGCTTCGCATCGGCGCCGGGGCCACGGACAGTCCGGCCGGCAATTTCTTCTTCTACGGCGATGTGGATGAGGTGGCCGTGTATTCCACGGCGCTGCCGGCCGATCGCATCGCGCTGCACTATGGCGCGGCGTTCGGCGCCAGCACCCCGCCCAGCATCGTAGAGCACCCGAGGTCGCGGGCCGTTCTGCCGGGGGCGGACGTGAGCTTTACGGTGGGCGCTGCGGGCAGCCTTCCGCTCGCTTACCAATGGCAGCGCAACGACGTGGATATCCCGGGCGCGACCGAGGTCACCTTGTCGCTGACCGCCGTGTCCGTGGCCGACTCGGGCAGCTATCGGGTCCGGGTCAGCAACCTCTCCGGCACGGCAACCAGCGACGTCGCCACTCTGACTGTGCTGGATCTCCCCAATATCGCCTACAGCGATGCCGTGCTGGCCGACCAACCGATCGCCTACTGGCGGCTCGGTGAGACATCGGGCGACGTGGCCGTGGACGCCGCGGGTGAATTCGACGGCACCTACCTGAACGGGGTGGCCCTCGGCGATCCGGGCGCCCTGGTCGGCGACCCGGACCCTGCGGCCCGGTTCTTCGCGGGCAGCCAGACAAAGGTCGACGTCCCCTTCGCCTATGAACTGAACCCGCTGGTCTTCTCGGTCGAGGTCTGGGCCATGGCTACAGGCGGCACCGGTCATCGCTCGCCTCTGACGTCCCGCGCCGACGGGCCGCAGCGCGGCTACATCTTCTACACCGAACCGGGCAACACGTGGCAATTCTGGACCGGCACATCGACGGGCTGGAATAGCCTGACCGGGCCTGCGATCAGCATGGGCGCCTGGGCCCACCTCGTCGGCACTTACGACGGCGCCGTCAAACGGTTCTACGTCAACGGGGTCGAGGTCGGCTCGAACATCAGCGCCTTTGCGCCAAACGACATGGCCGTTCTGCGGATTGGCGGCGGCGCCACCGAGAGCCTCACGGGCAATTACTTCTTCGAGGGGAGCGTCGACGAGGCGGCCATCTACGACAAGGTCCTGACGCCCGAACAGATCCTCACTCACTACGCGGTCGGCGCCAGGCCGTCATCCCGGCCGACTCTGAGCATCCAGGCCGACGGCTCGAACATCGTGCTGACGTGGTCGGGCGGCGTCTTGCAGGAGGCGGCGGCCGTCACCGGCGCGGCGTGGCAGCCGGTGCCCGATGCCAACTCCCCGCTCACCATCGCGCCAACGGGCATGATGCGAGTCTATCGCGTCGCCCGATAGTTCGTGAGACCGGGTTTGAGACCGACAGGGCATCACCGCGGGGCCAATTCATGGAGTGGAGCGGCGACGGCCCGTCGCCGAGAAACACCGTGTTCACTCGCGATGGTAGGGGGACGAGCCGTCCCCCCTCCAGCCGTTTTGTCTTCATGAATTGGCGCTGGCATCACCGGCGCCCCCTCGATGAGGCCTTGACCCCTCAGCTCTCGCTTCGCAGAGTTGGCTCATCAGAGCCTCGAATGCGGGAGGACCGAGTGTGGGACACGATCCGCACCGATCGGGCAAGGAAGGACTAACGGGATGAAGGGTCATTATCAGAGACTGATCGGGATTGGATGCATTTGCGCTGCGTCGCTCCTGCGAACGGCAGGGGCGGCGGAACCCGTTTGGAACATCCGGGACATGCCGATCGAGAGGGTTTCGGTGGTCGCGCACCGGGGCGCCGGCTTTCTGGCCCCGGAGAACACGCTCGAGGCGCTCGAACTTTCATGGGGCATGGGCTGCATTCCCGAGGTGGACGTGCGGACCACGAAGGATGGCCACGTGATGATGTTCCATGACAAGGATTTCACCCGGATCCTGCCAAATGCGCCCAACGCCGTGCGCAAGCGCAGGCTCGAGGACCTGACGTACGAGGAGGCCAAACAGCTCGACATCGGCGCATTCCGCGGGCCGCGATTCGCCGGACAGCGGATCGTGAGCCTGGCGGAGATCGTCGCGGCTCTGAAGCAGGACTCGAGACGATCGGTCTATCTCGATGTCAAGAACGTGGACTTCGCGGTGATGGCAAAAGCGACCGAGGGTGTGCATGACCAGGTGGTATTGGCGACCGGCGTGGAGGCGGACCTGGCCCGCTGGAAGGCGGTTGCGCCCCGCAGCGATGCCTTCCTGTGGGTGGGCACTTGGGGCGACACCGACGACACCAAGGTCGAGAAGCGCTTCGCCGCGCTCCGGGAATCGAGCTTTGCCCACATCGATCGGCTCCAGGTGCATTGCCATTTCAACACCAACACAGGCGCCATGGTGCCCAGCGACCACTTCATCCGCCGCGCGGGCCTCGAGCTACGCCGGCACGGCATCGAGTTCCAGACCATGCCGTGGAATGTCCCCGAGCGGTCCGACGCTTACGTTCGGCTCCTCGACCTCGGGTCCGCCGGGTTCGGCACGGACCGTCCGGACGTCGCCATGCAGACGATTCGCGAGTATTACGAGCGGGGAGCGGCGGACTGGAACGTGCGCGACCACATTCCGCTCGGCAAGGTGGTTGTGCAGGCGCATCGCGGCGCGGGCGACCTGGCGCCCGAAGGCTCGCTCGAAGCCTTCGAGCTGGGCTGGAGACTGGGCTGCATCCCGGAAGCCGATCTGCGGCAGACCAGGGACGGCGTGATCGTCTCGTTCCACGACGCCAACTTCGCGCGGATCCTGCCCGACGCGCCTGAGGAGCTGAAGAGGAAGGGCGTCGAGGATCTCACATTCGAGGAGGCCAGGCAGCTCGACGTCGGCAGTTTTCGAGACAGCCAATTCAAAGGGCAGCGGATGATCAGCCTCGCCGAGATGGTCCAACGGCTCAAAGCCCATCCGGACCGCGCCCTCTACATCGACATCAAGAAGGTCGATTTTCGCCGGCTCGCCGCCGAGACCGTCGGGGTCCATCCCCAGTTGATCCTTGCCAGCACCAAGCACGAAGAGCTCAAGCTCTGGCGCCAGTTCGCCCCCAGGTCGCGGACACTCCACTGGATGGGCGGTCCGCGCAACTGGACGAGCCCCTCGACGGATCCGGCGACCGACCCGCAGGCCCAGCTCGCCCAACGCCTCGAAGCGCTACGCGCCGTCCGTTTCGCCGGCATCGATCAGCTCCAGATTCATGTCAACACCAGCCCCGAGGGCGTCTTCTTCCCGAGCGAGACCTTTCTGCGGGAGACCGGACGCGCACTGCGCGAGCGCGGCATTCTGTTTCAGACCCTGCCGTGGGGAAAGAATGATCCCCGCGTCTTTCACCGCTTGCTCGACCTGGGCTGCGCCAGTTTCGCCACAGACTTCCCGGATGCCGCGATGGAGGCCATCCGCGGGTACTATCAACGTCCGCGCGACTGAGACTGAGGATTGGGGCAGTGTTCGTTCTTGAGTTGGAAGAAGTAGTCGCCGCCCCGGTCGAGCACGGCACGTGCCTGCGGCTGGTTGTTGTTGAGGGCGTCGCCTGTGATGGTGGCGTTTTCGAGGTTGGTGGTCGCGTAGAACCGTAGGGCGTTGGTTCTGAGTCAGGAACTGACCGTAGCGCTGATTCGATGTCCGAGAAGGTCTCGGCCAGGACGGGTCGGTAGCCGTGGGCCTGCTCCCAGTGTTCGGGCAGGGCCTTGATCGCCAAGGCCAGCGAGCGGGAGGCCAGGTTGGGCATGCGTCTAAACAAAATGACCGTGCCCGCGTTGCGTGCGACACAAAAAGGGTGCAGGTCAAAAAAGTCGCGGAGAGGTGAGTGATTGAAGTTCATTGAAGATTTCGTGTTTTTGTACTGGTCATGTTGTATATGATCTATATCATCGCCCCATGAGCCTCGACCTCATCCAGCTCCAACAACGGCGCGAGCAGATTCTCCATGAGATGGGCGCCATCGACCGCATGTGCCGCGGCCACTTGAGCGAGCAGTTCTTCAAGTCGACCCGCGGCGGCAAGACCGTGCGCCAGGGGCCCTACTACGTTCTGCAACGGTGGTTTCGCGGCAAGAACCTCTGCGAACGCATTGCCGCCGATCAGCTCGACCCGGTCCGCCAAGGCGTCGAGGGTTACAAACGCTTCCGCCAACTGGCCGACGAGTTCGTCGATCTTTCGGAGCAGATGACCCTGGAGGCCGGGCAGTTGCCGGCAGTCAAAAAAAAACGGCTGCTGCGGTTGGCGAGGAGCAATGGGGCGAAACCACCCGGTTTCTGAGCTGGGCGCGCGCCCAGTTGGCCGTCGCCGGAGCGACGGTCCTGGGTTGCCTGGAGGACAAGCTCCGTGATGCCCTCCGCCGCGACGGGCGCCAGTGCCTGGAGAACCTCCTCAACGATCCCGCGGTGCAGGTCCCCGGCGACCACACCCGGCCGGGAGAGAGTTGTCATGCCGGCCGGATCAACACGGTGGACAGCCTCTTCGGCCCGCTGGTGTTGCGACGCAACTACTACAGTGCGCGCGGGGGGGAAGGCGGGCGAGCCCCGTTGGACGAGTCCTTGGGCATCGTGGAGGGCTGCACCCCTGGGGTGGCCCGACTGATGTGTCGGGCTGGAGCCCTGGAACCCTTTGAGGACGCCAGTCAAAGTCTGGCAACCTATTGCGGTATTCAGATTGAGGGGCGACGGATTCAACGGCTCGTGCAGGGCCTGGGGCCGGAGTTTGCCCGTTGGAACCAGAGTCAGCCAGCCCCGACCACGCTTCCGGCGGGGACCGTCTTTTACGTGGAGGCCGACGGCACCGGGATCCCGGTGCGCACCGAAGAAGTGGTGGGGCGGCAGGGCAAGGGCGAGGACGGTCAGGCCAAAACGCGCGAGATCAAAGTGGGGGTGACGTTCCGGCAAGACCCGCCGACGGAGCCCGTCCCGGGCCAGTCCGGTTCGCCCCCTCCGTCCACCCCCGGCGGCGAGCCGCCCGCCCGGGTGCGGCCTCAACGCGTGCCGGGCAGTACCCGGTATGTGACCAGCACCGCCACGGCCCAAGAGTTCGGGCAGACCTTGCGGGACATGGCGCGCCGGCAAGGCATGGGGCTGGCGTCCCTGGTGGTGTTTCTGGGAGACGGGGCCGCTTGGGTTTGGGAACTGGCCCGCGTGTGGTTCCCTTTCGCCAAGCTCATTCTGGACTTCTATCACGCGGCCGAGCACGTGGGCCAGTTGTGCGCGACACTCTTGGGCCAAGACACGCCGCAGGCCAACGCCCAGCGGGATGCCTGGGTGACGTTGCTCAAGGATCAGGAACAGGGCGTGGACCAACTGATCCAACAGGCGAAGGCGGTCATCCCCCGCCGCAGTAAAACCCGCCAAGCCGCTCTCAAGGCCCTCGCCTACTTCGAGAACAACCGGGACAAAATGCGCTACTGGGAATACCAGGCCCAAGGGCTATTCATCGGCTCGGGGGTGGTCGAAGCAGGCTGCAAGACGGTCGTCGGCCAACGACTCAAACAGTCCGGCATGTTCTGGGGACTGCCAGGAGCGCACAACATCCTGGACATCCGCTGCGTTCTGGAGAACGGACAGTTCGACCAGTTCTGGAATCAGCGGACGCTGGCGGCACAAACCCTCCCCCGCGCCGCCTAATCCTACCGACCCCGTCCGTGCCTGCGACTTTTTTGACCTGCACCCATCAGCCGTGGTCCACGGCCTGAGGTCTTGACAGGGCCGTTGCGCGTCACGCATTCTGACGAAGACTCCATGGGGTTCAGTGTCCGGAGCGGTTCTGAAGCGGGCTTCCGGAGAGGTCACGCAAATGTGACACAGCAGTCGCCGGACCGTGATGCGAGGCTGGTCTCCTCAGGCGAGCGCTATGGATTACAGACACGCCAAGTCAGGCGCATCCGGATGGCCGGCCACCTCCCCGGACATGCGAGAGCAAGGAGAAAGAACCGTCTCGACAGCGCAGGACCCGGGCCATTCGGCCGCAGCGCGGCGTTCGGTCGGCGCTTTCACGCTGATCGAACTGCTCGTGGTCATTGCGATCATTGCGATTCTGGCGGCGATGTTGCTGCCTGCGCTGGGCAGGGCGAAGGACAAGGCCAAACGGATCGGGTGCCTGAATAATCTCAAGCAACTGGGTCTGGGCAGCCAGATGTATGCGGACGACTACAATGGGCATTATTCGGGGCCGTCGGCGCCCTTCCGTTTCACGATTCCAGCCGCCTTGCAGACGTACACCGATCGCGACTCGACGGACGACGATCTCAACTGGCTTTACCCAGCCTACGTCCGCAACTTCGGCAGTTTCATCTGCCCGAACACGCAGAACTTCATCCGGACCAATGTGACCGTGCGGGACGGTCAGACCTACGTGGTCGATCTCTTCGACAACGGGCGCAACAAGAAGCAGCCCGGGACCAGTTACGAGTGCTTCGGCTCCTGGAACAGCATCATCAACAACACGGTCTACGGCAAGAAGCGGGAGTCGAGCGTCGCCGAGTTTACGCTGACGGTGGACGAGAAGTACACCGGCTTGCCGCCGGGCACGCGGCCGGGCCCGTCCCGCATCTATCTCCTTCACGACGGCGATGACGTCCAGTTGGACAAGGACAGGGAGAACTTTCCCGACCCGAGCGACAACCACGGCGCGGCGGGGGCCAACATGACCTTCTGCGACGGTCACGCCGAGTTCATCCCGCAGCGCATCTACGATCGCGTCCGCAATGCCAGCAGCAACGGATCGACTCTTCACGACACCAACTGACAACCCTCAACCGCAAAGGAACCTATGACACGAAGCCCCTCATCTCAACGAACCGCTCGTTTCGATCGGTTGTGGCCAACGCGGCTCGCCGGCTCGACTCGGCTCGCCGCAGGCGGCTCGACTCGGCTCGCCGCGTCCGCGCTGCTCCTCGCCGCGCTCTGGACGCCGCGCGCCGACCCGGTGCCGCCGCACGGGGTGGCCGCGGCGAACCTCGACGTGGTTGTGAACAGTTTCGACAACACGGCCAGCTCCGTGACCGCGACGGCTTCGTATGCGATCAACGATTTTCGCGTGCGCGCCGGCTCGAACAACGGGGACTACAACATCCAGATCGGCGAGGATGTCTCCGACGATGTGACCGGCGGCGTCCTGATGACCAGCCTCCGGCAGAACGGACGCGACAACGGGCACCTGCTCTATCCCGGCACGAACTTCGTCACCAGTCACCTGGGGTTTTCGGATACCACGACGCAGAACGGCTACTGGATCCCGGTCTGCCTGACCTTGCCGAACGCCACGTCGACCTCTGTGATCGAGTACGACATGAATGTGGCCGCGGCGTGGTTCCCGTATGACAAGTGGATTGCCGGGTACGCCCACTACAGCGACCCCGTCACCATGAACAACACGACCCTCGACGCCTTCCGGGGTTCGCCGGGCCTCGAGTTGGGGACCCATTTCATCGATCTCGGCAACGCTTCGTACACGGTGGATCTGACCAGCCTGGGCATCGACTCGAGGAAGGACGGCGTGCTCCTGGTCCTGGGCGCCAAGAACGAGGATAACTACGCCCTCTCCCACGCCAATGCCGACACCGGCACATGGACGGTCTGGTCCAAGGACAGCGGCGACCCGGCGGGCGAACGCGACCCTGTGGCTTTCGTCTTCGTGCCCAAGACAGACACCACCGTCGTTTCGGGCCGGTTCCTGGCCGACGGCACGATCGACATGTTCAGCGGCACGACGCCCCGGTTCACCGTCCAGGCGATCGATTACGGCCAATGGGAGCTTAAGATCAACGGCCTCTCCCCCGCGCACGGCGTCCTGATCGTTTCGCCCGAAGGCGGCATGGCCGACAATGCCGACAACATCGTCTGTTACGACGTCAACACCGCCGGCGACGGCTGGATCATCCAATCCCGCGACATCCCGGCCATGCAGGAATGGCAGGAGGCGGGTTACTACTCCTGGATCAATCTCCTCGAGACCCCGGTCGATCCCACCGAACCGATCGCCTCGTTCGCCTTCATCCTCGGCGCGACGCCGGGATTCACCGTGACACCGACGGAGAATCTCGAGACCAGCGAGTACGGCGGGACCGCGACATTCGCCGTCGTGTTGGACACCCAGCCGACAGCGGCTGTGACAATCGGCGTCAGCTCGAGCGACCCCACCGAGGGCGCCGTGTCGCCCGCTTCCCTCACCTTTACGCCGGAGGACTGGGACCAGCCGCAAACGGTCGTCATTACCGGGCAGGACGACGATCTCGAAGACGGCCCCATCGTTTACACCGTGATCCTGGCGCCTGCGACCAGCGCCGATCTCAATTACAACGGACTCAATCCCGCCGATGCGACCGTGCTCAACGCGGACAGCGAGGTCGGGATTACCGTGAGCCCGACCGGCGGCCTGATCACGACCGAAGAAGGCGGCGCCGCCACCTTCACCGTCCAGCTCAATACCGCGCCGTCGGCCAATGTCGCGATCGCCGTCGAATCGAGCGATCCGACCGAGGGAGGCGTCTCGCCGTCGACGCTCACTTTTACGCCGGACAATTGGTCCATGCCTCAGACGGTCACTGTGACCGGCGTCGACGATCCGGTCGATGACGGCGACATCGCCTACACCATCGTGACGGCGGCGGCGACCAGCACCGATCCCGCCTACAACGGCAAGAACGCCTTGGACGTGGCCGTGACGAACATTGACAACGACACCGTCGGCATCCTGGTCGATCCGGTGAGCCTCAGCATTGTCGAGGGCGCAACGGCCAGTTTCAGCGTCGTGCTCGGAAGCCAGCCGGCATCCGACGTTGTCGTCACCGTCACCTCGGGCAATGCGGCCGCCGGGCCCGCTGCACCGACGACCCTGGCGTTCACGCCGCAAACCTGGGGCACTCCCCAGACAGTCACCGTCACGGCCGTGGACAACCTGGTCGGCGGCGGCGACGTGGCATTCACGGTGGAGAACACCGTGGCTTCAAGCGACCCGGTCTATGCGGCCATCGAACCCGCTGACGTGGCCGTGACGCTTCAGGACAACGACGCCACGGTGGCCTTGCCTGCCGAGGGCGTGGTCTATGGCAGCGGCATGCCGGCCATCGCCATTGCCTCTCGGGCCACGGTGACCGACCCGCTCACGGCCCACTACGACCAGGGCAAGCTGACCGTCGCGGTGACCGCCAACGGCTCCCCGGACGATCGGCTCGAGATCCGCAGCACCGGGTCCGATGTCGGCCAGATTGCCGTGTCCGGCTCCGAGGTCTCCTATGAAGGCACGCCCATCGGCACCCTGACCGGCGGTGTCGGCATCGCACCGCTCGTCGTCGCGCTCAACAACGCGGCGACCCCCGCCGCGGCCCAGGCGCTCATCCGCGCCGTCACGTTCCGCAACGTGAACAGCTCGCCCGCCACGGGTGTTCGATCGGTAACGCTGACTCTGACCGATGCCGACAACGGCGCCGGAACGGGGGTTGTCCCGGTGCGAGTCGGACTGCTGCGTGTGGCCGAGTTCCAGCAAGGGGTTGACCGCGGCTATGGCGTCTACACTGGTGCAGCCGATTGCGAACTGACACTCATCAACCCTGAGGCCGCCTATCCCATGGGGCATAATGGGAACGGGTTGTGGGTCGACGCCCAGGAGAATGAGACCACCACCGACGCCTGCCAGGTTCTCATGCGATTCGACGACATCGCGGGCACCGGGCCCGGCCAGATCCCGCCCACGGCGATCATTGTCAGCGCGGAGCTCTGGCTCACCGTGCCGCCGACCGTGAGCAACGCGCAGGGCGACGCCAGCCCGCTCTACCGGATGCTGGTGGATTGGGATCCGGAGACCTCGACGTACAATGGCGTCGGAAACGGCTACGAAGGGTTCGTCCCCGACGACATCCACGCGCGCTCGACGTACGATTCCTTCCTGGGCCTGGCCAATGGCGACGCGAACACGGGCACCGGCACCTTCAGCCTGGGCGTCACGGCGGATGTGGAAGCCTGGGTGAACGCCGGCGAGCCCAATCACGGCTGGCTGATGCCGGGCTGGCCGACCCGGCTCGATGGCACGGCCTTCAGCCCGTCGGAAGCCTCGAATCCCGACTATCGCCCCCGGCTCCGCGTCCTGTGGCTGCCGGCCGGGACCGCCAGGACGAGCTTCCGCCAGGACGTCAACGAATACTACAGCGCTCAGGACACGCGCATCCGGGCCAACGCACCTGATGCCGACAGCTCGACGATTGCCTCGGTCTATGTCGATTATTTCGTGAGCGCAGGGGATCGGAACGAGGAGCAGGTGCTCATTCAGTTCGGCGACATCATCGGCACCGAACCCGGTCAGATCCCGCCCGGCTCGCGCATCGACGTTGCGATGCTTGATCTGGCCTCGATGGTCGGCAATGCCATGGGCGACGGCGGCACATTCCACGCCATGCTCAAGCCGTGGCAGCACACCGACACCTGGACCATGCTCGACAACGGGGTGACGGCCGATGGCGTCGAAGCCCTCGAAACCCCGAGCGTGGCGGTGGGCAACCCCACGCTCGCCCCGAATGTCCAGGCGGCGTTTCACTCGTTCGAGGTCAGCCCAGACGTCCAGGCCTGGGTCCGCGGAGCGCGTCCCAACCACGGATGGGTGATTCTGCCGTGGGTGGATGCCGGCGACGGCTGGGGCTTCGGAACATCCGAGCAGGCCGATGAACGAAACCGTCCGCAACTCCGGGTCTACTACACACCCGGCGCTGTCGAGCCTGAAAAGGCCGTCCTGCAAATGCCCGTGTATGCCGCCGGAAACGTGGTGTTGACCTTCAGCGGCGACATCGACCGCGCCTACTCGATCCGACGCGTTGGAGCGCTTGGCGGCGCGTGGGTGACGATCGGAACCGCGACTGTCGGCGCCGGTGGAACGGCCACGTTCACCGACAGCTCGCCGCTGCCGGGAGCCGCGTTCTACCAGGTGGTTTACCCGTAAACTCGGGGACGGGATCGAGTCGCTCGGAGCGGGACGGCGCGCATGTCGTCCCGCTCTCTTTTTCCGCCGGTGCATCTGGTTGTTGTCGGGGTTCTAACGCCCGGTGAGGGCACCGGGCCTACAGCGGATGGGAATTGCCGGTGTAGGCCGCGTGCCCCCACGCGGCGCAGACTCGATGCCCACCGACACCCTCGAGATGCACTGCTTTCCCGCGCAATCCGCGTTGACGGCTCGCCGGGATCCTGCTCTTCTCTGGCTGAAGCCAACGAAGACCAACAGCCCCAGAGGGCGCGTAGCCGCCTGTCCCGGGGCTGCGGTGTAGTTTTCGCGGCGCGCAACACAAATCCAACGACAACATGAAAACCAATCGTCAACTTATTCGGCGTCTGGTCGCGGGCGCACTCCTGGCTGGTTGCGGGCTGAGCGCGACCTTGATGCTCGCGGCGCAGACGATCCCCCTCGACGGCCTTGTGGCGCGCTGGGACTTCGAGGAGGGCAGCGGAGCCATCGCCCACGACACATCGGGACCGAACGCCAATCACGGCACCCTGGACAACTATACCGACGACGCGCAATGGGTGGCGGGACGATTTGGCGGCGGCCTCGCCTTCACCGGCGCGACATCGAACCGCCTGGTTGTGCCCAGCCATGCGAGCATTGCGGCGGACCTGGCCAACGGATTCACAGTGTCGGCCTGGTTCAGGTCCAACGTTCCGCTGGCGTCGAACGTGGGCACCTACGCCCTGCTCGAGAAGGGCAACATGTTCTTTCTCCTCCAGGGCGTGGCGACCGAAGGCGGCGGCATGAACTTCCTGTTGAAGAAAGGGGCCGTCAATCAGACGGTCGGGATCGTCGAGCCCTTGCTGGCAGACACGTGGTATCACATCGCCGGCGTGTTCACGGGGACCGAGGCCCTCGTTTATCTGGATGGCGCCCTCAAAGGCAGCCGGGCCGTGGCGGCGCCGATTGACGTGACCGATCTCGCCCTGGTGATCGGGGGTGACGATCTGAATCGGACCTTCAACGGCACCATCGACCAGGTGCTGGTCTGGAATCGCCCGCTGAGCGCGGAGGAGATTCTGCAGGTCGCCGCCCGTGTGGGGGCGCCGACCGTCACCGGCCAACCCCAGCCCCAGAGCGTGTATGCCGGCGGCACGGCCACTTTCTCGGTCAGCGCCGCGGGCCAGGATCCTCTGCGCTACCTCTGGTACCGCGACGATCAACCGCTCCGCACCGAGACGACCGACACCCTGGTTGTCGAATTTGCGGCGTCCGCCGACGCCGGGGCCTACCGGGTCGAGGTCAGCAATGACATCGGGACCGCCAAGAGCCAGTCCGCCAGCCTCGAAGTCCGCTCCGTCGAAGGTCTCCAGACCGCCCGTGCCCTCTTCATGCCCTTCAATGAAACGTCCGGTTTGACCGCTTCCGACGCCTCCGGCAACGGCAACAACGGTCAGTTGTCCGGGTACTATGATGAGACGTCCCACTGGGGCGCCGGCCAGGTCAACGGCAGCCTCGGCTTCGACGGCGTCGCCAGCCTCGTCTCCGTCCCGCAAAGCCCGTCGCTCAGCCAGGTCCAGGGCGAGGCGACTTTTTCCTTTTGGATTCGCCCGATCGGGTGGGGCGTGCCTGAGGATGTGGGCGTCTACACGCGCAGCGCCTCTTACATTCTGCGCAAAGGCGATCAGTTCGGCATTCGCCTCATCAATGACCCGGGCACCGTTGTGCAGACCCTGGTCAGCCGCGCGGGGGCCGGAGCCGACACCGGCGGGATCGTGCGGAGCGCCTTCGAGGCGAACGCGCCGCAGGGAACGGTCGCCCTCGATCAGTGGCAGCACTGGGTCGTCCTCTACCGCAACAACACCGTCAGTTTCTTTCGAAACGGATTTCGCGTGGGCGAT
>Ga0116149_1002754_pt1 | contig 18875 bp, 30 predicted proteins | sample AD_UKC057_MetaG_FD_89787 | JGI IMG/M metagenome (GOLD analysis project Ga0116149, IMG submission 89787) | Active sludge microbial communities of municipal wastewater-treating anaerobic digesters from USA - AD_UKC057_MetaG | ecosystem: Engineered > Bioreactor > Anaerobic > Digestate | place: USA... | reverse complement strand
TGTCGCTTCACCCCTTGTTTCCGACCACCAGAGCCGACAAATAATTCTGATCCATGCCCCCTCGGTTTCAAGATCCTGGTCATCAAGATCACGGGTCCAGTCCCCTGGGTAAAACTGAAATGCTGGTTGCTTTCCCATGTTTTATCTTCCAAATCTCAAAAAGCGATCTTGAAGGTTTAACCCCTCAATCACTTCATCTATTGAGCGAGCCACGAACGCTATCCCGCCCGCATCGTTCACGTTCTGGATAAAACGCTCTTGCTCCGGCGTGGGCTTCCCTGTCGGGCTCTTCAGCTCGATTGCAATCATTCGGCCCTTGTAGCAGCCGATAATGTCCGCAACGCCAGGATAGCCCATCGGACCACCCCAGTGCTTGTAATGAAAGATCCCCGCCGCCCTGAGTAGCGACCGGACGCTCGCAGTTAGTTGTCCTTCCGGTGTGAGCTTCTTCTGGTTCCTCCACATGAGGGCTCATCCTCCATGTTCCTGCACCATTTGACCTTTTGTTTTGTGTTCATAACGGCAAGACCTGTTGTTTTAATTCTCTCTCGATCCATTTACTGGCTTCCCGATAAAAGTTCTTTTTAATTTCGAATCCATATGCACTTCTCCCTGACTGAATCGCTGCTATTATTGTTGACCCGCTTCCGGCGACGGGATCAATGACAACATCCCCCGGATCTGTGAAAATGTTGATGAGCTTTTTGAGCAGCTTGACGGGCTTTTGGTTCGGGTGGATTTTTTCGCTCTTTCCGTCCTTTTCCCACGGTATAGCGTTAAAGATCATCTTCCCGCCGTTGTTGAATTTAGGTAACTTGTCACGATATAAAACAATCGCGTATTCGCAGTTTCCGACAATCCGCATATTCGCCTTCAGGACTTGTGCAGAAAAGTTCTTGATAAATACGAGATTGATATATCTATTTAATCCCCACTGTTTCGCCTTTTCGATGAGTTCCATTTGTTGATCGAAGGCGCAAAATATAATCATGGCCGGAGCTTTCCCGGTTTCCTTCGGCTCCTTGATAATCATCCTTGCGCAGAAATTGAGAAACTCAGAAATTCGGAAATCCTTGTCGGTATCAAAAAAGGATGTGCCCGCAAGATCGCTCTGCCCGTTCGAATTATCGCCGTCGATATACCAGGCGGGATTTGAGCCATACGCGTTTTTCCCGACGTTGTATGGAATATCAGCAATGACAAGTTGAGCCTTTGGAATCTGATATGTTTTATAGTTTTGAAAATGATCGTTAATCAATTTATGCCTTAGCGCCTGGGTTTTAGAATAAACCTCAGCGGGCATCTTCTTCACGGCTTCCATGCAATCCGTGTTAAATAAACTTGTCATGCCCATCATTTCCCCAACCTGTAGACCTTATCCGCAAGCGGCAGCTCCGCCTGAGCTTCCGTGATCGTCGTGCTGGTTTTGTCCTTGATTTTCTCGCTGGTAAAACTGATTGTGCAATCCAGATCGACGGAATCCGGCTTCTCCGACATGGACAGTTCAAATGCCAATGTAACCCGAAGCTTGCCGTCATCGGATTTGAGGAAAGATTCATTCATCTTCTCGGCGTAAGTGTCGATCTTCTCCGCCGCAAGGGACTTCATAGATTCGATGGTTTTGGGTCCGATCATTTCAGCACCTCTCTTCGTAAGCTTGAACGCCAGGGATATTTGCCGCCCCTTTAAGGGACCGCACCACGCCGTTGATCTTCACCATATCGGGAACGAGATATTCCCGAGGGATCAGCCTTTCGTTGATGACCCGCGCCTTCCATACCGTTCTGTAAACCGGCCCCCCTTGCAGTTTCGGCGTGGCCTTTGGCAGCACGACCGGGGCGACACTAACGGGCGTTTCGAGGATCGCGGCGGTTTCCTGGGCGACTTCCTCCTGGCTGGCTCCCTGTGCCTTCATTGCCGCTTCCGCTTCGATGGCCTCTTGCAGCCGTCTATCCTCTTCTGCTTTCCGGGCAATGGCTTCAAGGCGTGCCTGTTCTTCACGGCGTAGGCACTCCTGTTCCTGGTCATAGGCGGACATCAGCCCCTTGACGGACTTCTGCGCGGCTGTCAGGGGATCAAGGTATTTCGCCCGTTTCTCGACGGCCTGCTTGTGGGCCTTATGAGCCGCGTCACAGATGGGATCGAATGTATCCTTGACTTCCTTGATCATCTCCCCGATGGACTTCCAGAGGCTGCCGGCGGCGGTGTAGGTCTGTGCATCCGTCACCTTGACGGCCTTTGCCTGGTCCACGATGGACAAAGCCTTTTCCTCAACGGGTGTGGTCTCGACTAAACTCAATGCTGCCTCTCCCATGTTCACCTTCCTATCGTTATCAGGATAACTGTCCAACAGTCATGCCATTTACCATCCACCCCTTGCCACCGTGCCGGGACAGCTTCGTGTTTTCGGTGTGTCTGGTTAGTTTCGGCCTTAGCAAACCTTACGGCTTCGGCCTTGCTATTAAATTTCATTCGCGCTCCTTCTGTTCCATTTTGTATGTTTCATCTTCATCACGCCATGATTCAAGGGCATGCACTCGCGCTTCAAGGGCGAGAATGCGCTCTTTCGTTTCCTGAATAAATTGCAGTAACTGAAAATCATCCATCATGTTCTCACCTTCCTTTCAGGTTGTTGCGTTTCCAGTTATGGACGGCAAGGACGCTCAGCCAAATATGGACATCCTGCCTGTCCGTGTATGGTATCAATCGATACCCGCCATCGTCATGTAGCTCTACCGCTGCCCTCTTGATCTTGCCGGGCAGCTGCCCGATCCTGTCCGGCGTGCCGGCATAGCGATAGTTGATTGACATCATGGGAACCTCGATCACTTCCGGGACAAACCCGCTCTCCTTCCTGAATTTCCGCCATGCCTCAAGGTAGGGCCGGATAACCGGATCAAGGGTTTCCTCGTCCAGCTCCCCCATGTCGTCGTAATGAGTGGCCAGGTGGATCATGCTCCCCCGGTCCCGGCTCCAATCGTCATAGAAGCGGGTGTCGATGAGCTGCTCGGCCTTCAAAATCTGCGTGACGGACTCAAGGCCATTCCCGTATCGGTGGCCGTCTGATTCAAACTCAACCGGAGCGTCGAGCAGGGTATAAGCGGCCAGTTGGAGAGATGTCCACGGCTCTACATGGCCGCTCTTAATGTCCAAAATCGCCTTCATTGCTTCCCTCTTTCGTCAGCGTTTCAATGACAGTGCTGGCCTGGCCCTTTGTGAGTTTTGACATGGACGTGATCACTTCGGGCTCTGGGATACCGATAATCCTGGACACCCTCATGTGCTTTTCAAAATCGTCTTTGATCCCCAGCTTCCCGAGCAGGGCATGGATCGCTTTGATTTGCGGCTCCGTCGCCGGTTCGTTCGGGTCTTTGGCTTTCTTTTGGGGTGTGGCGACGGGGGGCTTCTTCTCCGATTCCTTTTCGACTATCCCCTCCACGACTCCGGCGGGAAGATCCTCAAGGTCCTGGTCGAAGATGTCCGAGGCCGCCGTGACGGTCAGAGTAAGGTCGATCTGCGCCCGCTTCTTGGCCATCTTGAGGATGGTATTGGCCATGTCCGCCGGGTTCGTCCTGATTTGTTTCTGCTGGTAGTTCTTCTGCTGGCCCCGCTTCCAGACAACCCGCTTCCGGTCCTCCGGGGTTTCGTTGAATTCCTCATCACAGACCGGGCGGCGCCATTTGTATTTTTCCTCATTCGATGAGCATTCCCCGATCCCCACCCCGAGCAAGGCGCCCGTTTCCTGGGAAAACCCCCTCGCCTTCACTTGGTAGCGGACCTCATCGGGTGTTGAAAGGTCGATGGTTTCCGGCTCTACACCGATCCGAAAAGTGGACAATAGCTTTTCCGATCCCGGCTTGTAGAGCGTCGGTTTCGGCGTTCCGGGGATGATCCCGTAATGGACATCCTTCTCCATGACCGCCTTCATTACCTCCTGAATGAGTTGCACCTGGGCCTTGATGTCAATCGCTGTCAACGGCCTCCGATACTTCTGTAATTCGTTCATACTCCCCCCCTTTCTATCGCTTCTTTGGCCGCCGTCCTTCTTGCCGCCAGATCCCTGATTCTGGCCTCTTGCCCCCTCTCCATCTCCATAATCATGGCCTGTATTTTCCCGCGTGTTTCGCCTACAAGCCGCGAGTATTGCAGACACCGGATATTCGACGCGTCAAGCTCATCCAGAAGCAGCTCCGCGTCGGCATTCTCCAGATGGAGGCCCATGCGGACCCTCTCGCGGATGTCGTCGATTGCGCTCATGCCTTCACCTTTTCGGGATTTTTGTGGACATGGTATCCGTCCGGCACAATCATTTCGTAAATCATCCACTTGTGCTTTCTCAGCATCCACGCTACCGCCACCTTGACAATTCGCACCCACATTGCACACCCTCCTTTCTATTCGTTTCAGCACCGGGATTTCCGGCAACTTGTCGGCTTCGGTGAAGGTCATTGGGCCTCTATCCCTTGTATGAACAACTGAATCTTGCAAGATGGATAATCCGCTTGCTCTGCCAGTAGTTCGATGTTTACCATCTCGCGTTCATCGGAAAACCCGATGTCTTTTTTACTTAAATAACTTTGAACAATCTCCAATGCCTTGTTAGGACTCTCAGCAACAACATAAGGGCATCCGTATGCCACTTGCGTCGTCAAACCACCGCACATCCCTCTCAATTTAATTCGGTATAATTTCATCTCCCCCTCCTCGCCCATCCGCTTTCGACGATAGGCTCTTTGCTTGTCTTGTTTGCCCGACTCACAAGCCGATATGCGATCCTGTGCGGGATGCATAAGCGGCGAAGCATCCGGTAAATAAGAAAGCGGGTGCGGACCTTCATCGCTCCCTCGCAGCGAATAACGAGAACGCAAGAAACCCCACGTTCGCACCGACAAAAAGGCCGAGAAGAAACCAGAGTAGGTCAGTCATGCTTGTCCTCCTATTCTCTCACCGTAGGGATGTCCCGCCACTCATGTCCATGTATTATTCCGAAAGGATTATCTGATTCCTCCGTCCATGAGTAGCAGCCTTGTAAGACAAGGCCATCTACCCTGTCTTTCCGTAGCCTGTATGCAACAGGGGATAGGCTTTCTGTGCGCATTGTACTGTTATCAGGCGTCTTTGTTATCGTGTCCATGCTTCGCCTCCATCCACTCCGCGATCAGCTCACAGGTCCGGGCTGGGTCGGTGATGAGCCAAGAGAGATATGTTTCTCCGTTCGAGGTGTAGTCATGCCATCTTTTTAAAGCAAATATTTGCTCAAACTCCCAGAGCTCCTGTTTCTCCTTCATCTTGCACACAAGCGCATGCAGGTCGGCATGGGTGGCGAAGGTGCGGTTGAAACCTGCGGGGTCCCAATCACTCGTATGGATTGCGCCAAAGGTCATTCCGCACTTACTACACGTTGAAAGGTATGGGCCTTTATCGACTATCTCATGCCAGCAGCTTCCGAGATACTCGGTGAGCATCTTGCGGCGGGTGTCATTCATGGGACGCCTCCTGCTCTATCATCCACTGTCTGCCCGTAATGCCATCATCATAAAGGTCGCTCACGTCATGGAACCCCTTTGGTTTCTTCAGCCGTTCAATCTCCGCTTTCAGCTCGGCAAGCTCCTTTTGCAGCTCCACTATCTTGATCCGCAATCCGGTTGTCTCGTCACGAGGCGTGTCGTATTTGGCAAGCTCCGTTTTAAGCCGCTTAATCTCTGCATCACGCGCACTCTCGAAATGCTTCGTGCTCATCTCAGCACCACCTCTCGATTGCGCTCAGACTTGCTTTCGCCCCCGCCACGATGCCTTCACGGAGGCCAACCGCCATTGCCGCGAGAAGAATCAGCGGGAGAAATAGCAGCGTCCCGAACGCTTTCAACATGGTTTCGATCTGACTTTTAAACTGATCCCATTCAAGCTGGTCTTGCGTTGTCCTTGCCTGTGGTGCCATAGTGCCCTCCTCTTCCCCAAATTGAGCCGTCCTCTTTTATGAATCGCAGGCGGCGATACCTCATGGTTCCCCTGCACCTATGCCCGATGGGTGCGCCGATGGTCCGTCCGCAGTAAACGCATTTGTAGGGATGTTTCTTCACAGCACCCTCTGGACTATCCTGTATTCCCGCTTGCCCGTCCTGTATGACCGCCATCTAACCAACATCACACCCGCCGCGTGGAGGATGCAGACGGCGAGGACAAGAACGCTGATAAGGATTAGACACAATGCGAGTTCAGTCATGGCTGCCTCCTATAATGTTGGGCGGGGCGGACCGAGTGAGTCACCCCGCCCGATATAGTGTCACCGCCGTTTTCGGAGGCTGTTACGGCCAAACCCACCTTTTCCTCTTGCTTCAAAAACCGCCTCATCGTCTCCCGGTCGCCCGTCTCGCAGGCGATCCGGTATTCCGTAAGGCTGATCGGCCCCCGAGGACGCCCCAAGAGGTCGTCGAGGCGGGTTTCTAAAGATTCTATGCGAGTTTCGAGACGTTCGAGTTTAGTCATGCGGCTGAACTCCCTTTTGGAGCCTTCAAGAAATTAGGTCTTGCAAATTCCCCGAAGTGTTCGACGGCTGCGATGTCATAGGCGAGGGCGGCGCAAAACTGACAAGGGAATGTTCCGAGATAAATGGCTCTCTGGTCTTTACTTATTTGTGCCTGCCACTTTCCCCTAAGAAAACATACCCCCTTGTATCGAGACGATGATCGTCCAAGCCATAAGCCCTTTCCTCGGTTCCTTAGATTCTGCTGTTTTGAGGCGAGGCGGAGATTTGCCTTGCGATTGTCGAGAGGATTCCCGTTTATGTGGTCAGCTATAAACCCACCCGGCACTTCAAGAACTATACGTGCCATATCTATGTAGTCTGGAGTGGTTCTCCTTGCTCGTTTCGTTCCGTTTCTCTCGTGTACCAAAAACCAATTAAAAGCTGATACTTTATCAAAATCTTCATCATCAACTATCGCTTTTTGTCCGTTGGTTAGCGGTATCATTTTCATGTTTACATCCCCCTACGAAGTAGAACCGTGTTTACCTTGACTTCATTCACTCGCGTCTCTAAGGTAGAGTCGCGGGTCAAACTTCGATTCATGGATGGCTCTGGCTATGGTGTTTCTGACGGCTTCATTGAGCTTGGCTTTTTCGACGGTGGTTAGATCGTCGAGCATTCTTTTCGTTGCGGATGGGATACGGAGGCTGAATATGTTTTCCAGTTTGTCGATGTCAGACATGGCATCATTCGGCATTGCCGACCTCCTTCGGGAAAAGAGTCTGGACGTTGGTTTTGAGGATCGATGCGATTTCCTGAAGCCGGTGCGCCGGTTTGCCCTTGTTCACAATCTGGCAAGCACGGAATCGGCTGATAGGCGGGTTGAGCTGTTGCCCCAATTTTTCAAGGGTCAGACCATCGGTATGGAGTTTGCCGTAGAAAAGATTTCGGTTGAATTTTCGTCGGGAGTTTGCTTTAGTGCCCATTGATTAACCTCGTTTGTGTTGTGGATTAACTTCGTTGATTAGGCTTATAAACGCTCAGATTAAGAAAGTCAAGAAAAATTTTAATCTAAAATGAAGAAATTTTTAAACGGCAAGGAAATCAAAGAGATACGGAAGAAAATAGGCATGAAACAATGTGCTTTTGCGGAAAATTTAGGCATTTCCGCGCAAACGCTCACTTTGGACACACCCCCCGAAATTACAGGTAATTAAATCAAATAGATAGGCTGGTTGTCCCATTATGACTGAAAATACGACGTGATAAGGCATGACTGCCTGATTGATAATATAAATCAAGGGGTTGCGAGTGATTCCGCAGCCCCTTTTTGTGGCATTCCAGGACACATCTGGACACGTTTACGCCGTCAGAACCTTCACCGCCTTGACCAGCTCCAGCACGTTCTTGCGGAGCGTTTCGAGATCGGCGGCCTTTTCTACCGCCGTTTCAATGGTAGAGATGGAATCCTTCGCATCCGCTATCGCTACCGTCTTCGCAGCCTGTGCACTCGCATCTGCTTCTGCCTTTGCCTTTGCCGCGATTTCTACCGGATCTTCTGCAAGGGCGTCAGCATACCCGGCCTCATCGACCTCGCGCTCCTCAATTTCATCCAATGTATATCCTGCGGTGAGGGCATTGGTGATCAATGTTCCTTCTGTCGCATTCGACTGCATCTCAATGATCCGCTTATCTGATTTCCGTATGCAGATTCTCATAATTCCTCCTATCTAAAGAACATCCAGTATTGGACCAATGTTCCGGTGGGACTGCCGCTCTTTGTATGAGTAATCGTGATACCATCTGATTCGATAGATTTTGGCACGGTATTGACACTCCCTGATGATAGGTATATACGCGAAATATATCCCGGCCCTGAAAGCATTTTCGATGTATCTCCCCGAAATTGGATCGAGTATGCCGCAAGTGCATAGAATCCTATATTCCATACCACATCTGCCGAAATAGTCCCCAAAAAGATATATGCACATGGCCTAAAACCTACACCAGTTATTGATTGGTCTCCGGATTCCGTTGAGAGGTCATACGACGAAGAGATTGTTTTTATCCCCATCGCCCATTCCGGTGCAGTTCCCCCGGCGTTCATAAACATCTTGTAGTTTGCCGTTCCCTTCGCCAGCCTCGCCAGCACGGAATTTGCCCTGTAATACATATCGCCATTCGCGTCGGAGCCGACGGAGAGCTTCTCATGCGTCCCGTCGGTATTGTGTTCTATGAGAAAGGCGCGATTCAGCGTATCGGCTTTTGTCGCATGCCCCGCCCCCACCATCTCCTCTGTTGCCTGTATAATCTGGTCGGCCATATCATTTTCCTCCTAACCGTAATTCGTAACGTCCCTGTTGTTCCCAGCCTTTATCGAGCCATCGGCGATCCAATCACCATTCGCAATATAGGCATGGGTCAGATAAAAACCCGTCTCGATTGCTCTGAATCCGATCGAACCGCGCTGGATATCAGGATTGTATGAGACCACCTTCCATAGCGTGTTGAGCATCGCGGCCATGTCCTTGTCATAGAGCCGATCCACGCTGTAAGCGATCAGCTTGCCGACATCCGAATCGAGCCGCTTCATCGTGATGTCGTCGAATTCGATGGTCCAGAGTGGGTATGCGAACTTATCCACGATGATCTGCTGCATCACCGCAACCGATGCTGCATCCCGGCACCAGTAAAACTTATAAGGCAGCGTCGGTTCCCGGACGCCGTAAATGTGCTCAGAGGCGGATGATGCGGTTGTTACGCCATCCGAATGATTCTTGAAATCATTGCCTGTTGCATAGTCATAGGCATAGGACGCAGGACAGCGGTTGATAAGATTACTGAGGCTCATCGAGGCAGACCTAAAAACCGCGTCCGATTTACTGACAATTCCCGAAAACGATTCCGGCGGATAGGTGCCGTCGTCGATCTCCAAAACAAGCTCCCCTGCTCCGTTCATGTAAGCAGATCCCAAAAACGAGCCCATCATCATTAAGATCAAATCCCATATTTTGATATCCTTATAGATCACGCCTGCGGCTACATAGCTCTGCCCTTCAAAGTCGTCACGCGCTGTTGCCTTGTAGGTTTCTTCGAAGTCAATATCCATATCAAGTTCGACCGTCAGGACATCTTCAAGGATGTCGATGATGTTTTCCATGAGCGTTGCCCCGCCGGATGTCGTCGGCTTCCCCATGCCCCGCGCCGTGATGGTTGATCCGGTTTTGGGCGTTGAAAACGTTACGGTTGCAATAGCGCCTTCGCCCTCGTAGTCATTCGATTCATCGAAGGCATAATCGCCGCTATCCACCTCAACGCCGTTTTCATAGATTGTGATGCTGTTCCCGTTGGCCACGGACAAAACCTCATGCGCCGCGAAGCAATAGACATAAGTATTCGTGTCGATGCACGGCAGCTTCCAGTTGCCTTCGGAGGAGTCTGTCAGGTCGCCATAGACAAGCGGCAGGCGGTCGTTGCTGTTTTGAGGCAGAGAATAACGTCCCGTGCGACCGAGATAATAGGTGTCCGTGAGCTTATATTGAGGCGCGATGGTTGCGGCTTTGGAGAGCGTGACAAATGACAGTTGTGCCCCGTAAGCCGTTCCCTCTGAGTTGATCGCGTATGCCCGGACATAATACCGCGTGACAGGGCTTAACCCAGAAGCCGTCTTGGTATACCCGCCGACATCATACGTCCCGCCTCCGTTGTCAAAAGCCTTACTGTCTGCGGTGGTAGGATTGGCCGAAGTGCTCCAACAGATGCCTCGCGTCGTGCATTTCGCGGCACCGGGGATGGCCACGATTTCACATTCGACAAGGGCGGTTGCCTTCGTGATGTTCTTAACACTTTTGGTCGCCATCGTCGGAACGGTCAGGGTGGTGAAGGATACCTCTTCGCCGTAAGCCGTGCCGACGCTGCTCGTCGCATATGCCCGGACATAATAAGTCACGCCCCGTGTCAGCCCGGTGATGCTTGATACGAATGCCCCCGAACCCGAACCGTCGCTGGTCTTGCTATCCGCTGTCGTCGGCGATCCCGTTGTGTTCCAGCATACCCCCCGAGCTGTTACGGATTCATCGCCCTCATTCGTTACGTTTCCTCCGCTGGATGCAGTTGTGCCAGCAATGCTGGATATGGCCGTGGTAGTGACGGTCGGGAATGCAAGCGTGGTTAATTCGATCTCGTTGCCGTATCCGGTTCCGACGGAGTTGATGGCATAGGCGCGGACGTAATACTTTGTTTTGGGGAGGAGCGGGCTTGCAGTATAAGGCGCTCCCGAGAATGTTCCGACGCCGTATGCCTTATATGAAGTCTTGCTATACTTGCTGTCAGCAGTTGTCGGCGTCCCTCCCGTATTCCAGCAGATACCGATGGTAGAGGCATTTTCGCCGCCCGTATCGGTTATCGCGCCGGAAACCTTCGCGCTAATTCCGGTGATGTCCGTTGCCGCCGCTGTCGTTACCTTAGGAACGTCAAGCGTCGTGAACTCGACCTGGCTTCCATATCCGGTCCCTTGTGAGTTGGTAGCATAAGCCCGGACATAGTATTTCTTCCCTTTTGTCAGGCCGGAAAGAGTCGATACAAATAGCCCGGTCCCGGTTCCGTCGGTTGTCTTGCTGTCTGCCGTCGTAGGGGAGCCTGTATCATTCCAGCAAACGCCCCTTGCCGTTACCGTCGCACCGCCACCGCTGGTCACATTCCCACCACCTGTTGCCCCGGTTGCCAGAATGCCCGATATGGAAGTGGTTGTTACTGTTGGAACGCTTGTCGGGGGAGTGGTGCTGCCAGAATAAAGCTGCAATCTGCGGATGGCAGCCAAATGACCGCCATGAGAGGCAGATACATAGAATAAATAATAGGTGTATGCGGTGCTGTTAGAAAAAGCGAACTCACCGCCAGATGCAACATTAGCCGCAGGATGGATTGCGAATGTTCCGGAAGTAATTTCAGTCCAATTAGAGTTATCATTCGATCCGTATAGTGTGAATCCAGCAGATCCTGATGTGTTAGAGCCGGGATAATATGTCGTATCGTCATCATAGCAGTCAAAAAAGTTGGAATACCAGACATAAGTGATGACTTTCGCAGAATTAAATTGGCATGTGAGAGAATATGATGTGATGCCGACAGGGGTAGCATAAGATCGCCAATTGCTTCCCCCGGTCAGGGGTGTGCCTGTATAAAAGGCATTCAGCGGCATATGCGCTGAACCATAGCAAGATGATGCCCATGCTTTTACGATATTGCCATTTTCAAGCGTATAAGCCATGTTACATTTCCCCTGCCTCGATGGTCATTGAGTTCTCATCGACTTCAATGTCCGTGATAATCCCGGCAAATAGCGGAAAATGATCGTCCTGTGGCTGGTCCTCGAACCCGATCAGGATGCGAAGCTCCCTTGTCAGAAATGGTTCCTGTGCGATCATCCTCGTGAAATAATTATCCGTGTTATCAAGCACGACTTGGTTGTTCTGAATCTGCTTCCCGGTATAGGCAAGCAGTAGGTCGCTGGTCTGCGGGACGATGCTCCGCTCGAACTTGCCGAAATCAAGAACCCGCGCACTCTTCTCAACGCCGCCCGTGCTCTGCGCCCCGGCAAGGATTGAACCGTCAGCAAGATAGGTTCCGTCCGCAAGGCAGCCAGCAGCGGCAAAGATGCCTTTCAACTCGCGGTCGGAATAGATCCGGTTCGCCAGATGCGTTATAATCATCACATAGGCGATTGGTATCTCCCCGCGCAGTAGATTCTTGTGAAAGGCAATCGGTATTCTAATCACTCTTGATAACCTCTTCCAAAGTCATCGGACTGTGATACAGCTCGGCCGCAGTCCCCGCCCTTTCACGGGCAAGCCCTGTCAGTTGCACCATGAAGGTATCGTTCGGAACCGCGCTGTCGAAATTGAAATAAAACGGTTTCATGGTTCCGGCTGATTTGCTGTTCAGCGTTTCTGCCATATTTTCAAGTTTAGAAATATCGCTAAGCGTCAAATATGTCTGGTTGATTTCTATAATCCGGCGTGCATTGTAATACCGGGCTCTGCGGATGCCCATCGCCGTCTCGTTTTGTGTGAAGATAAATCCCTGTGACCTCGAAAACTCATAATTGTAATTGCGGGACAGCTCTGCATAACTTCCGATCAGCAGCTCCCCGATCTCGATATATCCGTCTGAATTCGAGGTATCCTCAACGGACAGCCGCCAGTAGCGATATGTGGAAGGCGTTGTCATATAATGCACAATGCCGTCCTCGTTCCAGACAATCGATTCGCTGTATTCCGGCGCCCCGCCTATCCCGGAATCGAAGGTGCTTGCGCTGTCGCCGGAAATGCTTATCGCCGCACCGGATGTGAAATTGTGATCGAATATCACCACCACGAGCACGCTCTGATCCGATCCCATGTCGGCATCGATTGTGTTCGGCTCCTCAAGCGATCCGCTGCGGTATCGGCTGTCCCTATTCAGGTCAATCAACTTACCAGCGTTGAAGAGATTGATGCCCTTGAAATACCAACGGTCGCCGACAACGAAATCCGCACCATCACCGGATGAGAAGGCAACCTTCACGCCGCTGTTCAGCTCCGTCGGAGCCGATGGGGTGGTAACTGCTGATGCATTCCATGACCCGCCGCCGTCCGACCATTTGAAGGTAGCCTGTCCGACTTCCGCACCGCCTGCTATGGAGTCGATCTCAATTACATATTCCTTATCTACCGCCCCGGTAAAACTGCCGGAAACCGTTATGGAGGCCGACCCGCTGCCGTCCTTGAGCGCCGCCGTGACCTGCCCGGGTTGCAATGATGAAACGGTGAACGCATCCTCATCGGGGATATGATTCTGATAAATAAACCGTGCCTTTCCCATCAGTAGCCGTAAGCCTCCAATCGTTTCAGTCTGGGATATATTGCCTTCGCAAACTCGTTCACCGCCTGCTTGTCGATGACCGATCCGGTCAAGTTGAAATTGACCGTGATGCCCCGGCCTTTCTTGTTCTCCTCTTTCGTCAGCACCGCCTCGCCCTCGTGGAGCTTCGCCGGGAAGTTGTCATAGGGGACGTAGTCGATGCCGGAGGCAAGGGAGACTTCCTTGTTGAAAGGAAGGTTTTCAAAAAGACCTGCAAGGGTGTCCAGGCCGCCCGGATCGCCCTTGCCGCTGATTGCCATACTTCCACCGCCGCCGACGACGCTGTTGAGCGTATCCTCAAGGACGATTCCCGCGCCCTTTCGGATCACATCGGCAATGATTCGCCCCTGTGCAGAAGTCAAATAGCCGCTGGCATTAAGCTCTGATTTGAGAACATAAAGCCCGGTTTCCGACTGCCCCCACGGACTGCCGAAGGAAAGGGCCGTTGCTGCGGCTGCAATGATCCCCGCAATGATTGACCCGGTTACGCTCCCAGTTTCGCCGTAAGTCACAAGCCCGGAATAAAGCCCTGTGCCTGCTGCTCCAATCAAAGCCGGTGCGGATGCCATGCCGCCCTCCATCGCTGCAACAATACCGGATAATAGTGTGTAGCTTTGTCCACCCGTTGGGAGTGCGGCGGCTGTTGCAATTACAAGTGCGGCCACCGCCCCGACCGCCTTGATGATGGAAGGCATAAAGCGATCAAAGAAATTATTCGATGGCTCTGTGTATTTTTCAGATCCGTCACGCATATACCAGCGATAGCCTGAGCCTTCCGGCTCGACCCAGACGACGTTCGGATCAAGTGAGCCTGTCAGCGCGTTTCGTAGCCCTTCATACGGGTCGGGTTCCCCTCCCTCTCCATATCCATAAGCTATTCCGTGTACCGATCCTATTATCCAGTCCAGCAAATACTTATAGTCATCATAACCAAGCGCCCCTCCATCCACGGACTGCAAACTGCTCCCGTATTTGTTCCTGTTGAACCAATCTCCTGTGTATGATACCGGGTCGGCTACTGTTGAAAATTCCTTTGGATATGCTCCGAACGAATCATCCCAACCCTCCTTGATGAATCCCCACTTGCCGTTATAGTAAGACATGCCGATGTAGTCATGGAGATTTTTATAGGCATCCGCCAGGGCTCCCCACTCGTCCTCATCATACCAAACACCAGCCTGCCCGTATCTGTCGCCATAGAGCTTGCTCAGTCCCGGCAACGCATCTACCGGGCCGCCATAAGCATATCCCCTGGGCCGCTTGTTGTCCCTCATGTATTCGAGATGCGGCAGGGTTTCGGCATTGACTGCGGACCGGGGCATGACGTATTCGCCGGGACTTAGTAAAGCAAGGACCGTATCGTTTGCCGGGGAGTCGCCACCTGTTGCGTAACCGGGAACCGTGCCGCCATCGGCATAAGCCCCGATCCCGCTGTCCCGGACATAGCCGCCCGAATAAGCCATGTTGAACCACTTAGAAAGCGCCTTGATTCCGGCAAGGACGATTGCGCTTGCCGCGTCCCACGCCGCCGAAAAGACCATGCTGATCGGCTCCTTTGCCGCTGATACCATCGCCTTTATGCCGTCTACGGCGAAGTCCGTTGCCATTTCTGCGACGGTATCCGTGAACTTTTTAAGCAGGCTATCCGACCACGTTTCCCAAATATCTTCAAGATCCACCGTGCCGTCTTTGATCGCATCAAATAGAGTATCGGATATGGCGGTCTTGGAGGCGTCGGCGAAGGTTTTCATGAAGTCATACATATGCTCGGCAGTAGTCTTGCAGTCTTTCTCCGCTTCCTTGAAATAAGCCGTGACTCCGTCCTTCCAGTCTTTTGATGCTTTGAGCCGCTTGATCTCCTCCGCTTCAAGGTCGCTTGTCAGCTTCGCGGCGCTTGCCTTTCTCAGCGCATCGGCTTCTTCCGTATCGGTCACACCCTGCAGGAGGATCTTCAACCTGGCGTCAGCTTCCTTCTTGAGCAGTTCCTTGACGGTTTCATAATACTCTTCGCTGTAATCATCCATGTCTGAATACATGGACTTCGCAGCATTAAGCTGTTTGTCGGCAAGGTCGAGGGCGGCCTTCTCCTCCTTGGCCATCCTTTCAATGGTGGCTTTTGATTGTTTAGCCCCCTCTTCCGCCTCTTCTTTCATCGCATCAATGGCGGCTTCGGATGCCTTCTGCCATCGCTTAATTTCATCTTCGGCGGCCTTCTTATCGGCCTCCTCATATTGTTTGAGATACTTTTCCCGTTCCTCATCCTCTTGCGCCGCATACTCTATGGCGGATAGGGCAATCTTCCGGTTCGTTTCCCGGATCTGCTCTTCGAGCTTCTGGGCGGCTTCCAGTTGCTTTTTCTTCGCCTTTTCGTCCACGCCAGCCGCTTCGGTGGAGGCGGTCCCGATACCCCTTGTGGCAACGGATACCTCATCCGCTGAGGCAGTCATTACAGTAAAGCTGTCGAGTGCTTTCCCTGCAAGCTCCTCGCTTGCCCCCATCGCAGCCTTTGCGTTCTCCCCGGCCTCCTTTGCCGCCGCTGCGTAGGCCTTCGCCGCATCTCCGAAGGATGTCCATGATTGAACCGTTAGGGATGCCTGTTGGAGTTTATAAAACCCCGCGGCGGCAACCAGCGCCCCGGTTGCAAGGGTTTGCAGGGCGCCGTAAGCACCGGCGGCGGCCCGTATGATTCCCGCACCGAGATCCAGCTTGAGATTCGCAATCGTCGTCGTCAACTGCTGCATCTTTTCCGCTGTGGTTGTCTGGGATAGGTCATAACGAGTCAACGCTTCAGACCCGGCGGCGATGGTAGCATTCAAGATAGCGGTTTTCTTTTCCTGATCCGTTAATTCCGCTACGGTTTTCCCGAGTTTTGCCGCCATTGCTTCGTTGGCTGCGCCGAGCTTCAGCGATAACCCGAGGTTGTCAAGAATCAACGGGGATGCTCTCCCGACGCCGGTTGCGATGTCATTGAATGCCTGCTGCGTCGTCGTTCCCATGTCGCGGGACTTTGCGCGGGCGATCTCCATGAGACTTGACAGGGATTCAATAGGAATACCGAGAGACATCGCCTTGTTTGCCGATTCCGTCAGGGCTTTGTCGTCTATCATGCCCGCCGATGCCACTTTTATCTTGTTGAATTCGGTTGTGGCATCCTTCCCCATCGACTGAGCCATTGAGCGAAACGCACTTGACGACTGCTGATATTGGGAGGCGGCTTCTGCATAACTCCATGCTTTATTCGCAAGGGCTATCGCCCCGGCGACTGCGGCTGTTGCTGCAAGCCAATGCTCCTTGAGGTTGGTTATTGCAGATTTTCGTTCCCCGTATTGCTGGGTGTCGATGGCCTTGATCTTGGCGGCGGCCGCCTCTTCTGCCCTAACAATGTCGGCCTTTGAGGAATTGACATCGTTCTTGATAAGGGTTAGGGCGTTCTTGTAGGCTGTCCTCTGGGCGTTGAAGGACGCTTCGGACTGCGTGCCGAGGGTTTTCCAGACCTTCTCAATCCCGCTTGCCGTAGCCTTCGCATCGGAAGGCATATTGGCAAGGGAAGTCTTGAATTTCTTGTCGTCCAATTCGACTTGGACAAATATCTTGCCAGCGTTTGCCGCCATTGCTTACTCCATACCGCCGGTCACATCACCGCCGGATGTCATGATGGTTTCAATGTTCTTTCCGATCTCTTTAGCAGCCGGGCGAAGAAAAGATTTCTTCTCGTTGTGAATGCTGCCGTACTCCACCATATGGGCATAATAGCCCTCATTGGTCTTGCCCCTCGCCCCGGCATAGACTCTGACATCAAGGTTCGGATCACCCTTTAAACGGGTGACGCGGATCGACCCCCGCAAGGTCCCCGGCTCCCTTGCAGTCCACGGCTGCCCGTTCTTGTAAGGCGGCCTTCGGGTGGTCCCAACAGGGCAGAGCTGCCGCGCCCTCGTTGCGATAAGCTCCCCTGCGGCTTCAAGGCGGTCCATGAGATTCTTTTCGATTCTCTCCTCTATGACGCCGAGGTCTTTGAAATCGTAAGTGATCTTGCAGCTCATTCCATCACCCAGAGCAACAGGCACAAACCAACAGCCCCGACTACTGCCACCAGCACAGTCGCTATGATCCAGACAATTTCAACCTGTGTTATCATCGGCTTGACTCCGAAAGTGGTAGAACAGCCGAAGCACCTTCTCGAAACATTCCGTGCGGTTCTGGACGCCATAAGCATCTATCGCCGCCCATACCGCAAGATGGTTCAAGTCCACGATCACGTCATATTTCCCGTTGTGCCTTGTGATCACCTGCCCCCGGACCATGCGATATATCCGGGCTGCTGCTTCGTTCGTCACCTTTAGCTCGACTCGACAGGATTCGCATGGAGGCGTAGTCGGCGGCTTCCTTTCTGCATGTATCTTACGGCAACCGGGGCATTCCGGGCCGATGGTATCCAGCCACTCTACCCCGTCGATCAGTTTTTTTCGGTGTCTTCCCTCTCCTTTATGCCTGATGCCGCGAGGAGCTTGAAGCACCTTGCAATGAACCTATCAAAAACAGGAACTTGCATTAATGCGATCTTCGTTGCGCGGTCACATTTCAATTCTTCGCCTGTTCTACTATCCTCAAACCCTTTGAGCCCGGTGATCGCATAGTCAAAGGCATCTTCAGCTTCGGCCCGTGCAGCGGCTGGCGATAACTCTTCAATATATGATATCCGCTCCATTGCGCGGGTCTTGGGATTATAGACATGCTCCACCTTCCGTTCCCGCTTTGCTATTCGAGCCTCATAGAATGGCGCGAGGCTACGAACTTGCACCGCTGCCTCTGACGCCGGGGGGTCAAAGATAGGCTCCCCCGTTATGGGGTCAATATGCGACTGTTGGAACGGAAACCACTCCCCCTGATCCCTGCTTAAATCTATCAGCATGATTCATCCTTTCCGCCTTTCGGCTTACGATCCGGTTCCGACCTGTTCCATGTTTGCTCCCTGGACCAGCCCCTCGAAACTGATCGTCCCGATACCGGTGCGTCCGAGGCTGATTGCATTGGCCTTGGTAACAAGGATCGATCCGCCCGAACCCACGCGCCAGAACGTGCTTGTGTTCGCGTAGAGATACAGGTTCGTCAGGGCCGTTCCTGCCGCAGCGACGGCTGCAAGCGCGATCTGCCCGTTGGTGTCCGCCGGATCATAGTTCCCGGTGAATGAAATCGTTCCCGGCTCCGAAAGCCCCGTTGTGCAATACTCAATGACGGTATCCCCGAAGGCCGGGTCTTTCTTTACCGTCTCCACGGAGAACCCCGACATGGACCATTCCTTGATGTTGGCCACGACCACGCTGCCATACATCACCTTCCCGCCTTTTCCGCATACTTTAGCCATTGTGACACCTCCTGTTATGGCGGTTTATGCCGCCGATGTTTCAAACCTCTTATCTTCCGGCGGCAAGCCAAGCACCGTCGTATCCAGCCGTTCCGCAGTTGTGAAACGGTCATAAAGCCACTTAAAATTCTTCTGAAATTTATTGTC
>Ga0116149_1002733_pt1 | contig 18969 bp, 14 predicted proteins | sample AD_UKC057_MetaG_FD_89787 | JGI IMG/M metagenome (GOLD analysis project Ga0116149, IMG submission 89787) | Active sludge microbial communities of municipal wastewater-treating anaerobic digesters from USA - AD_UKC057_MetaG | ecosystem: Engineered > Bioreactor > Anaerobic > Digestate | place: USA... | reverse complement strand
CGTGCGAGACGCCCTCTACACCGCCTACATGAACTGCCAGCGCAGCGTCCGCGACGACCGCTGGAAGCTCATCCGCTACCCCCTGGTCGACAAGACCCAGCTCTACGATCTCAGCGCCGACCCGCGGGAGAAGACGAACCTCGCCGACCGCCCCGAGCACGCCGCCAGGCTGGCTGAAATGACCGCCCTGCTGACGCGAGAGCAGAAGCTCTGGGCCGACCCCGCACCGCTGAAGGTCGACAGCCCCAAGCCGGCCGAGTGGACGCCGCCCGCCGGCAAGGACAAGAAGAGCGAGAAGAAGCGGAAGAAGTAGACCTTCGCACGCCTGGCGCTTCCCCTGGATCACTGAAGTGACCAGGCCGCGGACGGTGACCCGGACACTAGCGGTCGGCGGAGGGCGACGCGGTTATCCATCCCAGGTCGAAGCGGGCCAGCGTGATCGTCTCGTAGGGTTTCGCGCCGCCCTCGTACAGGCAATAGACCGCAGAGCCCGGACCCGCGGCCACGTCGCAGTACGCCGAGGGCCCCGCTTGGACCAGCCGGCTGACCGGCCAGGTCTTTCCCCCGTCGCGGCTAAGGCGGACGGTCAGGCCCTTTCGCCCGCCGCCGGTTGGATTGGCGAACGCCAGCGACGTCGCCGCTCCCCCGCCCGGCAGGCGAGCGAGCCCCGCGTGGCAGGCGGGATCTGGCAACTGCCGATCCATCTCGAACTGGCCGAAGCTCTCGCCGCGGTCGCGGCTGATCGCCACCCACCGGTGGCCGCGGTTGGACCGCACGTTCGCGTAGAGCGAGCCGTCGGCCAGCTCGGCCATCACGAACTCCCGGACGATGTCGTCCAGGGCTGCCGACGCCCCGCGTCGCCAGGTCCGCCCCGCGTCGTCGCTGAGGAAGATGCAGATGTGCTTCTTGCCCTCGGCCACGTACCCGCCCTGGATCAGCATCCGCCCGCCGCGAAGCTGCACGCCCTGCACGCCGTTGCCCGTCGCGCAGCTTGTCGCGCCCTTGGGATAGTCCAGCGTCAACGGCGCGGGGTCGCTCCAGGTTGCCCCGGCGTCGTCGCTGTGGAGCACGTGGTCCACCCAGCCCAGCCGCTTCATCTCCTCGTAGGGCGTGGTCGAGACGGTCTTCTGGGGGTTGGCACGCGCGGGCCAGAAGCGGCAGAACTTGAACACCCGTCCGCTGACCCGCTCGACGACGACCGGCCCATGATGGATGTCCGTATCCTTGCGGCTGGCCAGGGTCTGCATGGCGGCGAACGTCCGCCCGCCGTCGATGCTGCGGCGAAGGACCACGTCGGTCTCGTGCCCGAAGTCGCCCAGCGACCCCTTGCGCCGGCTGGCGAAGGCCAACACGGTCTTTTCGCCCACCGCCGCGATCGACGGGATGCGGTACCAGTCTTTCCCCGCATGGACGAACAGGTCCGTCTGCTCGCAGCCGCCCGCGGCGGGGCCGGCAGCGGCCGCAGTCGCTGCCCACAACGTCACACTCGCCGCCGTTGCCAGAATTCGTTGCATGTTCGTCTCCGGTGGCCGTACCCGCAAACAACCATTTACCCGACGCCCGCGACCTATTACAATCCCCCCTTCCACAGAAAGAAAGGTTTCATAGACGATGGATATCCCGATTTCGAACCGGTTGAGCAAGCTGCCTCCGTACCTCTTTGCGGACCTGCGCCGCAAGATCGCCGCCGCCAAGGCCAAGGGCGTCAAGGTCATCACCCTGGGCATCGGCGATCCCGATATGCCCGCGCCGGATCCGATCGTGGCCGAACTCTGCCGCGCCGTCGACGACCCCGGCGACCCCAACCGTCACCGCTACGGCTGCGATGTGCCCGTGGCGGACTTCCCCCAGGCGGTGCAACGCTTCTACCAGCGCCGCCACGGCGTGACCCTGGGCGACGACCAGGTCCAGATCACCAACGGCTCGAAGGATGCCATCGCGCAGTTCGCCCTGGCCGTCCTGAACCCGGGCGACATGGCCATCGCGCCCCAGCCGGGCTACCCGACGTACAACATCGGGCACGTGTTCTCGTCGGCTGTCACGCACTACACCCCCCTGCTGGCGGAGAATGACTTCCTGGTCGACTTCGACGCGATCCCGGCCGAGGTCTGCCGCCTGGCCAAGATCCTGTGGCTCAACTATCCCAACAACCCCACCACCGCGACAGCGAGCCTGGAGTTCTTCCAGCGGGCGGTCGATTTCGGGCGCAAGCACAACATCCTCATCTGCCACGACAACGCCTACGGCGAGAACTGCTACGACGGCTACAAGGCCCCTTCGATCCTCCAGGTCGAAGGCGCCGCGGACGTGGCCGTCGAGTTCTTGTCGCTGAGCAAGGCCTTCAACATGACCGGCTGGCGGGCCGGCGCGATGGTCGGCAACGCCTCCGCCGTCGCCGCCCTGCGGGCGGTCAAGGACAACACGGACAACGGCTCTCTCCGTGCCATTCAGTTCGCTTCCGCCAAGGCCCTGGACCTGGCCGACGAGTTGCTGCCGCAGATCAACGCCGTCTACCAGCGCCGCCGCGACATGGTCGTGGACGTGCTCAACGCCAACGGCTGGAACCTGGCCAAGCCCAAGGCGACGATCTACATCTGGGCGCCCGTTCCGGAGAAGTACAATCGTTCGTCGGCCCGTTTTGCCGCCGATCTGCTGGAGAAGACCGGCGTCGTCGTTACGCCCGGGCTGGGGTACGGCCAGTGGGGCGAGGGTTTCTTCCGCATCTCCCTGACGTATCCCGACGCGGTGCTCAAGGAAGCCCTGGATCGGATCATGACCGTGCGGCTGTGACCTGCCTGGCGGCAGATTGCGGATTGGAAGCGCCCCGGCGAGGCGTTATCCTTGATGCGCACCAACACGCAGAGGAGCGAGATCATGCCCACATCGAGCACGAGACGTGGCTTTCTGAAGACCACCGCAGCCGCCTTCGCCGCTTCGGCCCTGCCGGGCGTCCTGCGGTCGGCCGACGCGCCAAAGCCGCTTCGTCCGAACATCATCTTCATGGTGTCCGACGAGTTGGGCTACTTCGAGCCCGGCTACATGGGCAACCCCAACATCAAGACGCCGGTGCTGGACAGGCTGGCGGCGGAGGGCGTGCGGTTCACGCAGGCCCTGGCGGGCTCGAGCGTGTGCGCGCCCACGCGGTGCTGCCTGATGACAGGCAAGCACTCGGGGCACACCTCGGTGCGGGCCAACGACGGGGGCACGCCCTTGCGGGCCGACGAGGAGACGGTGGCCTCGATGCTCAAGAAGGCCGGTTACGCCACCGGCGGCTACGGCAAATGGGGCTGCGGCGGGCGCGGCTCGACGGGCGTGCCCGAGAAGCACGGCTTCGACGAGTTCGTCGGCTATTACGACCAGGTCCACGCCCACAGCTACTATCCGCCCTACATCCTCCGCAACAGCGAGGAAGTCCCGTTGGAGGGCAACGAGGGGCTCAGCAAGGGCAAGACCTACTCGCAGTACGCCATCATGGACTACGCCCGCAAGTTCCTGCGGGCCCAGAAGGACGCACCGCCGGATCGCCGCTTCTTCTGCTACCTGCCGGTCACGCCTCCCCACGGCATCTTCGACATTCCCGACGACGACCCTGCCTGGGTCGCCTACAAGGACAAGGACTGGCCCGAACAGGCCAAGCGCTACGCCGCCATGGTCACCATGATCGACCGCCAGCTCGGCGAGGTGCTGGAGATCCTCAAGGAGATCGGCCAGGACAAGAACACCATCATCTTCTTCAGCGGCGATAACGGCGGGGCCGACTACTTCCGTGACAAGGACCACTCCCGCGGCTTCCACGGGGCGAACGTCAACCCCAAGACCAAGGTCGAGTTTCGCGGGCACAAGGGCAACCTCTACGAGGGCGGGCTGCGGATCCCGATGCTCGCCTGGTGGCCCGGCAAGGTCCAGGGCGGGCGAGCGAGCGACCTGCTGTGGTACTTCCCGGACGTGATGCCCACCCTGGCCGAGCTGGCCGGCGCCAAGGCGCCCGGCGACCTGGACGGTGTCTCCATCGTCCCCGAACTGCTGGGCGAGCAGGCGGCTGGGCGAAAGCAGCCAACCCACGAGTACCTCTACTGGGAGCTGAGCGGACAGACCGCCGTCCGCATGGGCCAGTGGAAGGCCGTCCGCCCCTCGCCGAAGGCCGCGTGGGAGCTATACGACCTCGACAAGGACGTCTCGGAGTCGAAAGACCTCGCGGCCAAGCAGCCGGAGGTGCTGGCGAAGATGAAGGGCTTCGCCCAGGCCGCCCACGAAGACGTCCGCCCGGGCACGTTCCAGGACCGCGCCAACCACGAAAAGGACCGCCGCGCCAAGTTCGGCGGCAAGGCCCAGCCTCAGCGGGGCAAAGGCAAGGGCAAGAACACCTTCAAGACCGAGGCCTGGCCCACCGACGGGCTGATCCCCCAGAAACAGTATAAGCTCGTCCGCGTCAGCAGCGAGTCCGGCGGCAACGGCAAGACGGCCGCGTGCGCCATCGACGGCGATCCGGGCACGTGGTGGCACTCGCAGTTCAACCCGACGATGGCCAAGCACCCGCACGAAATCGTCATCGACCTGGGCAAGGAGTGCGAGGTCCGCGGCCTGCGATACATGGCCCGCCCCGACGCCGGCTGGAACGGCGCGATCGAGAAGTTCGAGTTCTACGTGGGCGACGATCCCAAGGCGTTCGGCGCGCCGGCGGTCCAGTCCGCCTTCCAGAAGGTCAAGAAGGCCCAGGACGCTGCGTGCAAGCCGGTCCGCGGGCGCTACGTCATGCTCAAGATCCTCAGCGAGGTCGACGGCAACGCGTGGGGCTCGATTGGCGAACTGGGCGTCCTGGGACAGTAGCCCCAGCACGCCGGTCTCCTGGAGCGGAACAGGTGCGTTGAGCCAGCCGCGACGCCGCGTTTACTTCGGGCTCTCGCGGCCGACGACCGGCCCGTAGACCTCGAATTCCCAGATCCGCGCGAGGTCGCCGGGGGTCTTGGTGACGACCAGGCGCAGGCGGTCGGTGGTGACGGCGGGGAAGCGCGTGGACCAGTCGGGGGAGGCGTTCTCAGCCGTCTTGGTGCCCTCGATGTCGCGGTAGTCCTTGCCGTCGTAGTACTGCAACACGAAGTCCGTGATGGGCGTCCGGGGTCCGTCCTTCCCGCCCGCCTGCCCGCTTACGATCCGAACGGCGCCGATCTTCTGCGGTGCGTCCCAGGCCAGTTCCACGGTCGCGGGCGACTTCTCGTCGCTGACCCAGCGAAGGGCGTTGTCGCTGTAGCTGACGCGCCCGTCGTTGATATTGGAGGCGGGGTTCTGGGCGGCCTTGTAGTTGCCCGATACGGTCACCTTGGCCGAGCGGGCGAGGTTCGCTCCAGCGGCCTGGAGCCATTTGGGGGCCGCGGGCGGGGCGGGCGGCTGGGGCACGGGCAGCTTGCCCACGCCCTTGAGCATGAGTTCCTTCAGTTCGACCAGGTGGTCGCTGTAGACCTGCCGCGGCGAGGAGTCGTGGCGTTTGCAGATCGACGCAGCCATGCCCACCACCTCGCCCACCATGCCCAGCGTCCGCATCACGCGGACGGTGCCCAGGGCCACGTGCGTGACGCTGATGTTTCGCCCGGCCATGAAGAGGTTGTCGATGTTCCGCGAGTAGAAGCAGCGGTACGGGATGGCGTAAGGCTCGATCTTCAGGTGAACGGCCCGCGAGCGGAACTCGATGTCGGGGAACTGATCGCTCTGGATGGGATAGTGCAGGTCGATGGTCCAGGTGGTGGTCACCGAGGCGTCGGGGAATTCCTTGCGCCCCTGGATGTCCTGCTGGCGGAGGATCACGTCGCCCAGCAGGCGGCGCGACTCGCGCTTGCCGCCGATGTACGCCACCCAGTCCAGCTCCCGCTTGGCGTATTTGTCCTTGTCCGGCGCGTGGTTCTTCTGGAACGCCCAGTTGCCGAACACCGCTCGCAGCCCGTGGTCGCGGACCCACTCAGCCTGCTCGATCTGGTCCAGGCGGAAGCCCGTCTCCCAGTTCCACTCCCCGTGCGTGGCCCGCTGATAGTTCTTGTCGGTGAACTGGATGGCCCACGGCGTCTCGGGGAAGCTGGTCTGCTCCTTGGTCTCCTTGGAGTACCACTGGACCGAGGTGCCCATGACCATGCGGTCGGCTTCCTTGGGGGCCAGTTCCTCGCCGGTCTCGGCCTGCTTCTCACGCCCATAGCGGTAGTCCGCCCCGGCCAGGAAGCCGAGGTTGCCGTCGCCGGTGCAGTCGGCGAAGAGCTTGCCGGCGAATCGCGTCCGGCGCCCCGTGCGGATGTCCTGGCCCAGCACCGCGACGATCCGCTTGTCCTTCATCTGGGCGGCGTTGACGCGGGTGTTGAGGAACAGCTTGAGGTTAGGCTCGGCCCGGACAAGGTCAAGCTTCCGCTGGTCTTCGTACTTCTCGGGCGGCTGGGCGTTCCCCGCGCCCTGAGGGCCCAACTCGCGGACCACACCGCCGAGGGCAGGATAGGGAGGAAGGTGGATCCGCCCCTGCAGGTGGACGCGGACCTCCGAGCTGTTGTTGCCGCCCAGGACCGGGCGGTCCTGGATCAACGCCACCGACACGCCCAAGCGGGCGGCTGCAACGGCGGCACACGTGCCGGCCGCCCCGCCGCCCACGACGACCAGATCGAAGGGCCCGGCCTCTTCGGGCTTGTCGCTCAGTCCGAGCTTGTCGCGTCGCCAGCGGGCCATCGCCTCGCCCTCGTTGGGCGGCACGAAGGCCGGGTCGGAGGTGAATACGATCGCGTCGCACCGCCCGTTGAAGCCCGTCAGGTCGCGCAGGGCGACGGTGGTGTTGCGGGCGCTGTCGGCAATCTCCACCGTCCCGCCGTCCTGCCAGTGCCAGGCTAGGCCTTTCGTGCCGAACACGGTGGCCAGGGCCTTGCCGCCTACGTGCACCTCGAACCGCCCCGGCGGGTTAGGCACGTTCCACGGGGCGGTCCAGTCGCGGGTCCGCACCAGCACGCGATACGTGCCGGCCGCGGGGAACGCCACCTTCGTCGTCGCGTCGGCCACCGGACGGCCCATCCCGTGGGCCATGAGGTACGGCGAGCCCATCTGGTCCATCACCTGCGTGTCGATGACCCAGCCTCCCAACTCGTCGAATCCTTCGGTTTCGAGCAGGAGTGTATGGTTCGGTGCGGCGGACAGGGCGCTGTTGGCCCCAAGCACCAGCGCTGCGGCGGCCAGCGCGACGAGGACGTGTCTTTTCGTCATGGCAAGTACCTCAAACATGGGCAGAGAATCATCTGATCAGAACCGTTTCACCGTCAAACCCAGCACCTTGGCCAGGGTGGTCAACTCGTCCGCATGCCGTCCGTACACAACGGCGGTGTGCTCGCGGGAGATGTTCTCGACGAACCCCTCCAGGTCGGCGAACTTCAGAAGCACCGACGACTCGCAGTGCGGCATCTTCTTGTGGCGGGTGGTCTCGCAGACTTCCGCGTCGGCCAGCAGCAGCGTCTTGCCGTCAAAGCACAACTCGACGACCGTCACCTTCTGCCCGGCCGCCAGCTCGCCGTCGATCCCGCAACCCAGGCCGTCGCGCTTGATCTCGTACGTGCCGCCCCAGTCCTTCAGGACGGTCCTGCCCCTCGGGTCCATCTCGGGCGAGATCACGCCCACGAACCCGCAGTGGGCCAGGCGGGCCAGGTTCTTCCACTGCCCCCGAGGATACTTCTTGCCGGGCGAGAGCGGGTCGCCGAAGTGGTCCCGCAGCGCGCCGACGTAGCTCACGGGGTACATATTGGACATCATGCAGGTCTTGTCCAGGAAGTACGTGGTCAGGGCCATGCTCATCATGGCGCAGTAGTCGCCGTCGCACGACGCGATGTAGCCGTCCTCGCGCAACAGGCTCTGGGCCAGGCAGGGCACGTCGCGCCCGCCCTGGATCACCAGGTCGCCGAAGCAGTTGAGCCCGAAGCCCATCGCCTGCTCTTCCTCCAGGATCGAACGTACGGCCAGGTACGTCCGCACCGCCTGGGTCAACTGGTCGCTCCGCACGCCCTGCTCGACGTACCGCCCGCGTCGCTGGGCCCAGACGTCAGCGACGTGCCTGGAGGAGAACTGCCCGCCGCGCTGGCGGATGTCGTCGATCGGGCGGACGATCAGCCGCGTGCCCAGGCTCGCGGTGATCAGGTGCCCGCCCGCGTGGGCGTTCCAGGGGAAGTTCTGCTGTCCGAACAGGACGAGCCTGGCCTCGCGCAGCATCCGCTTGACGGCCAGCGCCTTGAGCAGGTCAAGACCGTCGGCCTGGTTGCGGACGATGTGGACCTCGACGCCCAGGGCCCGCAGGAAATCGCGGGCCGACCATCGCCAGAAGTCCGGTTCGTCGTAGTCCATGAGGGGCCAGAAGAGCACCGGCAGATGCCGGTCGATCAGAGGCTGCGGGTGCGAGTTCCACACTTCCGTCGGATACGCGGGGATGCTCACCGGCAGGATCGCGTCGACCGACGCGTCCAGGCCTCGCACCACCTCGCCCCAGTGCTCGGGCGACTCGACGGCGATCATCTTCTCCACGACGGCCGCCCCGGCGACGGCGTCAGCGAGCCGGTCGACGTCGATATTCGGCTTGCCGGAGCGGGCCAGGATCGGCTGGAGCTTCGCCGGAGGCCGGCGAAGGTGCGGCAGCGGGTCGCCCACCAGGAAACGGGGCTTGTCGCCCAGTCCGACTTTCGTACGGGTCGTGGTCTTGCTCATGCATGGTCCTCGATTCACGTGACGCTACTATACCACCGCCCGACGGCGGGGAACAGCCACTGTTGACCCCCGCGCGTACGGCGGTACAATACCTCTCGCCGCTCAAAAGCCGCACATCACCCGGTACTGGCAAGAAGGAGTTCAGCCATGACAGACTCGTCGGGCGCTTCGGCAAGACTGGCCATCGACGGCGGGCCCAAGGCCGTCACCAACAAGCTCACCGGCTGGCCGCGGTTTGACGAAAACGCCATCCGCAAGGTCGAAGCCGTGCTGCGAAGCGGCAAGGTCAACTACTGGACCGGCCCGCACGGCATGGAGTTCGAAAAGCGTTTCGCCGCCTGGCAGGGCAGCAAGTTCGGCATCAGCGTGGCCACGGGCACGGCCGCCCTTCACGTATGCCTGGCGGCCCTGGGCATCGGACCCGGCGACGAGGTGATCGTCCCCAGCTACACGTTCATCGCCACGAGTTTCTCCGTCGTCCAGGCGGGGGCCGTCCCACGTTTCGCCGACGTCAACCTCGACGATCACTGTATCAGCCTGGACTCGGCCCGCAAGCTCCTCACGCCGCGCACCAAGGCCATCATCCCCGTCCACCTGTACGGCAACGTGTGCGACATGGACCCCCTGCTGGCGTTCGCCCGCGAGCACAAGCTGAAGGTCATCGAGGACAACGCCGAGGCCTTCGGCGGGCTGTACAAGGGCCGCAAGACCGGCACGCTGGGGCAGATGGCCGCCTGCTCGTTCTGCCAGAACAAGACCTTCACCACCGGCGGCGAGGGCGGGATGGTCACCACCGACGACGAGGACCTCGCCTGGGAGGCCCGCAGCTTCCGCGACCACGGCTACGACGTCAAGGAACGCCTGAACCTGCTCGCCCTCGAACAGAAGCTGCCCTATATCCACAACCGCGTCGGCTGGAACTACCGCATGACCGAGATGCAGTCGGCCATCGGGCTGGCCGAACTGGACCGCATGGATTCCTGGAACATGCCGGCGCGGCGGCGCAACGGGCGGATCCTGCTGGAGGCGCTGGCCCCCCTGCCCCAGGTCAAGTTCGCCCCCGTCGACACGCCCGAGCGACAGAACGGCTGGTACGTCTGTGCGTTCTCGCTGGACGTCGAGAACATGGGATGCGACATCCAGCAGTTCGTCAAGGCCGCAGCCGCCGAGGGCTGCCCGTGCTGGAAGGTCTTCTGGCCGCAGTGCCATACCGAGCGGGCCTTCACGCAGCACCGCGGGTTCGGCGAGTCCGGCTTCCCCTTCGCTTCCAGCGAATATGCCGATCCGGCCAGCGTGGACTACTCCAAGGTCGAGGTGCCCAACGCCATCTGGCACGAGTCGCATACCTTCACCTGCTTTGCCTTTCCGACCTTCAGCGAGGCCGACATGCGCCAGATCGCGGCGGGACTGGTGAAGGTGATCAAGGCATACTCGTAGCAGTCAAACCGCATTCCGGTCAAAGCCTGCCTGCCGGCAGCCTGCCTACCGGTAGGCAGGGCAGGCCCACGGAAGGCCTTCCGTGGGCTTCTGTTCCGCGAGCCCTGACACAACTTGAGGAAAGCGACATGTCCAACGAGAAGGTCAACTTCGGCGTCATCGGGGCGGGCGGGATCGCCCGTCGCCGCACCATTCCAGGCATGCTTCAGTCTCGCCGCTGCCGCGTTGTCGCCGTCATGGACGTGAGCGGCGCGGGCCAGGTCGCCCGCGAGTTCAACATCCCGCGGGCCTACAGCCGCGAGGCGGACCTGCTGGCCGACCCGGAGGTCCAGGCGGTGTACATCGCCTCGCCCGTGCACTGTCACGCCCGCCAGATCGCACAGGCGGCCCGAGCGGGCAAGCACGTCTTGTGCGAGAAGCCCCTCACGATGACGGCGGGCCAGGCCCGCAAGGCGACACAGGCGTGCCGCTCAGGCGGCGTGCTGCTCCAGGAGGGCTACATGATGAAATTCCACGCCGCCCACCGCAAGATCAAGGAATTGATCGACGCGGGGCGGATCGGCAAACCCGTCTACCTCCGCGCGCAATTGGCCTGCTGGTACCCGCGAATGTCCGGCGCGTGGCGGCAGGACCTTCGCAAGGGCGGCGGCGGGGCCCTGATCGACATGGCCAGCCACCTCTACGACCTGCTGGAGTTCTTCGCCGGCCCCATCCGGCGCATCGCCGCCGTTACGGGCAGCCTTGTCCAGGACTATCGCCCGGAGGACGCGTCCACCACGCTGCTGGAGTTCGCCGACGGCGCGCAAGCCAGCGTAGATTGCTTCTTCTGCGTGCCTGACGCCGCCAGCCGCACCCGGCTGGAGATTTACGGTTCCGGCGGGGCGATCCTGAGCGAGGGCACAATCGGCCAGGGCAGCGGCGGGAAGCTAGAAGCCATCCTGGACGCCGGCGACGCCGGATACGACGCCGCTCAGGCCAAGGACGAGGCTCCGCGCTTTCGCCGCGTACCCTACCGGGCGGTGAACCCGTACACGGCTGAGTGCGACGCCTTCGCCGAATGCATCCTCGCCGGCCGGCCCGTCGAGATCAACGACGCCGCCAGCGCCGTCCGCGGCATGGTCCGAATCGAGAAGGCCTACCAGAGCGCCAGGACCGGGCGGTGGATCACGCTGTAGGCGAAGTCGACACGTCACCCCGCATCAACAACGAGAGCCCGCCACGCGGCGGGCTCCCGTGCTGTTGAGTCATTTGCGATAGCCGTTCGGCGTTGCTCAGACCGACCACGGCTTGCGGTAGTCCCGCGTGAGCCACTTCGGGTCGCTGGCGCTGTCGGCGAAGCAGAGCTTGGCGGGGTCCCACTTGATCGTCTTCTGGTTGTAGTACGCCTGGTTCATCAGGTGGCAGCAGATGGCCGACCGGCCGCCGACCTGCTCGCTGGTGATTGGCTTCTTGCGGCTCTTGACGCAGTCCATGAAGTCCCAGAGGTGGTTCTTGCTGACGTAGAGCTGGATCTTCGGGTCCTTCAAGTAGGCCCGCTGCGCCTTGGTCACCTCGGCGGCGCAGGAACTCTTTCGGCCCTTCTCCACGCTGGAGGCCACGACCTTGCCGCCCAGGATCATCTCGAACCGGCCGCGGTTGACCTTCACCTCGCCCTCGCTGCCGAAGAAGTGCACGCCGAAACCGTTGGAGTGAATGACTTCCACGCCGTTGGCGTAGACGAGCTTCGCCCCGCGCTTGTCGCCCTGCTTGGCTGGCGGCAAGGCCTGGACCGGCCCGCTGCCGTCCATTCCCAGGCCCCACTGCGCGATGTCCAGATGGTGCGCGCCCCAGTCGGTCACCATGCCCCCGCCGTACTCGCGGTAGTTCCGCCAGTGCGGGAAGTGATTGTGAACGCCTCGCGGGCTGAGGACGGAATTGTAAGGCCGCACCGGCGCCGGGCCCTGCCACATGTCCCAGTCCAGGCCCTCTTCCATCTTCTCTTCGGGCAGGTTGCAGGGCACGCCCGGGTCGCCGAACTGGCACTCCACCCGGCTGATCTTGCCGATCGCCCCGTTGAGCACCAGTTCGCAGGCCACCCGGAACTCCATGCTCGACCGCTGCATCGAACCGGTCTGGAGCACGCGATTGTTGGCATCGACGGCCTTGATGACCTCGATGGCCTCGTGAATGTTGTGGGTCAGCGGCTTTTCGCAGTAGACGTCCTTGCCGACCTTCAGGGCCGCCACCGTGATGATGGCATGCCAGTGGTCGGGCGTGGCGATGCAGACGGCGTCGATGTCCTTGCGGGCCAGCAGTTCACGGAAGTCGACATAGGCGTCGCACTTGGGGTTTTCGACCTTCTTGCCCTTGTAGTGGTCGATGACGCGCTTCTGGGCGTGCTCGCGCCGCGTCTTGTCCACCTCGCAGACGGCCAGCACCTGCGTATTGAGGCCCAGAAAGCCGCCCAGCAAGCCACCGTTCTGCTTGCCCATGCCGATGAACCCCATTCCCACGCGCTCGCTGGGCTTCACGTCCGCCGCCCACACGCGGGGATTCAAAACGAACGGAGCGGCGACCGCCGACGCGGCGGTATGCTTCAGGAATGAACGTCGTGTGTGTCCCATGATCTGCCTTTCCAGTTGCTGGGTCCTGCACCGGATCGCCGGCCCGCGCCGACGGAAATCCTCATTCTGCGTCGTCCGTCCCGTTGCGGCAGTCGCTACTGCGACCGGATGCCGCGCCAGACAACGCATGTTGGCATAACGCAAGTCCGGGCCAATTAGCGCCGCCTGGCGTCGCGAAAGCTAATGCCCGCAAGAGGAATTGCCAAATCCCCGGCCGCGTAGTACACTGTCGGTACGTATGAAGTTCAGGCACGTGATCCTGGCGACCGTTGTAGGCTTGCTGCCCGTCTCGTTCTGGGCGGGGGGCGAGCAGATAGTCCTGCGTCCGTCGTCGTCGCCCACGTCTTCGCCCGCCCGGCACGCCGCCGAACCCGGCGGCACCGCACGCCCTGCCCCGGATGCTCCAGCCGCCGAAGGCGACTCGGTTGTCCGCAAGAGCAACCAGGCAAGCAAGCGCGGGTGCGGCAGCGCGGCCTGGCTTCGCGGAAAGGTCCACCTGTGCAACCTGTTCGTTTACGACCGCCACTCCCGTTGGAGCGACGAGGAGCGGCGCAGCGTTGTCCAGCGGATGGATGACGCCGTTCGCTTCCTGGTCGGCGAGGCCGCACGGTACCGCGTGGAGGTCGCCTTCTCTCAGGAGACGCTGGCGGATGCGGCCTGCGAGCAGACCATCCCGACCGACATGTTCGCCCCGCCCAACTGGATCGGGGATGCCGTCCGCCGTCTCGGCTACGACAGCGTCAACGACCTGGTCCGCTCCGTGCGTCAGCGGACCGGCTGCCAGGAGGTCGCCCTGCTGGTCCACGTCAACAAGCGGGCCACCTCCTACAACCTCACCTTCTCCGACGGAATCCATGGCGACTTCCACGCCGAGCGGGCCGTCATGTTCAGCCGCTATCGCGACGGAAGGCCCACCTGCGCGGGCAGCTATGCCCACGAGATCCTCCACAACTTCGGGGCGGGCGAGTTGTACTTCCCCTTCGACACGGACACCCGCCGGAAGACGCTGGCAGCCTCGATGTTCCCCGACGACGTGATGTGCCGCGTCGACTACAATCTCCGCCGCATCAGCGTCGGCGAGTACACCGCCTACCGTGTCGGCTGGATCGATCGCCTCGACCCGCGGCACAAGGTCTTCGAGGACTGACCGTCAGGCTTTCTTTCTAACGGCGCCCCAGTCCGGCAATGGCTTCCCAGTCCACGCGAGCGATGGCGAACTGCGTCTCGCTGCCGATGCACGACTTCTCCACGGAACTCTCGGCGTCTTCGGGCACGATCGCCAGCACACCCAGGCCGCCCCGCAGGGCGATCTGCTCGGGATTCGTGAACATCGCCAGCTCCGCATCGTCGCTCGGCCCGGCCCCCGCCGCACCCTGCAACCCAGCCGCAGGCGGATCCAGCAGGTACCGATTCACCACCACGCCCGCCAGGTGCAGGCCCGCCTGACGCGCGGCGTGCAGCGTCAGCAGCGTGTGGTTGATCGTCCCCAGGCCGGCCCGCGCCACCACCACGACGGGCAACTCCAGCAGCCTGGCCAGGTGAATCACCCAGAAGTCGTCGCTGATCGGGCACAGAATCCCGCCGACGCCCTCGACGATGACCACGTCGCACTGCCCCTCCAGCCGCCGGTAGGCCGCGAACATCGCCTCCAGGTCTACAGGCTGGCCCGCCCACGCCGCCGCCACGTTCGGCGCCGTCGCCCGCTCGTATCGCAACGGCGCGATCTGCGCCAGGGCCTGCGACGACCGGGCAGCCGCGGCCAGGAAGGCCGCGTCTTCGCTGACCAGGTCCCCGCTCTCGCAGCGACAGCCGGTGGCGGCGGGTTTGAACACGGCGACGCGTCGCCCCCGCCCCACGAGACAGCGGGCGATCGTCCCGGCGATGAGCGTCTTGCCCACGCCGGTGTCCGTGCCGACCACCATGAGCCCCTTCAGCCGCGGCAGGGCGGGCCAGGCGGACACGTCAAACGTCAGCGGATCAGGTTTCCTGGAAGAACTCATGGATTGTCTCCACCGTGGCCGTCAGCATCCGGTCGATCGTCCCCACGTCCATCGCCGGGGCCGGCATGAGCACAACAACGTCGCCCAGCGGGCGTATGATCAGCCCTCGCCTCCTCGCCTGCAGGCACACCTCCCGCCCGACGCGCCGGGCCGGATCGAACGGCCGGGGTTTCTCCCGCTCCGCCACCAGTTCGATCCCGACCATCATGCCGCACTGGCGGATGTCGCCCACGTGCGGGTGGTCGCGCAGCGGCGCCAGGCCCGCCGCCAGACGCTCGATCTTGGCAGGCAGGGCCTCCAGCAGACCCGACGAGAAGATCAGGTCGATGCTCGCGCACGCGGCGGCACAGCCCAGGGCGTTGCCCGTGAACGTGTGCCCGTGGAAGAACGTCCTCCCCGCCTCCACGGGGCCGCAGAAAGCATCGAAGACTCTCCGTGTCGCCAGGGTCGCGGCCACCGGCAAGTACCCGCCGGTGAGACCCTTGCCCACGCACATCAGGTCGGGCGAGACGCCCTCGTGCTCGCACGCGAACAGCCGCCCGGTCCGGCAGAACCCCGTCGCCACCTCGTCGGCGATCAACAGCACGTCGTGGCGGTCGGCCAGTTCCCGCAGGCCCCGCAGGAAGCCCGCCGGATGAGTCAGCATCCCCGCCGCTCCCTGCACCAGGGGCTCGACCACGATCGCGCAGTATTCGCCCGCCCGCCCGGCCAACTCACGGTCGACTTGCTCCAGCACGACCGTTCCCGCGTCCTGCCCGGCCGGATGATGGTACGGGTTGGGCGAGTCGGCGAACGTCGCCTCGAACAGCAGCGGGCGGAACAGGTTGTGAAACGTCATGATTCCGCCCACGCTGACCGAGCCGATCGTGTCGCCGTGATAGCTCTCGCGCAGGGCCAGGAACCGTCGCCGCTCGCTCTGGCCCCGGTTGCGATAGTACTGGAAGGCCATCTTGAGCGCGATCTCCACCGCCGTCGCGCCGCTGTCGCTGTAGAACACCTTCGCCAGGCCCGGCGGGGCCACCCGCACCAGCCGCTCGGCCAATTCGATGCTCGGCGGCGACGCGTGCCCCAGCAGCGTCGAATGGGCGATCCGCCCAAGCTGTTCCCGCACGGCCCGATCAATGGCCTCCACGCGGTGCCCGTGCAGGTTGCACCACAGGCTGGAGAAGCCGTCGATGTACCTCCGCCCGCGGGCGTCGATCAACTCGAAGGCCTCGCCCGCGGCGATCACTCGCCCGGCATCGTCCGCGTCCTCCAGCCACTGCTGCATCGGCGTGAACGGATGCCAGACGAACTCCTTGTCGGCCTGCATCCATTGCCGGGCCTCAGCGGGAGGAAACCATTGTGAATCTGAATGCGTCATGCCTTGTTGCACTCTCTGTTGGCAGGATCGAGCAATTGGGGAAACTCCGCAACCTGCCTGCTGTCAGGCAGGTTCGCAAGCGGTCCGGCGGGGGCAGGTCCGCAATCTCACGCCTCTCCCCGTACTGCCCGGATTTCCATCCCCAGTCCCCCGCCCAACCTGGCCGCCGCGCTGCCCTCGCGCACGGCCACCTCCAGCAGGTCCATCGAATTCACCAGGGCCAGGGTCGCCCCGGGCTCGGCCGCCGCGTACGTCGAACACACCCGCCCCACGAACCGTCCCGCGCACAGCACGTCGACGGGGCCACCCTTGGGGGAAAGCCGCTCCAGGCAGGCGCGGTCGATATTGCTTACGAGGTTTCCGAACCGGTCTACATAGACCACGCACCCGGCCAGGGAGTCGCCTTCCACCTGCGACTGAGGGAAGTCCGCCCGGACGATCTGGCCAGCGGGCGGCCCCATGCGGGAGATCTCCAGCCCGCTCAGGATCCGCCCCGCCAACGGGGCGAATACGTCCCGTCCGTGGAACGTTGCCGACGCGGGCGTGCCCACCAGGGCCACGGTGTCGACTGCGACCATCTCGCTACAGCCCAACTTGTCGGCGGCCAGACTCAGCACCCCGTTGTCGGGGCCCAGCACGCGCTGGTTCCCCACCCGCCCGGCCAGCACTCGCCGGTCCGTCCCCACTCCCGGGTCCACCACAACCACGTGCAGCGTATCGTCCGGGAAGTGCGACATCGACTGGGCTAGCACAAACGCCGCCCATCGGACGTTCTGTGGCGGGATCTCGTGTGCCAGGTCGATGATCGTCGCGCCGGGACAGTGGCGCAGAATGCCCCCCTTGACCACCGCCACGTACGGGTCGGAGGTCCCGAAATCGGTCAGTAACGTCGCCAGCGGGAAGTCTGCCATCATCATCGATTGTACTGACGCCAAGCGGCGACTTCCATATAATGCCGCATATGGTCGACTGGAGCGACAACCGCGCGGGCGAGCGGCTGAACATGGTCCGCACGCAGATCCGCCTTCGCGGGATCCACCACGAGCGATTGCTGGCGGCACTGGCCGACCTGCCGCGGGAACTGTTCGTTCCGCCGCCGCAAGCCCCCGCGGCGTATGAGGACCGTCCCCTGGCGATCGGGCTGGGGCAGACGATCTCTCAGCCGTACGTCGTGGCATTGATGATCCAGGAACTGGATCCGCAGCCGACCGACCGGGTGCTGGACGTGGGCGCGGGCAGCGGGTATCAGACCGCCCTGCTGGCCCGGCTTTGCCGCCACGTCTACGCCGTCGAGCGGATCGAAGAACTGGCCCAGCGGGCGGCGGGCGTGCTGGCTGGGCTGGGCGTGGGCAACGTGAGTTTCTCCACGCGAGACGGCAGCCTGGGCTGGCTGGAGCAGGCCCCGTTTGACCGGATCATCTGTGGGGCCGGCGGCCCCGAAGTGCCCCGGGCGTGGATCGAGCAGTTGGCCGACGGCGGACGGATCGTGGCGCCCATCGGCGGAGGCGAGGTCCAGACGCTTGTCGTCCTGGACCGCCTGCGACAGGACGTCCGCCGCCGCGAATTATGCCCGGTCCGGTTCGTGCGGCTCATCGGCCAGCAGGGCTGGGCGGAATAGATGGCAGGTACTGGACCTGCCCCGCGGGATCAGGTCACCAAGGACGAATAGCCGATCTAAGAAGACAGGACTTCTCCATGACGAGACCGATCAGACGCCGCACGTGCCTGGCTGGCTTGGCGGGCGTGACCGTTCTGGCCTCCGATCGCAGGCTGTGGGCCGCCCCCGCCCCACCGCCCATTCCCCAGCGGGTGCTGGGCAAGACCCTGGCCAAGGTGTCAATCCTCGGCTTGGGCGGGGCTCACGCCGCACGCGTCAAGGATGACGGCCAGGCCGTCGATCTCATCCGCCGGGCTGTGGACATGGGCATCACGTTCCTGGACAACGCATGGCTTTACGCGGAGGGGCGGGCCGAGCAGCTTATGGGCCGGGCCCTCCAGGGCGGCTACGGCGAGAAGGTCTTCCTGATGACCAAGACCACCGGGCGGGACAAGGCGTCGGCCCTCAAGCAGCTCGACGACAGCTTGCGCCGGCTCAAGGTGGACGTGATCGACCTGTGGCAGGCCCACCAGGTGACCGAGAAGGACGAGCCCGGGCAGATCCTGGCCAAGGGCGGGGCCATCGAGGCCTTCGACCATGCCCGCAAGGCGGGCAAGGTTCGCTTCATCGGCTTCACCGGGCATCGCCACCCGGAACTGCACATGCAGCTCTTGGCCAGCGACTACCCGTGGGACACGGTGCAGATGCCTGTCAACGTGCTCGACCCCCACTTCCGAAGCTTCGCCAGGACCGTCCTGCCGAAGGCCCAGGCAAAGGCCATGGGCATCATAGCCATGAAGACGCTCGCGTACGGCAACATCGTGAAGAAGAACGTCGTTCCCGTGCGCGAGGCCCTGAGCTACGTCTGGAGCCAGCCCGTGGACGTGCTCGTCTCCGGCATCGAAACGATCGAGCAACTCCAGGCCAACGTGCAGGCCGCACGCGAGTTCAAGTGGATGGAGCAGGACGAGCAGCAGAAACTGCTGGCCCGCACGCGCGAGGCTGGACATGACGGCAAACTCGAGACCTTTAAGGCCCCCCAATGGTAAACCACGAAGACGACGAACGTTCACCCGCCCGCACCCCCTGGCCCAAACGGGTCCTGATCGCTCTGGTCCTGCTGGGCGCGGTCGGCTACCTGCTATGGGACACGTTCTTCCGCCACGACGCCGTCACCCACACCATGGCCCTGCGATGGTCCCAGACGGGCAGGCCGCTGGTGGTCGAGGGCCGGGTCGTCGACGAGACAGACAGCCCCGTGAGCGG